>Ga0066640_10000619_pt1 | contig 20884 bp, 20 predicted proteins | sample CryGeyCG2114_020_2_FD_59505 | JGI IMG/M metagenome (GOLD analysis project Ga0066640, IMG submission 59505) | Groundwater microbial communities from aquifer - Crystal Geyser CG11_big_fil_rev_8/21/14_0.20 | ecosystem: Environmental > Aquatic > Deep subsurface > Groundwater | place: USA: Utah... | reverse complement strand
CGAGCGAACGCCAGTGAGCGCGGCAATCTGGCTCATTAACCTGGAGATTGCTTCGTCGCTGCGCTCCTCGCAAAGACGGTTGCTACAAATACGCAGAAAAAGTAGCCTGGGTTGATCCGCCTTTGCTGCGAAGCAGCTACGGCGAGAGATAACCCGGGGGATTGCAACTCACTTGGCATTTCATACAAAGCGACTCTGGCTATTTCCAGAAAAATTCTCTGTAAAAAACTGTTGTTGAAAACTTGCTTCGTTGCTTCATAGTGAAGCTCTTCTTATCTAAAGATTCATCCTGATGTTAATGATATTTGTCGGCGTGTCGCGCGAGGCATTTTCGGTGTTGCTCGTGCGCGATCAGTGCTGTCTGTTAAAAGAGTGCGTTCAGGGCTTTGGCGCCTTGTCGGAATTGTTTGGGCGCATCAATGCGGCTCATCGTTTGGCGCATAAATGCCTGCAGTTTGTGTTTTCGCCTGAAGATTTTTTGGAAGAGCCGTTTTCGGCTGAGGCTTTAGACGAAGCGGCAGAAAAAGCTTGTGCCACGGATTTTCGTCGACGACATAAAAAAGGTTTTGGGTCTTTGGTCTGCGCCTTGCAAAAAGTGAATGGGCAAGGGGCGTCCTACCTTTTGCAAGCCTTGCCAGAGCGATTGCTTTCACGTCTCCTGCTGTTGACACGAAAGCGCTTTCATCGCTTATTTGAAATTAAGGCGTATGCGTCTTGTGACATCGAGCGTGAGTATTTAATTCAACTGGATGATTGGCTGGGCGATACAGCCTGTGTGGTGTTAGCTGAGGATCGTAGCGTTAAAGTGTATTGCTTAGAGCCGCCTCTTTCGCCCAGGTCCTTGGGTGTGTATGAAGGAGAACAAGCTTTGCACGCCGCTTGGCCCTCGATACTCGAAGGCTTTGTGCAAAAGCCACTCTACGGGGTGTGTTTGGCTAGAGAGTCTAGTTTGTTTCCAGCAGACGGTTGTCAGCAACACGTGTTTTATCATTGTGAGCCTGAATATCTAGGCGTGTATCTTGCATACTGTGTGCACTGCAAAGCCAAGCGCTGGGAGGATGGGTGTCTTCAAAATTTTTGAATGATTGGTTTGAGTTGTGGGCAAGGCAATGTGTAAAAAAATATGGCAGGGTTTATGCGGTAATTGCTGCTGTTTTGACTGCAGTGAATGTGGTTTTGCTATGGCATGTCTGGCGGTGCCTGTGAGTAGCCTCGGTGTCATCAGGCAAGTTCGTGCTTTAAAATATTCGGTCTCGGTGTTAGCGCTGCTGGGCTTTTTGCTGATGGTCGTGGCCGGTTTTTTGCCTTCAAAGCAGGTTGTTATAAGCAGTACCCCAAAGCGCTCAGACTATTTAAAGCAGGCGGTGGCCTCAAAACTTCAGTGTTACGGTGTTGTGAAGGATCATGACAAAACTTTTTTGCTGTTGGGTGAAGGATTGCCTGAATCTGTCCTTGTGCCTATCGGCGCCTATTTGGCCCAGGGTGCGAGGTTGGTGAGTGATCAGCATCGATTTCGCTTAGTGGAAGATGAAAAAACTTGGTTTTTACATTGCTTGTCTTAGTTTTTGTTTTGTTGCCTCGCAAGCTTCTGCGGTCTCTTTAGATTTTCAGGCCATACCGGTGGCCAAACTCTTGGAAACCGTGGCTAAAGCTTCAGGTGAGAACGTCATTTTAGACGATGAAGTTAAAGGCAAATTAAGTTTGCACTTGAATAACACCAGTTGGCCACGTGCGCTGCAGGCAATTTTAGTGGCGGCCAATTTGCAGGCTAAGCGTGTGGGGGATAGTTGGGTGATTTCGCCAAGGATCTCTCCTCAGCTTGAGCCTGGCTCGGCGGCATTGAGCACGCATTATATTGCGCTTCGCTACGCCAATGCGAAAAATATGGCCAAAGCTTTGGCTGGCCAGCACATTCTGGGTGAGGGGACGGTGGCCGCTGATGAGCGTGGCAATGCTTTATTGCTAAGAACTAGCGAGGCCGATTTTTCCCGTCTAAAGCCCGTTATTCAGGCGATGGATAGGCCGGTGCAACAGGTGATGATACGTGCGCGAATCGTGAGCATTGATCAGGAAAAAGAATCTGAAATTGGCCTTCGTTTTGGTTTGTCGGGCAAACGATTAAGCGGCACCTTGGCTGGGAGCAATGAGCTGGCAAAACATACGGCCTTGGCTGATGTGCCGCTTAAAGACAGGCTATGGATGGATTTGCCAGCAGCCAACCCTGATGCCGCGCATGTGGGCCTTGCGATGGTCAAGCTTGCGCCAGGTGTGCATCTCGATGCCGAGCTCTCGGCTTTAGCCTCGGATGGTTTTGCCGAGGTCATTTCAAGCCCGAAGGTGGTCACGGCCGACCGCCAAGAGGCAGTGATAGAGTCAGGTCAAGATATTCCCTATCAAGAAAAAGCCGGCGAGGGCGCGACTAGCGTGGCGTTTAAAAAAGCGGTTTTGCGATTAAAAGTCACACCAGACATTATTCCTGGTGGGAAAATTTTGCTACACTTGCACGTTAATCAGGATAAGCCCAGTGCCAAAGAAGTGCAGGGTGTACCAGCGATCGATACCCGAAGCGTCCAAACTCAAGTGTTGGTCCGCGATGGCCAAACGGTGGTTTTGGGCGGTATCTATGAGCATGTACACAGTGAGCAAATTGAACGAGTGCCGTTTTTGTCCGATATGCCGCTGGTGGGAAAATTATTTCAATATCGTAAGCGGCAAGACACACACCAAGAACTCTTGGTTTTTGTGACACCACAAGAGGTTAAACAAGCGCTATGAGAAACAAAGCGAGTATATTTTTAGTCGGCCCGAGCGGGGCGGGCAAAAGCACGATCGGCCTGGAGCTAGCCGAGGCCTTGAAGATGGAATTTTATGACACCGATCAGGTGATCGAAAGCCGCACTGGTGTGAGTATTAGCTGGATTTATGATGTGGAAGGCGAAGAAGGATTTCACAAGCGCCAGACAGAGGTGCTCAGAGAGCTGGTGGAAAAACCCAATTGCGTATTGGCCACGGGTGGCGATGTGGTCTTGAAAACCGAAAACCGCAATCTCTTGGCGGGCCGTGGTTTGGTGGTGTATTTAACCGCCTCCATCGATCAACAGCTTGAGCGCACTCAGCGCAAAGATCACCGTCCTTTGCTTCAGGTCGACGACGTTGAGGGCAAGCTTGAAGAAATGAAAGCCGATCGTGAGCCTTTATATGAAGAAATTGCTGATGTCACCTTTGATACGGCGGGGCATTCTGTGCGAGCTGTCACGCGAAAAATCATGCAGCACCTTGAAGAACAAGGATATTAATCATGGACTGTCGCTTTATTAATGCGTTGTTACGCAAGTCGGTAGACGTTACGCCAGTGTGGTTGATGCGACAAGCTGGGCGCTATTTGCCCGAGTATCGCAAAACGCGTGAGCAAGCGGGTAACTTCATGGCGCTTTGCCAAAACCCGGAGTTGGCCTGTGAAGTGACCTTGCAGCCTTTGCGCCGTTTTGATTTGGATGCGGCGATTTTATTTTCCGATATTTTAACGATCCCAGATGCCATGGGCTTGGGCTTGTATTTTTCTGAAGGTGAAGGCCCGAAGTTTGAGCGACCTGTCCAAACCGCCAAGGTGATTGAGACTTTGCGGGTGCCTGATCCTCACGAAAGCTTATCGTACGTGATGGAGGCGGTAAAAACCATCCGCCGTGAAATGCCGGCAAACCTGCCATTGATCGGCTTTTCCGGCAGCCCTTGGACCTTGGCGTGCTATATGGTTGAAGGCGGTGCAAGTAAAACGTTTCAAACCATTAAAACCTTAATTTATCGTGAGCCTGAGCTTGCGCATACCTTGTTATCTACGCTGGCTGATGCGGTGACTGCCTATTTACTGGCGCAAATTGAAGCTGGTGTGCAAGTGGTGCAAATTTTCGATACCTGGGGCGGCGTGCTCACCGAGCCTGCGTTCGAAGCCTTTTCTTTGCAATACATTCGAAAGATTGTGCAGGCGATGAGCGTGCCGACCATCGTGTTTACCAAAGGTGGCGGTGCTTGGCTCGAGAAAATTGCGGCGACCGGTTGCCAAGGGGTCGGCGTGGACTGGATGACGGACATTGGGCGCGCGCGTGAGCGCGTGGGCGATCATGTGGCCTTGCAGGGTAATTTAGACCCTGTGATTTTGTTCAGCGATGAAAAAGCCATTCGCGCCGAAGTGAAAAGAATCATGGATGAATTTGGTGATCACCCGGGCCATGTGTTTAATTTGGGCCACGGCATTTTACCAGGCACGCCGCCAGAGCACGTATCCGTTTTGATTGATGCGGTGAAAACCCATCGTTAAAAATTTTTTTCTAGGCTAAATTGTGCTGGACTTGGCGAGGGATTTTCTTTGTCGGGGCTTGCAGAGGCATGGATGCCGTCGCAGAGCGGCCAGGATGGCGAAAATCGTCCCCGACAAAGAAAAGCCGGAGGCAAGTAAAAGCGTCAAGGGGCAGGGTTAAAAATAACAGTGGTAATAGCATGACACAAAAAACCTTTCGCAAAATACAAAGCTTCGTGCGCCGTGAGGGCCGCATGACCCCCTCGCAAACGCGTGCGCTGGATGAGCTTTGGTCAACCTACGGTTTGAATTTAGACGATGGTTTGCTTAATGTTGAATCGCTCTTCGGGGAGAAGAAACCGCTGGTGCTAGAAATTGGTTTTGGCATGGGCGAAGGTTTGTTGCAATATGCGCAGCAAGAGCCCGATAAGCTTTTTATTGGCATAGAGGTGCACAGGCCGGGCGTGGGCTCTTTGCTAAATAATGCTGCGAAAGCCAGCGTTAACAATCTGCGCGTGTTTAAAGAGGATGCCATCGAGGTGTTAACGCGTTGTATTCCCGATGCAAGCTTATCGCGTTTGCAGTTGTTTTTCCCAGATCCTTGGCATAAAAAACGCCATCATAAGCGTCGTATCGTCAGCCCAGCTTTTTTGGCGCTTGTTGCTCAAAAACTGCAGGTGGATGGCGTGTTGCACATGGCCACTGACTGGGCTAATTACGCCGAGCATATGTTAGAAGTCACCAAGGCTTGTGATCAGTTTGAAAATCTTTCGGCCAGTCATGATTATATCGCCCGCCCAGACTCACGTCCTTTGACTAAGTTCGAACAACGCGGTCTTCGTTTGGGGCACAAGGTGTTTGATTTGCAATTCGCGAAAAAATGATTCGCCTGACCCTACACTTCGGCCTGGTTTTCAAGCTAAGCCGTAAGGTCGATCTAGTATTGTTGTTCGTTCGGGATCTCTTTCTTTTTTTCGTGCATTGAGGAGACTAAGGTGGGTTTGAGTGAGCGCTCAAGGGGCTTGGCCGAAGGTTTTTCTTGCGCGGGGCCTCTGGAGGCAAGGATGCCGTAAGGGAGCGGCCATGGATGGCGAAAAGCGTCCCTGCGCAAGAGAAACCTTGAGGCTAAGAAACCGAGGAGCGCGTTTAAGCAGTTGAAGGCGTGCTTTTGTGTATGAGTAGAGTTTTTGCAATCGCTGCCAATGCCCGTTACTATCACTTTTTTCAAAGGAATATGAATCTCATGCGCATCATTGCAGTTATTGTCACTTTGGGGTTTTTCGTGCTGGCTTTTGCGAGTGCAACACCGGCCAAACCGCCGTTCCCCGTGTTTGTTCAATCGCTCAAGCAACGTTTAGAGCACGATGGCTTTTCGGCGCATTTGGTGAATGAAGCCTTTGAGGGGGTGCGTTATTACCACCGCACGGTGTATAAGTCCAAACATCAGCCGGAGGTGAAGCTAACATTGCAAGGGTATTTGAAGCACATGATGGTGCCAGGGCGTATCAGCGCAGGTTATGAATACATGCAACAGCATGCCGCGCTGCTCAAGCAAGTTGAGGCGCGTTACCATGTTCAGGGTAAATACGTGGTGGCTCTATTGGGTTTGGAGTCAAGCTATGGTCGTGTGGAAGGAAAATTCCCCGAGATTTCGACACTAGCCACGTTGATTTACGATTCGCCGCGCTCGACGTATTTTTACAAAGAATTACGCTATGCCTTGAAAATTGTTCAGCGTGGCGATGTGGATTTCAAAGACCTTAAGGGTTCTTGGGCCGGTGCGATGGGTCAGCCGCAGTTTATGCCCACGCATTATTATGACTATGCCGTGGATTTTAATCACGACGGTAAAAAAGATATCTGGCACAGCACGCCGGATGTGTTGGGTTCGATTGCCTATTCTTTGCATCGTTACGGCTGGGAATATAAGAAGCCGATCGTGATGCCGGTGCGCTTTAAATCACACGTGCCGTACTCCTTGCTTGGCACGCGCCATCACTTCCCGCTGGCGTTTTGGTTGCAGCGCGGTCTTGTGGCTGATCAGGATGTGTCGGCTTACAAGCGTGAGCAAGTGTCTGTGGTAAAGCTCGGCGATCAGTTTTTTATGTTGTTTAAAAATTACAAAGTGTTGTATGCCTGGAATCACTCGATTTATTATGTGATCACGGTCAAGCACTTGGCGAATGTGATCAGCTTGCCTAAGGCGCAAGTGAGCGAGTATTTGGAAAGTCATTATCATGAAAAACTTTAGGGTCTGTTTACAATTGGTGCGGGATGACCGCAATGGGCTTCGCTTGTGCCGGTTAGACTATTCGCGTTTCGCTTTATTTAAGAGAGCTGCAGTTGCAGCTCTTTTTTTATTCCCGCAATAAGCTTTTAAAGTCACCTTCCATCTTGCGCATGCTCAAGCTCGATAAGCTGGTTGAATACGCTGCCCAAGCTGCTAAGGCGGCGGGGTCGGTGAATTGTGGTGGTACATAACGCGGTGCAATCACCAAGCCATCTTCGTGCATATCCACAATCGTGTTTAAATTTTCCAGGGTGGTTTTGCCGGCAAACAGCATGGGGATAATATCAAACTGCCCTTTTTGGAAGGCTAATCGCAAAAAATTATAAATCGAGATAAAGCCTTTTGTGTACGCTAAATCTTTAGTGAAGGGTTTGCCGTTAGCTGTACTGCCTCTAAAAATACGGGCTGTATTGTTGTAGGCTTCGTGCTCGTCGTGAGCGTGTTCCATAAAGTAGTTAAATACTTCAATAAAGTCCGCGCCGTTTTGTGCCATGTCAGTGGCGATAACACGGTTGTTGATGCGTGCAACGCGAGACGGGTAGCACGACAATGATAAAACTTCAACAATGATCGCAAGCCCTTCTTGGGTGATAGTCGCAGAGGGCGTGCCTTTACTGAGGAAAGTACAAATCGGTTGCTCCAAGCCGTTTAAGGTGGTGCCCAAATGCACCCAGCCTTCGTGTACTTCCAGTTGGCGAATGTTTCTATCGCTGAATCGTACTTTCGAATTCATTTTAATTTGCTCAGCACCGGCGGCGGCATCGGCGACGATATCTGAGCTCGCGGACACTTTGATACGATGTTCGTGCGCATGAAAATAGTGACGAAGCTTGGTTTGCATAATGGCAGCCGCTTCTTTCGCGCTGTAGCGTTTGTCATCACGCTTGTTTTTCGCCTGTCCGGCGATGTTTTCTAAGGTTTCGGCGATATTGGCCGCAATGTCGCGCAGTTTTGGCGCACCTGCGTATAGCGCATCACTCGTTGAGCCATAAAGGTGTGAAGAATATAAGCCAAAATCCGGCGTGCCGCGGCTTTTTAGCATTTTCAAAACAGAAACGTACTCTTGGCACATGGCTTGCATCATGCGGCTTGCGCTACAAAATTGGCCGAGCTGCGAGCGAATTTTCGCTTCAATGTGTTCAAATTCCCCAATTTTTTCGTCAAAGTTATAAGCGATTTTTTTCTTTTTGTAATAGGCGGCGTTCACTTTTGGCAATTTTTTAAACTTGGACTTAAAGAAGGTGCGTCTAACATCATCTTCCCAGCGAATGGCTTCTAAAATACGGATGGGGCGCTGTGCTCTGACAATGCGATCAGAGAGTTTTCGGATAATTTTTTGCTCTTTGGTGAGCAACTTGCCATTGATGCGCACTCCATCAATTGGGATTTTCTTGATCGGTTTGGGTAGGGACGTTTTTATTTGCTTAATGGTACTTTTAGTCGTCGTTTTAGCTTTTCTGAGCATGATCAATCCCTTCATGATTCGGATACTACGACGTTAGCGGATATTACACGCTTTAACAAGTGTATGTTATAGTTTCAGCGAAAGCGTAAGGAGTGTTTTGTGTCGTCCATCATTGTTTGGTTTCGCAGGGATTTGCGTCTGGTTGATCATGCAGCCTTGCAGTATGCAGCGAGCAGCGGTTTGAGCGTGCTACCACTCTATATTTATGATGAAAGTGATCAGGGTGAGGCGCAAAATTGGTGGTTGCACCATAGCTTAACGACGCTTGAGAACACTTTAGCTAAGCGAGGTGTGCAGCTTATCTTGCGCAGCGGCGACCCCAAAACTATTTTTGCCGAGCTCATAAAGTCTCATAAGGTGAATGCGGTGGTGTGGCACCGCGTGTACGAGCCAGCTTGGCTTGAGAAAGACAAGCGTTTAAAAGATTGGCTTATAGAGCAATCGGTCGAGTGTAAGGTTTTTCAGGGGAATTATTTGCATGCACCCGGGCAAGTGCTCAACGGTCAGGGTGAGTATTTTAAAGTGTTTACCCCGTTTTGGCGTGCTCTGCGTCGGCAGATCGTATTGCACCCAGTCAAACGTTTGGGCTCTTTAGCTCAAGCTAAGCCAGCGGCTTCTGAGCTTTTAGACGATTGGAGATTATTGCCCGAAAAACCCAACTGGGCGAAATCCTTTGAGCCACACTGGCAGCCCGGTGAGATCGGCGCTAAAAAAGCGTTTGAGCGTTTTGTGGAAGAGGGTTTGGCCGATTACGCGACAGGGCGTGACATACCGGCTATCCGAGCCACGTCGCATCTGTCGCCGCATCTGCACTTTGGTGAAATCAGTGTGAACCAACTTTGCATTGAGCTATTAGCGCTTTCAAGCGAATCACCACATTTATCCGCTGCGATTGAAAAGTTTTTGTCAGAGATGGGTTGGCGCGAGTTTTCCATGTCGCTGTTGCATTACAACCCGGACTTGCCGAGCAAAAATTTCAAGCCGCTCTTTAATGGTATGGCTTGGTCGAAAAGTGACAAAGCCTTTGAGCAATGGTGTCGTGGTCAAACGGGTTACCCGATTGTGGATGCGGGGATGCGTGAGCTTTGGGTGACAGGCACTATGCATAATCGCGTGCGCATGGTCGTTGCTTCATTTTTAATAAAGCATTTGTTAATCGACTGGCGCCGTGGTGAGCAATGGTTTTGGGATACCTTGCTCGATGCGGATTTAGCGAACAATAGCGCCAGTTGGCAGTGGGTGGCGGGTTGTGGCGCCGATGCTGCGCCGTATTTTCGAATGTTTAACCCGGTACTTCAAGGCGAAAAGTTCGATGCACAGGGTGAGTATGTTCGCCGTTGGGTGCCTGAAATTGCGGATTTACCGAATAAATACGTGCATCAACCCTGGGCCGCGTCTGAAAAAATTTTGGAAAGTGCCGGTGTTAAACTGGGAAGAAATTACCCAGAGCCCATGGTGGATCATAAGATGGCGCGAGATCGGGCGTTGGCGGCGTATCAGGCTTTAAAATAGTTGTCTTCATAAAAGGTTAAGCTTTTGGGTGTAAGCTGGTTTCCAGCCATCTCTAAGAGTGACCATAATGAGAAGAATAAAAAAAGTGCTGTTGGCTTGGGATGTTGACGGTACACTCTTGAATTTTTTGAAAGAGACAGCCTCAGAGGCTTGGAATAAGAATCCGAAAGATATTATCTTAGCGCTTGATCTCATGCGCGGGATCGCAGGTTTTTTTGGCGTTAAGCTTCAGTTTGCTAGCATCGTGATCACAAACAAGCAAGGTTTTGATGATCTTTGTATGGAAGTGTGCAAGGGGTTAAAAGAAGAGTTTGAGCGCGGTCGCCCCTCTTGGTTTAATCGGCAAGAAAATAGCGTGCAAATCTGGGTTCCTGATCGTGAGCCTAGAGCCCAGCATGTTTATCACAGCCTGGATCAAAAAGTCGAGAGACCGCTCAAGCATCAGAAAAAATGTTTTAGCTTCGTGCTCACTCAGCACAATAAGGCCTTAAGCGCACTGATCGCAGCGAAAAAGCATGGTGTTGATTCTCGTGACATTATTGCCATTGATGATGATCCTGGTGTTTTGGCGGCGTACAAAGAGCGCGGGATCTTAGGAGTATCGGCGAATGTGTTAAGCCATAAACTGTTTGATCGCGATGGCAATGAACTTGGGCTAAAAACTGAGCGAAAAGCAGAGAAATTGCTAGCTGAGCATGCAGAAGGTCTTGCCGCTCAACACTTTGAGACGATTTTAAACAAATTGGCTGAAGCTGTGTTTGCTAAAACGTTTTCTGATCCTGTTTATCAGCGTTTGGCGTACTTTCAGTATCTTTTGGCGCGTTGCCCTGATCTAGATTTGCGTGAGCGGGCGAAAATTCTCTCGCCAGGTTTAATCGGTAAGGGACGAAGACGAGGTTTGATAGACTGCTACGTATTTCAAGCGATCGCTCGCTTGGAAGATTCTGCTCGTTATAATGAGCTCAAGGAGTTGCTGAATGATTCGAATAGCCTACCGGCCCAGCTGTTGGCCCAGGTCAATGCGCTCAGTGAAAAACAGACCTCAAGGTCTGTGGGGTGCTTGTGTCGACGCCGAGCTAGGATTTCACCAGTATTTTTCACAGAAGAGGGCGAGTTATCCCCTGTTGTGCCCGGAATCATGCGGGATCTTTCTGCGCAGACAGTGCCACAATAGTCTTAATAATTCCTTAAGCATTCGGGTCTAGCATTGGCCCAAAATTCATTGAGGTGATCATTATGTCTGAAGAAACCAAATGTTGTGCGGTATTGCCCCGAGCCGAGGTGGCTCAGCGCGGTATTGCCGTGTCGATTCTTTTGCCGTCGTTAGCTGTAACTTTGGGCGTTTTTACTAACCTTGCCTGGGTTAGCAGCACTGCGGCTTTTTGGTTTATCGCAGGGGTGCTGGTTGGCCAGCTTAGCGAGACGGGTTTTGGCTTATTTAATGGTATTCGCTTGGCAAGAAGTTTGCGCCAAAAAACTCCATCAGGAGGCGAAAGTGCGCCGCTAATACCTCAGGCTGTTGAGCCCCCAAAAGCGGCCAAGGTGCTGATGATGTGCTCAAGTTTTCTCAATGCGCTTGCAAACCTTGCTGGGGCTGTTTTTGTCACCGGGTCTATCGTGACTCACTTTGGCTCGACTCAAGAGCAGCAAGAAAATACGACGATTGATGCGAAAGGCTTTACATCGGTGATGATTGGCATCGCATTAGCTGCCAGCTTGCATGCGGCAGCTTCTGTTATTTCAAATGCGAGCAGGCGACACCATGCGATTCCCAATATTTTTACGGCCTTGTTGTTTTCAGGCGTTGCGGCTTGCGTAGGCGGTGCCATGCTAGGCGGTGCGCCCTTGGTTTTCTGGGGGGCGAGTGCCGGTTGTTTTTTGGGTATGCTAACTGTGGGGCTTGATTGGTGGCTTGCTCATGATCGTGCGCAACAGAACGTTGTTGCAGGTTCTGATAAAGCAGCTGCCACTGCCTCGGTTGCTGCTTCAGCGGCGGCTTAATCGCACCAGCGGCTTGATGGTGGTGCCTTGAACGAGTATCGAGAACACCACCACCGCGTAGGTGAGCGCTAAAATCCAAGAGCGGATCTCACCGGCGGGTAGCGCCAGCGCTAATGCTACGGCGAGACCACCGCGTAAACCACCCCAGCTTAAAATACTGATGGCATAAGGGATTTTTTGTCGCCACGGGCGAAGCGCGGTCATCGGTAAGGCCACCACTAAGTAACGCACGAGTAAAGTCAGCGCAATCACGCAGAGTGAGACGATGATTTTCGTCCAGTCATAGTTCACCACTAAAATTTCAAAACCCAGCAGTAAAAATAACACCGTATTTAAAATCTCGTCGATCATCTCCCAAATGTTTTCCATGTAATGGCGTGACAAAGGCAGCAGGGTTTCGTGGCGGCGAAAGTTCGCCACAAAAATACCCGCGGCCACCATGGCCAATGGCCCTGAGATTTCAATGGATTGGGCCAACGCGTAGGCGGCGATCACCATAATGATCGAGAACATGATCTCTAATTTCATATCGCGCAAAGGGCGCAACAATACGCACAAGATATAACCGAACACAATACCGTAAATTAAGCCGCCAATGGCTTCGCGACAAAATAGCCAGATCACATCGCCAGCATGCACATGTCCGCCGCCAAAGGCTACATGATAGGCCGTGATAAACAAGACAACACCCACGCCATCGTTAAACAAAGCTTCGGCAGATACCGCCGTTTCTAGGTTTTTCGGCGCCCCCACTTGTTTAAAGATGGCTAGCACGGCGATGGGGTCGGTGGGGGAAATTAAGCTGCCGAACAATAAACAATACGCGTAGCCCATGGGCACACCAAAAAGCTGCAGTAAATAATATAAAACGGTGGCGATAATAAACGCTGAAGCAATGGTGCTGACAAAGGCCAAGACGCCAATTTCCAAGCGTTGTTGTTTGAGTTGGGTGAGATCAATGGTCAGGCTGCCGGCAAAGAGCAGCAGGCCTAGCATGAAATTCATCACCAGTTTGTGAAAATCAATATGCGCGACAAACTCTCGCACTTCGTGGTGGTATTCGTGCAGGCCGATGTGATTCAGTAAAGAAATGATAATCGAAACAATGAGTGCGGCGGCCATGGTCGCAATCGTTGTATGCAATTTGATAAAGCGATGGTTGATGTAGGTAATCACCATGGCTATGAATAAAATGATCGCAACCGTGTTGAATAGGCTCATTATTCAGGGTCTTCCAAGCTGAGTTTACCGGTGTTGTCATCGTAGGCGAAAAGCTCCGCGTATCGTCCCCATTCGATCACAATACGTAAGACGCGATCGGCATCGTCATCGCTGAAGTATTCTTCAAGTTCTGCTAAGAAGAATTTTTTTGACACGCGGTGGTTGTAACGTCGCTTTAACGTGGTGACGATATGCTTCACGATTGGGATGTGGTTTAGCAAATGCTTGGCAAACAATTCTTTCTGTTCAAGAATTTCAGACTCGGCGAAAGATTCGCCGGCGCGGGTCAGTTCAATGCGGCCATCGTTGGTTTTAATGAACTGCAAAATGTCCAATACTTCGGTCAAGGAAATTAATTCATCCACGTCGAGCTGTGTGAGCTCAGCCAAGTCAGAGTAACTGATCGCACCCGGTAATTCTTCTTCGGCGATGGTTTCAATTAAGCCTGAAAGCTCCGAGACTTTTGCGTCGGGCACGCGGTAACTGAGGTCAATCTCGGTATGCGCAGAGAGTGTGGCATCAGACGTCGTCATAAGCGTATAAATTTGATGCATGAGCTGACGAAAGCCTGGCGTTTCATCGTCACGCGGGCGTTTTAAATTCACTTTCAGCTCGTGCTTCACACGGCCGGGGTTGGCATCAAAAATTAAAATACGATCCGCCATCAAGATGGCTTCTTCGATATTGTGTGTCACGATTAAGATAGAGCCGAGCTGCGCTTGTTGGTCATCCCATAAATCCAGTAAATCACTGCGAAGGTTGTCCGCGGTGAGTACATCCAGCGCTGAAAAGGGCTCATCCATTAATAACAGGTCGGGGTTCACGACTAAGGCGCGAGCCAAGCCGACACGCTGGCGCATACCGCCGGAGAGTTCTTTGGGAAAGGCGGATTCAAAGCCATCGAGACCGACAATATCAATCGCTTTTAAGGCGCGTTTTCGTCGTTCTTGTTTATCGACGCCCTGGGCTTCAAGGCCTAGCTCCACGTTTTGTAAAACGGTAAGCCAAGGCAGTAGCGCAAAATGTTGGAACACCATGGAGATGCCATTTTGTGGCCCGTCAATCGTTTGGCCGCGGTATTTCACATCGCCACTGGTGGCTTCGATTAAACCTGCCATGATGCGCAGCAAGGTGGATTTGCCTGAACCCGAGCGGCCGACGAGCGCGACAATTTCGCCCTCGCGCATGGTGAAGTTGACATCATCCAAGACTAGCAGCTCTTGTGAGGCATCGCTTCGAAAGAGTTTTTTAACGTTTTTAATTTCGAGTAATGTGTTTGCCATGGTTGTGCCAAGCCCTGTCATTGCGAGCCACGTCGTCGCGTTAGCGACGATGGGCGCGGCAATCTATTTAAAACATTCGGTATCGTTTCTCAGCCAAATTATACAAAGGCTGCCAAACGAGTCGGTTAAATAGTAAAACATATACGCACATAATACCAATGCCCAAAGCAATGCGCGGAAAATCCCCGCTGGTGGTGTAGGTGCTGATGTACGCGCCAAGTCCGGTGGCGCGTAACACATGGTGACCCCAGTTCACCACTTCGGCCACAATGCTCGCATTCCATGCGCCGCCGGCGGCCGTGATTGCACCTGTGACGTAGTAGGGGAAAATACCGGGCAAAATAAACTTGCGCCACCACAGCCAACCCTTCACGCCAAAGTTTTGCGTGACCTGGTAAAGATCTTTCGGCAGTGTACTGGCACCGGCGATGATATTAAATAATAAGTACCATTGCGTGCCTAAAATCATTAAGGGGGTGGTCCAGATATTCACGTTCAAGTGGAAGTGAATAATCGCCATAACCACCACGGGGAAAATGAGATTGGCGGGGAAGGCGGCGAGAAATTGCGCGATGGGTTGGGCAATGTGTGTGGCGCGCGGGCGCATGCCGATCCACACACCCACCGGCACCCAAATCAGCGAGCAGATCACAATCAAAATCGCCACACGCAAGGTCGTGTACACGCCGAGCAATAAGACATGAAACACTTCGTGTGCTGAAAGCGAGTGGAAAATGAAACCGAGCAAGGCAACGACAGCAAGCAGCCCTGAAATGATGACTAGGCTATACCACAACCAGATGGAGATGATCGCTTTGTACGTTTTGGGTCGTTCTAAAACTTCGGGGTCTAGAATTCTGCGCTTTTGACCGAGGTTTAGGTTCACAAACAAGGTGAAGGCTGTTGTGAAGAATTGGCCAATCAGGGTGAGTAATCGTGTCCGTTCCAGAATACTGACAAACAGAGAACTTGGTTTCTCTTCGTCGATACTGGCTTCAAATTTAAACCGATCGGACCAGCGAATCAGTGGACGAAAGAGGATTTGATCATACAGCATGATCACCACGAGCATCGTGACGATAGCGGCAATCACGGCATCGGTGTTGGCTTTTTCGATCGCCACGGCAATGTAGGAGCCGACACCGGGCAATAGAATGGTTTGATGATTGACGGAAATGGCCTCGCACACGGTCACGAAAAACCAGCCGGCTGACATGGAGAGCATCATATTCCAAATAAGGCTTGGCAGCGCAAAAGGAATCTCCACACGCCAGTAACGTTGCCACGCCGAGAGGTGAAACATAGACGCGGCTTCTTTGAGCTCGTGCGGCACATTGCGAAGGCTTTGGTACAGGCCTAGTGTAATGTTCCACACTTGCGCGACGAAAATCGCAAAAATTGCGGCGCACTCAGGCCCTAAAATGCTGTTGGGGAAAAATTTAATAAAGCCCACCACGGTGATAGAAAGAAAACCCAATACAGGCACGGATTGTAAAATATCGATCGCGGGGATGATCAAACGCTCGGCGTGTTTGTTTTTGGCCGCGAGCGTGCCGACAATAAAACTAAACAATAGAGAAATCACCATCGCCAGTATCATGCGAAAAATGGTGCGCAGCGCGTAATAAGGAAGTTGGCTGATACCCAGCGAGATGGGGATTTGCTCGCCGATATGATACGGAGCGGCCATTTGTTGGGCGCCGTAGGCTAGGAGGGCAAAAATCGCGCCGACAATAACCAGCGCCACGCCATCCCAGGCGTTGGGCCGCCAAGTTGAGAGCTGATTGTTACGCCATATGCGCTGCATCACGATACCCCACGCAGAGTGAGGCGCTAGTATAGCGGATCAGCCTGCGGTTTGTCGCCGCCTGCTTTGGATAAAGTTATTTTTGCGCCTATATCTGCCAAGCCCTTAAGCGCTCACGAATATCGCGCACTTCTTGATCCGATACGCTGTGTTCCATGGGATAGCGGTTTAGCGTGGGTGAAAAGCCGGCCTGGTTTAAGGTGTCCATGGTCAGCTCGGCAAAATTGGGTGGTACCACGGCATCGTAATCGCCATGAGCGATGAAAATCGGGGTGTTGAGGTTGGCGTGTGATTTTTCCGCCGCGAGCTGATCGCCCAGGGGCAAATAGCCAGAGAGCGCGAGTATGCCGGCAAGCTTGTGTTCAAACCGTGTACCGGTGTAAAGCACCATGGCCGCGCCTTGCGAAAAACCGGCCAGCACGATGCGTTCTGTTTTAATGCCTTTGTCGACTTCGGCTTGGATTAAGGACCCAACGGTCTGGGCCGAGGCTTTGATGCCGGCTTCATCTTGTTTGGAAAAACGATCCAGGCTGAAAATATCGTACCAAGCGGGCATTTCTATGCCCATATTAAGGGTAACTGGGCGAACAGGTGCATTCGGGAAAATAAAGCGCGTGTTTGGCAGGTTTAGAATTGGCACGATGGGTGCAAAGTCGTTCGCGCTCGCGCCCAGGCCGTGTAACCAGATGATGCTGCTGTCGGCGGTTTGGCTGGGTTCTTTGATGAGGGTGTTGTTATTCATGAATATCAATCTCGAGTTCTGTTTTAATGTTGTTGTGCAACTTGCTCGCCTGCCTACTTGTGTTTAAAAACGCTCATTTCAAGGACGCCATCAACCCATCCCTGGGGGCTCTGGGTTCGGCGTCCTGCCTCACACAGCCTTGAAATGAGCGCTTTCAAACACGGCGGTCAGGCTCTGAAGTGTTCTACAGGGTAATGCATTGGATTATCACGGCTGTGACCACACGTAGCAATGACAATACTTGTTCTTTGCGGGGATGACAAGCCGCTTGATGTTGAAAGGCCCAAGCCGTATCATCTGTGTTTTGCAAGGTAAAACGATGCAACGCGGTTTTCAATTTTTCTGTTTAACGCTAGGTGCGCTTTTATTATCAGCCTGTGGGCAAATGGGTCCTTTGTATTTGCCATCTGAAAAAGCTCCGACGAAACCGATTTCAACCAATACTAAGGCACAGCATGAAACTCACGTTCAGCAAGATGCAAGCGCTGGGCAATGACTTCGTCGTTGTCAATGTGTGCGAGGCCGGCAACGTCTTAACCCCTGAGAATGTCCAGTTCATCGCCGATCGCCATTTTGGTGTGGGTTGCGATCAGTTGCTGGCTTTGGCGCCGGCGAGCGTACCTAAAGCGGATTTTGATTATTGGATTTTCAATGCCGATGGCGGGCGTGTTTACCAATGCGGTAATGGCGCGCGGGCTTTGGCGCATTATGTCTTTGATCGGGGTTTGGTTCAGGGTGACACGGTGAGTTTTTACACCGGCCGCGATCGCTTAACACTGCATAATGAAGGCGATGGTCAATACCGTTTGGTTTTACCTTCGGCCAATGAGTGTGTGATTCCTTATCACGTTAACATCGGTGAGCAAACCTTGGAGGGTAGTTTTATTGATATTGGTAACCCTCATTACGTGATGTTTGTCGAGGATATTCATGCTAAGGGTCATGTCGAAATAGCGCGTCTACTTCAAGCGCACCAACAATTCCCTCACAGCGTGAATGTGGGTTTTGCCTGTGTGCGCAATCGCACGCAAATTGATCTTCGTGTGTTTGAGCGCGGTGCGGGCGAAACCTTGGCTTGCGGCAGTGGTGCGATAGCCTGTGCGCTTGCGGCATTTGAGCAAAATCTTGTCGATGAAAGGGTGGATATTCAACAAGCGGGTGGTAGACTAAGTGTGGATTGCTCGCAATCGCAGGATGCTTTGTATTTAACGGGGCCGGCTAGTTTTGTTTTTGAAGGTACATTGTCCTTATGAAAATTGTCATTCTAGGGGGTAACCAGGTCGGCGGCACATTGGCTGAAAACTTGGTGTTTGAAGGCCATGATGTCACCGTGGTTGATCACAATGATCAACGCCTTAAAAACTTACAATCACGCTTGGATTTAAACACCGTATTAGGTAATGCATCGTATCCCACTGTGTTGAAAAAAGCCGGTGCGGATGATGCTGATATGCTCATCGCCGTGACGAATAACGATGAAGTGAATTTAGTTGCTTGCCAGGTCGCGTATTCTTTGTTTAGTTTACCCACCAAGATCGCACGGATTCGTGCAACCGAATATTTTCGTTATCCCAAACTTTATAGCCGAGAAAATCTGCCGGTCGATGTCTTTATTAGCCCCGAGCAATTGGTCACCAGCAATATTCGCCGTTTGGTCGAGCACCCCGGTGCCTTGCAGGTTTTGGATTTTGCTGAAGGCAAAGTGAAGCTTGTGGCCATCAAGCCGTTTTTTGGTGGGCCCCTGGTCGGTAAAAGTGTGGGTGCTTTGCGTCAAGAGTTGAATCTTGAGGCGCGTGTCGTGGCCGTGTTTCGCCAAAATCGTGCGATCACACCCAAAGGCGATACGGTGTTAGAAGTGGGTGATGAGGTCTTTTTTATTGCCGCCAGCGAACACATTCGTAAAGTGATGTCAGCACTGCGCCGATTAGATAATCCGTACAAGCGTATTCTTATTGCAGGTGGTGGTAACGTTGGCTTAAGTGTGGCACGTGCGCTAGAGCTTAAATACGATATTAAAGTGATCGAACAAAATCGTGATCGTGCGGAGTATATTGCTTCTGAGTTGCAGTCTAGTACCGTGTTGCATGGCGATGCCGTTGATCGTGAGCTTTTACACAACGAAGGCATTGAAAACGTTGATGTGTTTTGTGCGTTGATGCAAGACGATGAAAACAATATTATGTCGTGCATGCTCGCGAAAAAACTCGGTGTGCGCACGGTCATGGCCTTGGTTCAGCGTACGGCCTACGTTGAGCTTGTGGAAAGCAGTGTGGTCGATATTGCCATTTCGCCACAACAAGCAACCATTGGATACATTTTGCGCTACATTCGACGCGGTGACATTGAAAACGTCTATTCTTTGCGCCGCGGTGCGGCCGAAGCCTTGGAGATTGTGGCTCACGGTGACGAAGGTTCGTCTCGCGTGATTGGGCGCACGGTTAAAGAACTCCGTTTGCCGTCTGGTGTCACAGTCGGTGCGATTGTGCGTGGCGAGGAAGTGATTATTGCTTATCGTGATATCAAAATTCAGCCGGAAGATAAAGTCATTTTATTCCTGGCGGACAAGAAACGTGTCAAAGAAGTGGAGCAGTTGTTCCAAGTCAGTTTGGGATTTTTTGGGTAGACCGATATGCAATTTCGCTCTGTGTTTCGTGTTCTGGGTCTTTTGCTGATTTTTTTCAGTATCACGATGCTCGTGCCGATTCCTGTGGGGTACTATTTTAACCAACCTGAAGTTTGGCCCTTTCTTCTAGCCTTCTCCATCACTTTTCTGACAGGTTTGCTGTTGTGGGTGCCCACGCGGGGTGACCGCGCTGAGCTTAAAATTCGTGATGGCTTTTTTATTGTTATTCTTTTCTGGACGGTATTGAGTTTTTTCAGTTGCTTGCCGATTTGGTTGGGCATTCATTTTGAAGTGAATTTTACCGATGCCATTTTTGAGTCGGTCTCAGGCTTTACCACCACGGGCGCGACAGCCATTGCTAATTTGGATCAAGTGCCGGCAGCTTTGTTGTACTATCGACAGCAACTCCAGTTTCTGGGTGGTATGGGGATTATCGTTTTAGCTGTGGCTATTTTGCCGATGTTAGGCGTGGGTGGTATGCAGCTTTACCGTGCGGAAACACCCGGTCCGATGAAAGAAGATAAGATCACGCCGCGTATTACCGAAACGGCCAAGGCGATTTGGGTGTTTTATGTGGGGCTTGTAATACTGTGCAGCTTGGCGTACTGGGCAGCCGGCATGCCGATCTTCGATGCGGTGGAAGAATCCTTTGGTACAATTTCTACCGGCGGTTTTTCGATTCACAATGCGAGCTTTGCTTATTATCACAGTAACTTAATTGATGTGGTTTGTATTATCTTCATGCTGCTGGGCGGCACCAATTTCTCGCTGCATTATTTATCGGTGACACGTGGTTCGATTCGCGTGTATTTGCGTGATGTCGAGTTCCGTTATTACATCGCAATTGCTGCGCTGGTATCGTTTATTGGTCTAGTGGTACTGTCGATTTATCATGTTTATCCCGGTATTTGGAATTCTTTGGTGAAATCCACTTTTGCGGTCGTTTCTGTGATGACCACCACAGGTTTTGTGGATGGTGCGTTTGCAACCTGGCCTTTGTTTATTCCGGTGCTCATTATATTGCTTGGCTTGCTGGGTTCATGCGGCGGCTCAACCAGTGGTGGTATGAAAATGTTGCGCTTTGTATTGCTCAAAAAACAATTGGGTCGTGAGTTGAAACGTTTGATTCACCCGCAAGGTGTGTATGCCGTTAAAATCAATAATCGTGTGGTCCCAGAGCATGTTGTCGAAGCCGTTTGGGCTTTTGTCACAGCTTATATTGCTTTGTTGTTAATCGGGGTTTTATTGATCATGGCCACGGGTTTGGATTTTACCACGGCTTTTGGCTCTATGGCCTCAGCGTTGGGTAACGTGGGTGCGGCCATTGGTCAGTATGCGTATAATATGGCAGATTTAAACAGCTTTTCAAAATGGGTGCTGATTGTGGGCATGCTGGCCGGCCGTTTGGAAATCTTCACACTCTTGGTCATTTTTTCGCGAAGTTTTTGGCAGCGTTGATAACACTCTTGCGCGGTTTTTATTTTCCTGGGTTATCGTCGCTGCCGCTTCTCAACCCAGGCTGCTGCTAATGTCATTGCGAGCGAACGTCAGTGAGCGCGGCAATCTGGCTCATTAGGGCTTGTTTGCAATGGGTTTTTCGAAACGAAAATCAAGATAATCGAGCCAAAAATGAAAAAAATCGAAGC
>Ga0066640_10000616_pt1 | contig 20937 bp, 24 predicted proteins | sample CryGeyCG2114_020_2_FD_59505 | JGI IMG/M metagenome (GOLD analysis project Ga0066640, IMG submission 59505) | Groundwater microbial communities from aquifer - Crystal Geyser CG11_big_fil_rev_8/21/14_0.20 | ecosystem: Environmental > Aquatic > Deep subsurface > Groundwater | place: USA: Utah... | reverse complement strand
TTGAATATTGGATTTATAGCCCCCGAGAGCTAATTAGCAAAAACCGTTCTACGGAGCCGTATGTGGGTTAAATTTAAATACTCTCCAATTCTCCTTAAAAAACGATTGGGTAATCCTCTTTTTTAGGGGTGGGTTGATGAAAGATAATGTTTTTACAGAGCTAGTGAAGCACGAATCTGATATGCAGAAAAGGCTTGATATAGCTATCGCAAAAAAAGACAGGAACGTGCTTGAAGCGGCTTCAAGATTTGAGAAGAAAGAGAAAGAAACGATCAAGCAGGCAAAGGAAGATGCGCAAAAACTCCAGAAAAAGAGCACAGGAGACGCAAGAGACAGCGCAAAGACCAAAGCCAAAGAATATGATAAGAGGCGCCAGGAACTTGAGCGCGCGTTCACTAAAAAGAAGAAGCAGATAATCAAGGAAGTCATGGATCACATGTTTGCCTGATATCTGGGTTAGAGGTTCGACATTGATGTTCAGACCAGCCAAGGTGCTGCGGACTAGAGTCTACATACCAACAATAAAAAGGCAGGAAATAATAGGTGTTCTATCAGAGACTGGACTCTGCGAATTTAAAGAGGTCCCTATCAATACTCATCAGATCGAGCATGAAGAGATATCTTCAGATATGCTCAAACGTGTGGACAAGCTCCTGGACGTGATGATACCTCTAGAAAAGAAGCAATCATTCCTAAAAAAGATATTTGGTTCAGACAGTCGCATAAAAGTGACTTTCAAGGCTAATGAAGAGATCATAGATCATGCCGAAAGGTCACTTTCAGAATATGAAGATGAGTTTCTGTCACTTGACTTTCGCATGCGTGAGATAAGATCCTTAATCGAAAGGAACCATGAGAGATCTGATGATCTGAAAGCCCTTCCGAATATGAATACTACCCTTCTGCATAACACAGAATCATTGTCTGTATTATATGGGGTAGTCAGGACAAAATCATTGGACATGATAATACCTCTTGTAGAAAAGCGCTGTGTGATGATCACAAACGAGATCGACAAGATGCGAAGCATGATTGTCGTGATGTGCCTAAAGACTGAGCATCAGGAGATAGAAGCTTTGCTCCATAAAGTGGGAATCGATGCTGTGAGAGTACCTCATGTCAAAAAGAGACCAGAAGAGATAATCGAAGCGTACAATGAAGCGAACTTGCTTTTGGGAAGAGAGCTCGACGGGATCACTGAAAGAATAGAAGAGCTATCTGCATTGCATTATCATAATCTGCTGATAATGGAAGAAGAACTCAATGTCCTGCAGATGAGAGAGAAAGCGATATCTTTCATGAGAGGAAGCGACACATTCACAGTCATGGAAGCATGGGTCCCTGAATCTAATATCGAAAGATTCAAAGCAGAGATCGATTCAGTCACAAAAGATTTCTATATGGAGACAAAAGAAGATGAAAGCGCTCCGACAGTCCTGAAAAATGGGGCATTTGTTAGACCATTCGAACTATTGACAAGCATCTATTCATCACCAAAATACAATGGTTTTGATCCAACACCGATACTTGCGATATCTTTTCCTATATTTTTCGGTTTCATGCTCACAGATGTGGTATATGGAGCACTTCTATTCATGATCGGATTGTTCGTATATTTTTCAGCGAAGAAGAAAGATGGCCCTGATAGTGTCATGGCAAAATTTGGTGGTATACTGATTATAATCGGATTCTCGACGATCGCATTAGGTTCTGTTTTCGGAAGCTATTTCGGAGATTTCTTCCAGCAGCTTGGATATAAGATGCCATATCTACTTGATCCGATGAAAGATATCGTGATCATCCTTGGCATCACACTGACAATAGGGCTTTTGCATATCACGACCGGGCTCATCTGCGGTTTCATCGATAGCATGAAAAGGGGAGAGATAAAGAAAGCGGTCTCTGATCAATTGGTCTGGCTTATTTTTGTCGCAGGTGTGATAACTGTGATAATAACAAGAGGAAGTCTTATGCCAATATGGCTTGGCCCCATAGGTGTCGCAGTCCTTATGCAGCTGGTAGTGAAATTTATCGAAGGCGGCCCGATAATATCTATATTATCATTGTCTGATTTCATGGGATTCATCGGTGATAATTTTTCATATTCAAGGATCATGGCGCTTGCGATAGGCACTTCAGGGATTGCTCTTGCTGTCAATTTCCTGACATTTTTGTGCGTAAGCATGATCCCTGTTGTCGGGATAGTCTTCGGAGCCATGATATTCATAATCGGTCACATATTCAATTTCCTTATGAATGGCCTTGGTGCATTTGTCCATTCGATGAGGCTTCATTATCTCGAGTTTTTCTCGAAATTCTACGACGGCGGTGGAAAGATCTATGAGCCTTTCCTGGCCGAAAGGAAAATTACATACCTGGAGGTAAAGAAATGATAAGTATCGGTACCGGATTAGCAATAGCCGGCGCAAGTTTGGCGCTGGGAATAGCAGGATTATCAACAGCGATAGGATGTCGTAACGCAGGCGTCGCAGGCGCAGGAGCCGTAGCAGAGAACAAGGATAATTTCAAGAACTCGCTTGTTTTCCAGGCTCTACCGCAGACACAGACGATCTACGCCTTCATCATCGGGCTCTTCATCGTGATAGGGACAGGTCTTCTCGCAGGCGGGAACAAGGATGTCTCTCTCGCACAGGGGTTCGTTATGTTTGGGTCGGCTCTAGTCGTAGCACTCACTGGACTCTCTGCCATCTTTCAAGGTCTTGTCGCAGCAGCAGGGATCAGCGCCAGCGCAAAAGCGAAGCACTCTTTCGTCCCTGGATTGATCTTCACAGGTCAATGCGAAACACCAGCGATCTTTGGCTTCATACTAGCCCTGATCATACTTGTAGTGGGTCTAAATGTGCTTGGATGAATGAAAATGAAGACGATAGGAAACCTAGGATTGCTCAAGAAAGAGATCGAGAAGCGCTATCAACACCGCATCGATAAAGTGGTCCAGGAAGAGAAAACCCTCATACAGGAGATGAAGACAAAAAGCGACGAGATTATCGTCGCCCTGAAATCGACAGCGAATGATAAAGCCAAGAAGGAATCAAGGATATCCCATGATACTGCTTTCAACGAAGTGATGGCTGAAAGCAAGAAAGGATTTGAACTTTTTTCAGAGGACAAGTACCAGGAGATATTCGACGAGGTCATTAAAGATTCGGACACTGTCTGCTTAGGCAAAGGATTCATCGTATGGGTATCTTCATTCATCAACGACCAGAAACTTGAGAAACCTACTGTGAGATGCTCGCCAAAGGCGGTCCCTGCATTGAAAAAAGCCATAAAAGGGAAAGCAGATCTAATCGCAGACAAAAAGATCAAAGGCGCTGTGATTGAAACCAATGGGATGAGCTACGATTTCACATTAGAGACTCTGCTTGAGACAAAAAAAGATTATCTAAGGAGGATAATCGCTGATGTGCTAGCGAGATGATTAAAAGATGTGGCTTGCTGATATACTCACCAAAAATCCGATGCTCCTTATGGTATTGGCTGTATGCGCTTTCATGATGATTGCGGTAGTTATCGTGTTACGTACACGGCCGTTGATACCATTCTTATATGCAGGAGCAAGAGTGTCAGCAAGAAGCGCATATCTGATCGGAGAGCAACAGTACACAGCGCTTACCTCTGCAGGATCATTCGCAGAATTGAAAGGCGCTCTTGAGAGGACGAACTACAGTGAACTTTTCAGGACAATAGCAGAAGACCCGGATCTAATGTCATTGCATTCTGAACTTGAAAAAGGTTTTGTCAAAGAGCTAGAAGAAGTGAAGGGCTTCTCTGGCGTAGGACTTTCTCACGTGCTTGACACATTTGTCATGATGTGGGAAGCGAAGCTGATCAAGACTTTCGCAAAGGCTAGGATGAATGGACGTGAACCAGATGAACAATTCATCTTTCCGGTTGGTTGCATCACAGAACGTATGATTGAGAGACTCAATGGAACAAAGACAGTCCAAGATATGGGTGCGGTGCTCGCATCGACGAGGTTCGCTCCTGCTTTTGACAGAGTGTCAGCAGACATCTGGGAATTCGAGATCACTGTCGATTCTTTTATCCTCGAGAATTTCAAGAGACTTTCAGCTGATGCCAAAGTATATGATGGTCGTTTCATGTCAGATATGCTCGCCGCGAGATTCGATATGATAAATATAATCACAATACTGAAAAAGACGATATCAGGCGAAGATCTTTCCCTCATCCCGACCGGTACCGATGTGGAAAAGTTGCTAAGGGAGTTCAAGGCTGATGGTGAAGAGAGAGAGAAGCGTCTTGCGAATTCATTGAAGAGCACATTGTATGGCGAAGCGATGCAGAAAGGATATGAATCATTCTTAGATGATGGTCATTACAGTCATTTCGAGAATGCGCTCCATCGCGCATACATGGGGCTTGTGAAGAAGAATGAGCTCATGCATTATCAGGGACCTTTCCCGATATATGCGTATCTTCTGAGAAAGGAATATGAGATGCGTAATCTCATGGTCCTATCAAAAGGGATACAAGACAGATACACTCCTGAAGAGAAGACGGAGATGATGATAATATGATGGCCATAGGAAATAGGGAATTCGTGACAGTCATGCGTCTTTGCGGGCTTGCCCAGAGTTTTGAGGCAAGGACCGGTGAAGAGGCATTGCATGCATTCCAGAAAGCCAAGAAAGGAGAGCTTGTCGTGATGAGCGCTGGCCTTCTCTCGCTTGCGTCATCGCTTCAGAAAGAATATAATATAGTGAGCCTGCCAGACAAGCTTGAGGATTTTTCGAGCCTTGATGACCTAAACGCCATCATTGTCTCAGCAGTGGGCTCTGGTTTTGAATTGGAGGAAGATTGACAATGGGAAAGATCGTGAAAATCACCGGGCCAGTCGTTGTCGCAGCCGGTATGAAAAATTCAAAGATATATGATGTCGCGCTTGTAGGAGAACTCGGCTTGCTAGGTGAGGTCATCCAGCTGAAAGGAGACAAAGCGATAATCCAGGTATATGAAGACACAAACGGACTCAAGCCAGGAGAGCCTGTGAAAGGCACCGGTATGCCTCTATCTGTAGAGCTTGGACCAGGGCTTCTGACGACCATCTACGATGGTATAGGAAGGCCATTGTTGGCTCTTGCCAAGAAGACCGGTAATTTCATCGGAAGAGGGATCACCGCAGATACGATAGACAAGAAGAAAAAATACGATTTCAAGCCGCTTGTCAAAGTCGGCGATGCTGTCGGTCCTGGTTCTATAATCGGCTCGGTGGAAGAGACACAATCAATCACACATAAGATCCTTGTGCCGCCAGATGCTTTGCCAGGAAAGATCACAAAGATATCAAAAGGGAAATTCACAGTCGAAGAGATAGTCGCTGTCGTCAAGACAAAAAAAGGAGACCTCAAACTTCAGATGTACCACAAGTGGCCTGTCAGGAAACCAAGGCCTATAAACACAAAATTGAGCCCGGAGATTCCGCTCATCACAGGACAGAGAGTATTCGACACTTTCTTCCCTCTCGCAAAAGGCGGGACCGCAGCTATCCCTGGTCCGTTTGGCGCAGGGAAGACTGTCTCTCAGCATCAGCTCGCTAAATGGTCTGATGCGCAGATCGTAGTCTATGTCGGTTGTGGCGAGCGAGGCAATGAGATGACAGACGTACTTACTGAATTTCCAGAGCTTCAGGATCCAAAGACAGGAAAGCCCCTGATGGATCGTACCGTTCTTATAGCGAACACATCGAACATGCCAGTCGCTGCCCGTGAAGCCTCGATCTACACTGGTATCACGATCGGTGAATATTTCCGTGACATGGGATACGATGTCGCGCTCATGGCAGATTCCACTTCAAGATGGGCCGAAGCATTGAGAGAGATCTCATCCCGGCTTGAAGAGATGCCAGGCGAAGAAGGATACCCAGCATATCTAGCTTCCCGTCTCGCGCAGTTCTATGAAAGAGCATGCAGAGCAGATACTCTCGCAGGCAACCAAGGTTCTGTCAGTATCATCGGTGCGGTGAGTCCGCCTGGTGGTGATTTCTCAGAACCAGTCACACAGAACACGACGCGTCTGACAAAGATCCTCTGGGGTCTTGACGCGAATCTTGCATATAGCAGGCATTTTCCAGCGATCAATTGGCTGACAAGCTATTCGCTCTACACTAAGACGCTTGCTGGATATTTTGAATCCCAGGTCGGTTCTGATTTCAATAGTTTCCGTGAAGAGGCGATGAAATTGTTGCAGAAGGAATCCGAGCTCAAAGAGATTGTGCAGCTTGTAGGTCCCGATGCGCTCAAAGAAGAGGACAAGCTGGTGATGTACACAGCAGGGAGACTCAGGGAAGATTTTCTCCAGCAGCTCGCGACACATGAGATCGATACTTTCTGCTCTCTTGACAAACAGTATCTTATGCTCAAGATGATAATGGAGACCCACAAGAAGGCGAGCCGTCTTGTAGAATCCGGCGTCAAGGTGACACAGATATCTGCTCTGCCTTTGACTGAAGCGATAGGCAGGATGAAATATGTCCAGAAATATAAAGAAGAGATAAAGAATGTCGAAGAGCAAAGAGAGAAAGAATTCCAAAAGCTTGTAGGTGGTCACAAATGATAAAAGAATTCCGAAATATCCAACAGGTGACTGGACCGCTTCTTATGGTCGAGATCTCAGGCGATGTGATGTATGGCGAGATCGCGGAGATAATAACGCCTTCTGGTGAGAAGAAGACCGGTCAAGTCCTTGAAGTCGGGGATAAATACGCTGTCCTCCAGATATTCGAAGGATCGAGCGGCGTCGATGTGGATTCGACAAGAGTGAGATTCAAAGGGAAGACATTGATGTTGAAGGTCGGCACTGACATGCTCGGAAGAGTGTTTGGTGGATCAGGAAAGCCTATCGACGGCAGGCCGGCGATAATACCTGAAAAAGAGCTTGATGTCAACGGTGCATCGATAAATCCTTGCAGGCGTGAATACCCAAGAGATTTCATCCAGACTGGTGTCTCATGTATAGATATCATGAACACTCTTGTAAGAGGACAGAAGCTTCCTATCTTCTCTGGTTCAGGTCTTCCACATAATATGCTTGCGGCACAGATCACGCGTCAGGCAAAGGTGTTGTCGAGCAAAGAGAAATTCGGTGTCGTGTTCGCGGCGATGGGCATAACAAACGAAGAAGCGATCTTTTTCAAGGAAGAATTCAAGAAGATGGAATCTGCCGCGAATTCAGTCATGTTCCTAAATCTCGCAGACGATCCTGCGATCGAAAGGATAATCACCCCAAGGATCGCCCTCACATGCGCTGAGTATCTTGCATTCGAGAAAGACATGCACGTGCTTGTCATCCTGACAGACATGACGAATTATTGCGAGGCTCTGCGTGAGATCTCAGCGGCAAGAAACGAAGTCCCTGGAAGGAAGGGCTATCCTGGCTACATGTATACTGATCTCGCAGCGATATATGAAAGGGCTGGAAAGATCCAGGGGAAGAATGGTTCGATCACGATGATCCCGATCCTTTCCATGCCGTCTGATGACATAACTCACCCGATCGCTGATCTGACCGGGTATATCACAGAAGGCCAGATCGTCCTGAACAGAGAGCTTCATATGAAAGCTATATATCCGCCGAACGATGTCCTGCCGTCGCTATCGCGTCTGATGAAGACGGGTATAGGGCCAGGCAAGACACGTGAGGATCATGCGGATGTATCAAACCAGATATATGCGATGTACGCGAAAGGACGTGAGCTACGTAACCTTGTCGCAGTCATAGGTGTAGAATCACTCGATGACACAGAGAGAAGGATCCTTGAGTTCGCAGATGTCTATGAAAAAGAGCTTCTGGCACAGGATTATAATGAAGAAAGGTCTGTCATAGAATCGTTAGACCTCTGCTGGAAACTGCTCTCATCATTCCCTAAATCCGATCTCACAAGGATAAAAGAAGAACTGATCGAGAAATACATGGGAAAGACACAAGCAACAACTTCTCAAAAGAAAAAAGCAGAAGCGAAAAAATCTCTTGGAAAGAAAGCGACAAAGAAGACATCGCTTAGGAAAGCGAAGAGAAGATGAGATTCAAACCTACAAAGATGGAGCTCCTGCGCGTGAAGCGTGAGCTCAAACTTGCAGAGAAGGGCCATAAACTCCTGAAGAAAAAACAGGATGGTCTCGTGATTGAATTCTTCAAAGTACTAAGAGAGATAAAATGCCTGCGAAGCGTCGCTGGTCGAAAGCTGAAAGCCGCAGGGAAATCCCTGTCATATGCGGCAGCGATGCATGGCGAATCAGATATCCAGCGTATCGCGACGGGTATCTCTGCTGAAGTGGAAATAGAACATTCATCGAAGAAATTCATGGGTGTGAATATATTGAATGTCCGTGATGTGCAGATAAAAGGAGGGTGGCGACCGAACATGGATTCAAGCCCTGAGCTTGACGTGGCTGTGCTAAGATATAGAGAGATGTTCGCTGAGATCGTCAAGATGGCAGAGAAACAGCTTGTCCTTCGTAATCTGGCTGATGAACTCAAGAAGACAAAGAGGCGTGTCAATGCGCTTGAATATATAATCGTGCCTCGCCTGATATCTATCCGAGATATAATCACGTTCAAGCTGGAAGAATCAGATCGTGAGAACTTTGCGCGGCTAAAGAAGATAAAACAGCGTGTGTCAGATGCGGCATAAAAGAAAGACCGAAGAAGAGAGACGCGCCCGCTGGATATATCTTTTCTCTCTTGCAAGAATAATTTCTGAAATAACTATTGTCATCGGTTTCTTCATTCTTCTGTTCATCTTGCTGACTCGCGCATAATCAGATCATCTTTTCTCAAGCAGGAAATAATAATGACGAGAATAATCTTTTATGAAGATGTCTTTTCTTGAATATATATTCTCAACCCGGCCATATGCGAAATACACATTCTCATATAGATATAAAAATTGAATAAACAATATAAACACAAAAGACATCACAATCATTAAGGGGGGCGTTATCATGGAATGGGACCTATCTGGATTATATCAAGACTTCGGAGAAGAATATCAAAATGATCTGAAAAAGCTCGAGAGCCTTGTCAAAGACATGTCTTGCTGGACACCGACTGGAGATATCAAAGACAGCATAGAAGATTATCTTACAAAAGATATAAAGATTGCGACACTGTTGGACAAGCTCTATCAGTTCGCTGATCTGACTTATTCCACAGACACAGATAATGCAGATGCTTTGAAGTTCTTTACACAGATAGAGAAGATATCTGATGCTCGGACCGCTCCGACTGTTCGTTTCCAGCGTTGGCTTGCTTCAGTGGATATCAAAATAACAAATCACGATCCATCTTTGATATCAGAACATGGATTTATCCTTCAGGAGATGAAAGAAGGTGCTGGATCACTATTGAGCGAAGAAGAAGAAACAGTGTTATCAATAATGAAGAATACTGGGTCAATTGCATGGCTTCGCATGATGCAGGACCTTACATCGCATCTGATGGTCGACTATGGTGGAGAGAAAATATCACTTCCTGATGTTCGGAATCTTGCATATGATGCAGATCCAAGTGTCAGAAAAAAGGCCTATGAAGCAGAACTTTTCGCATATCCGATGATCGAGCGCGCTGTCGCGGCATCATTGAATTCCATCAAAGGAGAAGTCATCTCAGAGGCGAAGATGAGAGGTTTTGATTCTCCTCTTGAACAGACTGTTGCTGAGAGCAGGATGAATATGAAAACGCTTGATGCATTACTTGCTGCGATCGATAGGTCATTGCCCGATCTTAGGAGATATCATAAGCATAAAGCAAAAAAACTAGGTAAGACAAAGCTTCCGTATTTCGATCTTTTCGCGCCACTTGGAGAATCCGCAAAAATATTTGGATTCGATGAAGCGAAAGAATATATCGTACAGCTGTTCGCAGGTTTCAGCCAGGAACTCAGCGATTTCGCAAAAAATGCATTCGACAATCGCTGGCTGGATGTGTTTCCAAGAGAAGGAAAGATTGGAGGTGGGTTCTGTGCTTACATCCACTCAATCAGAGAAAGCAGGATACTTGTGAATTTCACTGGGACATATTCAGATGTGATGACCTTGTCACATGAGCTTGGCCATGCTTATCACGGACAGCAATTGAAAGATGAATCAATATTGAACACAGAATATCCGATGACACTAGCTGAGACAGCATCCATATTCTGTGAATCCATCCTTGCAGAAGCGGCGATAAAGAACGCTACCGATGACAAACTATTCCTGTTGGACCAACGTGTCGGAGATGAAGTCTATACCATCATCGACATATACAGCAGATATCTCTTCGAGACAGAAATATTCAGACGACGCGCAGAAGGGCTTGTCTCAGCAGAGGATTGTTGTTCTATCATGGAAGAGGCGCAGAAAAAAGTATATGGCGACGCCCTTGACCATGGGATCTTGCATCCATACATGTGGGCCTGCAAGGACCATTATTATGATGCTGATTACAATTTCTATAATTTTCCATATGCGTTCGGACAGCTGTTCTCTAATGCTCTGTTCTCTCAATACAAAAAAGAAGGATCTCTTTTCGTCCCGAAATACAATGCATTGCTGAAAGTCGCTGGTAAGATGGCTGTGGAAGATGTCGGAAAACAGGCTGGTATAGATCTCCATGACCCAGATTTCTGGCAAAGCGGAATCGATGATATAGTCAAAGAGATCGATGAATTCGAGAAGCTTTGATTTAATTGTTACGAAAGGTATTTAAACTCATCCCTTAATCCATGGCGGAACACATTGCAAAGGTGATGTTGATGAAAATAAGGGATATGTTGACAATGGGTATAACTGCCCTCGCATTGTATGCCTGCGATGGAAAGAGCATAAAGCCAGAGACTATGACAGGACGTGAGCCTTCTGTTAAATATAATGGAGAAGTCACAATAGATGAATTCACCTTAAAGCATAGAAATTCGATCGATCACAGGAAAGAAGATGTCCGTATCAATGGGTGGAATTTTGTTGTCGATTATCGATTTGAAGACTGTGATTGTCATTCTGAAAGCTGTTTGCCTGTCGATGAGATGCTGGAAGCCAATGCTTATGAAGGTCATTTCAGATGCGTTTCAATCGATGGAAAAATAAGAAAAGCCAAAGTCTCTGGTACTGAAGATTTTTTGGCAGACCTAAAAGATGCTGATATTCTATGCAAGAAGATGATATCTAACGAGAGAATTAAATTCGATCTTGATGCAAAAATAAATGTATGCAAAGTTTTGTATAAAACACATGGGCCTGATGAAAGCTGTCCTTGATTATCGTCTTTCTTAGGTTTTATTTTTTAATGTATTCTAATTCCATTACTGGAAGGACTGTCAATGTCTTATCTCTTGCTAATTCATCATAAACTACATCGGCGACATCTTTCTTAAGTGTCCTGAATCAGATGTAGTCATCTGATAATTTGCTCTCTTCTACTCCTTTGAAGAGAAATGATCCTCTTACTTTGTCTTTAGTCACTCTGGCAAAATCGCAACCATCAAGATTTCCGTGCTCATTGACTATGCAGCTAAGATTGCGCACACGACCATGTATTGTGTACCATGTCTCTTTGCTCTCTTCTACAACTGGCACAACATATTGTTTTTCAATAGTCATATTATCTCCCCCATAATCAATATGGTGATTAGACAGATATTTAAATTATTTTGCATAATTATTTATATTCTGGTATCCTTTTCTATGATGAGGTGATATTATGCTTGAAGATATAACAATAAATAAGATAAAGCCAGATTACAGGCTTGAAGAACGCGTCTCTGAAAAATTCGAAGGCGATGGCATTCCGATGATGCTTGGCCTTGGAGCTGGAGGAAAAGGTCCGATAAAGAAATGGAAAATTGAATATCCAGACAATTCCCGTTATATGCCAAAGATTCATGAAATCCATTATAAGCGTAACAAGGAAGGTACATATGAACGCATGAGGATTTTCTTTAATGACAGTGTCGGTGATTTTGTCAGGAGAGGACACAAATATCATCAAAGTCCGGAATGGACAGTCATGGATAATTCTATCACACAAGCGGTCTTAAAGAGTGTCAACAAGAATCTTCTGCAGTATATCTGTGAAAGAATCTCTGACGATGCAAGCGACATGCTTCTTGGTTTTAAGGCTAATCTCTAAATAGGAATGAAAAAAAATCATCTAGACATCACTCAGCGATCCTCTTTGCTTGTTTTATCACTTCAAGCATGTTGCTGTCGCCGACCCATGCGAGAATAAGGCTTATCGCATCAGCTTTGTTCTCATGATCATATGATCCCATATCAAGAAGTTCCATCACATGATACAGTTCTTTTTCTGAACATTTCTCTAACTCTGTTTTTATATCCATCTAAGAATCACCATTCCCATACATCGCGTAAGAATTGTTTTCGCATTTCTATTTAAATTTTTTTAGGTTATGGAGAATATTGTTCCTATATTATCCCCGCCTGGACGGATATCAAAGAATTGTGCGGGGTTGTGGTAGTGCACGCTGCTTGCAGCAGTGTGCTCTGCCAAAGAAAATCATAATAAAAGGCACTTTGACATCGTATTCATTTCGCTTTCTTGAGAACTATCGCTTTCTTTGGACATTTCGTGACACATATCCCACAGCCAACACATTTCGCTGCATCCACCATGTGCTTCTTCTTCAGTTCGCCGGTTATGGCTCCGACAGGACAGTTTTTGGCGCAGATAGTGCATCCGATGCAGCTATCACTGATAGATGCGACCATCTTTGGAATGTCGTGATGTATCACTTTGACGGGACATTTACGTGCGCATTCGCCACAGTCAATGCATTTAGAATAATCGATCTTTGCGAAATTATCATTGACATGCACTGCATCGACAGGACAGACTTTTTCGCACATGCGGCACGCGATACAGCCAGAAGAGCAATTCGTCCTAGTCTCGGCTGGGCTGTCTTTTGATTTGCACATGACCCATGTCTTCTTTGGCGCAGGCACAAGTTCTAGCACAAGCAAAGGACATTCTTCGACGCATTTTCCGCATCCAGTGCATTTTTTGTCATCGACGACAGGCAAGCCTTTATCTCCCATGTGAATGGCATCAAAAGGACATATCCTTGTGCAGTCACCAAAACCAAGGCAACCATATTGGCATGATTTCTGTCCGCCATCTACCAATACTGCGGCTTTGCATGTCTTTATGCCACCATAGACAAAAGAATCTTTGCAGTCTTTGCCGCCGGCACAGATCACCCGCGCGAGTTTCTTTTCTATCGCTACAGATTCTGCTCCGATGATCGCGCTTATTTTCTTCGCCACATCAGATCCGCCAGGCACACATCTTCCAGCTTCAGCTTTGCCAGATGCGACAGCGGTCGCGTATGTCTCGCAGTTAGCGAATCCACAAGCACCGCAATTGACCTGAGGCAAGAGACTTGCGATCTCTTTTATCTTCGGGTCGATATGGACAGCGAACTTCTTCGCGAAATACGCAAGAACTATCCCTATCGCGAAACTAGACACACCGCCTATGATTCCTGCAAGTAATATGCTGTTCATCTATATCATCCCTGAAAAACCCATGAACGCAAGCGCCATGATAGCTGCTGTGATAAATGCGATAGGAAGGCCGGAGAATGCTTTTGGTACCTGGGCAAGCTCAAGCCTCTCCCTGATTCCAGACATGAGCATAAGTGCGAGTGTAAAACCGCCGCCAGCTCCGACGGCATGCACGACACTCTCGATAAAATTCAATCCTTTTGTGACATTCAACAAGGCAAGCCCAAGTATGGCGCAATTAGTCGTGATCAATGGCAAGTATATCCCAAGCATATTATAAAGGTCTGGCTGGAATTTTCTGAGATAAAGTTCGACGAACTGGACTAGTCCTGCGATTACCAGGATAAACATGACTGTCTGGAGATAGACAACGTCGAATGGCACGAGTATGTACTGTTGTATGATATAAGTCACCGCAGACGCGATCACCATGACGAATGTCGCAGCTATCCCCATACCTAATGCTGATTCTGTCTTCTTTGATACGCCGAAGAATGGACAGAGCCCAAGGAAACGGCTGAGCAGAAAATTATTGACGAACAATCCGCTGATGAGCAGTGCGATCAAGCTCATTGTCTTGTACCTCGTTTAAGATCTATATAATTGAACAGCGAAAGCAGTAGCCCAAGTGTCAGGAACGCGCCTGGCGCAAGGACAAATCCGAGCACAGAAAAATCAAATGAGAACAATAGATTGCCAAAAAAGATAAGCTTGCCTGTCCCAAGCACTTCACGTATCACGCTTATCAGGCTGAGGCTGAGTGTGAATCCAAGTCCCATGAATATCCCGTCGACCAGCGAACTGAACACTGGATTCTTCGAAGCGAATGATTCCGCACGGCCAAGTATGATACAGTTCACGACGATAAGCGGGATGAAGATGCCAAGTGTCTTATGTATATCGGGCACAAATCCTTCGAGCAGCATGTCTGCGATTGTCACAAATGTCGCGATGATAACGATGAACGCAGGAATCCTCACTTTGTCGGGGATGATCTTTCTTAGAAGCGACACAAGCACATTAGAGCATGCAAGGACAAAAGTGACTGCGATACCCATGACCAATCCGTTTGTCAGGGCTGTTGTCACAGCAAGAGTCGGGCAGAGCCCAAGAGCCATCCTAAAAGTGGGGTTCTGCTTAGCGAGTCCGTCCCATATTATCTTTCCTGTCTTCACTTTCTCAACTCCTCTGCGACTGCGTCTGTGATCGCTCTCGATGTGATTGTAGCAGCGGTGATAGCGTCGATATTCCCACCGTCTTTCTTCAATGCGACAGAATCAAGTCCTTTGAATTGTCTTAAGAACCAAGGCTCATCTTCATCTGGTCTCACTTCTGTCGAACGAGCGCCAAGCCCTGGTGTCTCGAGGTGCTCAAGTATATGCACGCCAAGGATCTTGCCATCTGAAATACCAATGAGCATCTTTATCTTGTCATTATATCCATCTGCATAGACGGTAGATATCTTCCCGATCACTTTCCCATCCAGAAGCGCTTCATAATAACCACCACCAAGATCTTTGAAATCATCAGCTTGTGTCACCACCATTGAGAGTCCTTCTTTTAATTTCTGCTCTTTTGTCTGATCGATGAATGGTTTTGTATATATATGCGTGACAGCGAGCGCGATAGCTGACAGGAGCATGATGACTGTCAGTATCAAAGCGATCCTCAACATCCCACCAATACTTTCATCAGTCATTTTTGTCCCAGTGTCTTTGGTTTTGTGAATCGATCGATCAACGGCACAGCACAGTTCATCAATAATATGGCGAACATGACTCCTTCCGGATAACTGGCAAGTTCACGGATGAGCACTGTGAGCATACCACATCCTAATCCGAATATGATCTGTCCTATGGTTGTCGTGGGCGAACTCACATAATCCGTCGCCATGAAAAATGCTCCAAGGAAGACTCCGCCGGATAGCACTGCCATCAAAGGATCTTTTCCAAATAAGAATGAACATAGATATACTGATCCTATGAACATGGCAGGTATCCGCCATGAGATGACTCTGATGGCGATCAGGAACAATCCGCCGACTAGCAGCAACAATGCGGATGTCTCACCAAGCGACCCACTTGTGTTTCCAAAGAACATCGCAGAATACATCGCGATCTTTGTCTTGAAATGATCAAGCACAGCAGACATCCCGCTTTCAGATAACATACCAAGTGGTGTCGCGCCTGTGATGCCATCTACATGCGGCCGCGCCCAGATTGTCATAGCGACAGGGAACGATGCGACGAGGAATGCGCGCGCGGCAAGTGCTGGATTGAATATATTGCTTCCAAGTCCGCCGAACGCAAGCTTCACTATCGCAATGGCAAAGAATGATCCTATGATCGGCACATACAATGGTGCAGATGGCGGTATTATCATCGCGAGCAATAATCCCGTGATGATCGCGCTGCCGTCGGACGCAGTGACTTTCATCCTGAATATCTTCTGAAGCCCAAATTCAGTCAGCACGGCCATACCAATTGAAGACAATATCAGCAGCAGCGCATGCATGCCGAACAGGTAGACTCCATATCCTGCTGCAGGCAGGAGCGAAAAGACTACCGCGAACATGATTTTCTTTATCGTGATCCCGCTTCTCACGTGAGGCGATGAAGAACATACAAGTCTTTGAAGTTCATTTTGGCTTTGCATTTTTTCGTATCATCTGTTTTCCTAGTTTTATGAACTGTACAATCGGTCTGTTTGCGGGACACACATAAGTGCAGCAGCCACATTCGACACAATTGCTTATGTGGAAAGAATCCATCTTTTGGAATCTTTCTTTCTCCCCAAGCACACTGAGGACGTTCGGCATGAGCCGCATAGGACATACTTCCACACATCGCCCGCATTTGATGCATGTCGAATATCCGCTTGTGTCGATCATATCTTTTCCAAGCACAAGCACGGCATTGTTGCCTTTGATCACAGGGACATCCCATCTCTGGGCAAGGCCCATCATCGGTCCGCCTGCGAGCACTTTTGCAGCTTGACCTGATGCTTTGTATAAGTCTGAGAACATGGTCCCGATCCGCACCCGATAATTACCGGGGTTACCTACTTCGCCGGTCACAGTGCAGATCCTCTCTATCAATGGCTTCCCAAGCAGGATCGCCTCATGCACTGCGAAAGCAGTCGCGACATTGTCCACGAGCACACCGACGTCCATCGGAAGCCCGCCCATAGGAACTATCCTCTTGCAGACCGCATTTATCAAATTCTTCTCTGCGCCCTGTGGATATTTGGTCTTGACCCCAATGACTGTTATATTTTTTTCTTTTTTTAGTCTCTCTCTGAATATCATGATAGCATCTTTCTTGTTGCTCTCGATTGCGACAATCCCTTTTTCTGCGCCGACTGTCTGTATTATCAATCTCATCCCTGAGATGATCTCATCAGTCTTCTCAAGCATCAACCTATGGTCAGCAGTTACATATGGTTCGCATTCGCATCCATTCAATATCACTGTATCGATTTTCTTGTCCTTTGGTAGGGATAGCTTCACATGTGTCGGGAACATCGCGCCACCAAGACCTACAATCCCTGCTTCTCGTATAATTTTGATGATCTCATCAGGATCGACTTTGCTTTTCTTCTCTTTCCAGACAGGTTCTTTTTTCCCGTCGCCTTCGATGATCACAGCCATGATCTTCTTTCCAAGATGATATGATCGTGGCTCGATTGCTTTCACTATCCCAGATATGCTCGCATGGACAGGGGCTGATACAACTGATTTGGAATCTCCTATCTTCTGCCCAAATTTGACTTTGTCTCCAACTTTTACTATCGGATCACATGGCGCACCGATATGCTGTATCAATGGTATACATACTACTTTTGGTATCTCATGATCCACAATAGCAGACTTCTCAGTGATCTTGCATTCCTTTGGATGTATTCCTCCCCTGAATGTCTTATACATGAAATTCCCTCTTATCAAAAAAAGAAACCACGGTTTATTAATGTTACGCGGTATTGATTGTCTTCAATGGTGAATATATTTATAAATCAATTCTTTCTTTGCATTTGGATATGAAGATCAAGATCAAGAAAAAACGGCTGATTCTTGGCATCGCCATGATATTGGCTTTGACTATATTGATAGGTGGATATAACATGATAGACAATCGAAATGATCAAAAAGATACAACTTCCGGTCTGACAAAAGTGAAATTGAGCACAAATATGGGCGACATAGTGATTGAATTGGCATCAGACATGCCGATAACAGCAGGAAATTTTGAGAAATTGGTCAGGGAGGGTTTTTATGACGATACAATCTTCCATAGGGTGATTGACAATTTCATGATACAGGGCGGCGATCCGGAAGGCACAGGCATGGGCGGTCCGGGATACACTATCAAGGATGAATTCACTGCTTCGAACAGAAATGACCGAGGCACGATCTCCATGGCAAATGCTGGACCAAATACTGGCGGTAGCCAATTCTTCATCAATCTTGTCAACAATAATTTTCTTGATCAGAAGCATCCGGTATTCGGAAAAGTGGTGCAGGGTATGGAAATTGTCGATAAGATTGGAAAGATCAAAGTCGATTCCAGCGATAAGCCACTTGAAGAAGTGAAGATAATCAAGGCGACCCTGATCTGATTTATTAATTATCTCTTCTCATGGTGAAGACAAGACCTATCAGGCTTGTTACCATAATACCTATCACTATCCCATTTTTTGGATTGAAGAAAACCTTATAATTCACATATTCAAGCAGTTTATCGATACCTTTTTCTTCTGCTGAGATATCAATGATAGCAGAACAAGCTAATCGTTTGCCACAAAAACCGCCTTCTGCGTCTTCAATATAACAGCATTCAAGGCTACCTGGGCAATCCAATGTGTTTTTACAGAGAATAAGATCTTCTTGAAGCACAATATTGCCTGTGACTGAGTTATTATTCCAGATCAGCATAATCCCCGATACCCAGAATAACGAAAGCAATATCCAACTTACGGTTTTCATGTATTGTCTATTGATAGGGGTTTATAAATACTTTATGGCCATAAAATTAGTTTATAAACAACACCACCCCATAATGGTAAAAAACAAAACATTTAAATAGTTGTAAGTACGTAAGAGTAGTATCAATGTTGCAAAAAATGGGTTGCTTTTGGCAAGACCATCAAAAAAGGGAGTGATCTGAAAATGAAACTGACACCAGAATTGATCAAGAACACTATATCTTCTGTAGCAGGAGAAGACGTTTTGCCTATTGTAGAGAAGCTTAAAGGCCGTCAGAACGTCTCTGAATTCAAGCTGGCCGCAGAGATAAGACATGAGATTAATGCAGTCAGAAACATGTTATATCGGCTTTATCATGCGAATCTAGTCACTTTCACACGTAAAAAAGACAAGCAGAAAGGCTGGTATATCTATTATTGGACATTCAACCCAAAGATGATAGCCACACATATCGAAAGGCTTGGTAAGCAGAGGCTTGAGAATCTGAGGAACAGGCTTGCAAGAGAAATGGGAAAGGAATTCTATACCTGCCCAGATGGCTGCATGAGACTTGAATTTGTGAAAGCTATGGATTTTGAATTCAAATGCCCAGAATGTGGAAGGATCATGGGACATGAGGACAATTCTGCTATGATCGATAAGATAAGCAAAGAGATCGATGATCTTGAAAAAACAAATGATAAGATGGTCGCAAGGCTTATAGGACTGCAGAAAGAGGCTATGAAAGAGTATGCTCCTAAGAGAGATGAGCTTCTGATCCAGAAGATGAAACTACAAAAGGAATCAGAACAAAGAAAGGCTGAATTAAAGAAATCGATCGATGCTGAGAAAAGAGCTGAAGCAAAGAAGCTTGCGAAAAAGAAGTCTGTTGTCAAGAATAAGGCAGTCGCGAAAAAAACAGTCAAGAAGGCTGAAAAGGCGCAGACAAAGAAAAAGCCGATGCAAAAGTCAGTGAAGAAAACGTCGAAAAAGATGGCTAAGCCATCTAAAGCCAAAAGTAGATCAGTCACAAGCAGGATCAACAAGCTTCTTAGCAAAGTGAAGAGCAAGCGTGCTAAAAAGTGAATTATTTCTTTGTTTTTCTTTAACTTTATTAATGCAAGCGCATACCACTTCTTTTGATGAGATTCGCACATCTAGCAGATGTACATATCGGTGCATGGCGAGAACCAAGATTGAAGACAGCTGCGACTTTTGCTCTTGATAAAGCGATAGCCATATGCATCGAGAATAAAGTCGATTTCATTCTTATAGCGGGAGATTTGCTAAATACGTCTCTTCCTTCTGTCGATATGCTAAAATCGCTTGTCCTGAAGATAATAGAACTGAAGAAAAAAAATATCCCCATCTACATAATCCCTGGAAGCCATGATTTCAGTCCATCAGGAAAGACTATGCTCGATGTGCTTGAAGCTGCAGGTCTTGTGAAGAATGTGGCGAAAGGTGAGGACAAAGATGGAAAGCTGAAGCTCAGATTCACGATAGATGAAAAAACCGGGGCAAAGATAACTGGTATCATCGGGCGAAGAGGCATGCTTGATAAAAAATTCTATGAGAATCTGGATACAGATAATCTTCAAAAAGAGAAAGGTTTCAAGATCTTCATGTTCCATACTGCGATATCAGAATTCAAGCCAAAAGATATGGGACAGATGGAATCGATGCCGATGTCTTATCTTCCACGTGGATTTGATTATTATGCCGGCGGGCATGTCCATAGCATGCTGAATCAAGATGTGCCGAGTCATGGAAAAGTAGCGATGCCAGGTCCTTTGTTTCCATGCAATTTCAAGGAGCTAGAAAAACAGAAGCGTGGCGGTTTCTTCATTTATGATGATAAAGATGGTCTTCTTTGGGTACCTATCGAATTATACAAAGTCTGTCCTTTAACGATCGAATGCGATGAGAAAAAGCCTGAACAGGTAGTGACAAAGATAAGGGAACTGATCAGAAAAGAAGATTTCAAAGACACGATAGTCACTCTTAGGTTCAAAGGGAAGCTGGACTGTTCAAGGATAACAGAGATCGATTTCAAAGGCATATTCAATGGAATCTATGAGAAAGGCGCGTTTCTTGTCCTGAAGAACACCTCTTCGTTGACGACAAAAGAGTTTGAAGAGATAAAAGTGAATCTGGATTCTGTGAACGAGATAGAAGATTCGATCATACAGGAGCATCTAGGTTCTGTGCCATTGCCGAAAATCAGGTCAGAACATGAATTTTCATTGATAAAAGAATTGCTCATGTCATTTGATCTTGAGAAAGATGAAGGAGAGACGACAACAGATTTCAGCGATAGGGTGGTCTCTTCAGCAGACAAAGTTATACAAGAACATGATAATGAGCATAATGGGCGGCTTTGTAGAAAAGTTCAAAATATAGAGTCCTTAAGCCGTAAGGCTTAAGAACAAT
>Ga0066640_10000609_pt1 | contig 21014 bp, 23 predicted proteins | sample CryGeyCG2114_020_2_FD_59505 | JGI IMG/M metagenome (GOLD analysis project Ga0066640, IMG submission 59505) | Groundwater microbial communities from aquifer - Crystal Geyser CG11_big_fil_rev_8/21/14_0.20 | ecosystem: Environmental > Aquatic > Deep subsurface > Groundwater | place: USA: Utah... | reverse complement strand
AAGGCCTCTTCAACCCTGGCCGGGTGGATCCTGCCGTCGGCAATCAACTTTTGCAGGGTTAACTTAGCCACCTCGCGGCGCAACGGATTAAAGCTGGAGAGGATAACCGCTTCCGGAGTGTCGTCAACAATCAGGTCAACCCCGGTTAAGGTTTCAAGGGCCCTGATGTTGCGGCCTTCTCTCCCGATGATCCGTCCTTTCATATCATCCGATGGGAGTTCAACCATGCTGGTAGTAGTTTCAACGACGTGGTCGCCGGCGCAGCGCTGGATCGCGGTGGAGAGGATTTCCCGGGCTTTTTTATCTGACTCGAGCTTAATCTTTTCTTCATTCGCTTTGATCCGCTCGCCGGCTTCTTTCTGCAGTTCGTCGTCAAGTTTTGCCAGCAGCTCCCTTTTAGCCTCTTCTTTGGAGAGGGCAGCAACTTTTTCCAGGGCCTCAACATGGAGCTCCTTGGCTTTTTGCAGCCCCTCTTTTAATTTGCCAAGGTCTTCATGGATTTGCTTGATTCTGGCTTCGCGAGTTTCGATCTCTTTTTCTTTGTTCTCCAGCCTCTCTTCTCGAGAGTCGAGGCGCTTTTCAATATTAGTCAGCTCACCCTTTCTCTCTTTGCTCTCCCGCTCAAAATCAGCCCGCAGTCTGATCGCCTCATCTTTGGATTCCAGGATTGCCTCTTTCTTGATTCGCTCGGCATCTTTTTTGGCCTCTTCAAGGGCGTGTTTGGCTGATTCGGTCGCTATCTTGATCTTTTGGTCACTGCCGCGCTGCCGGCCCAGGTTTAAGCCAAGAAAAACCAGGATCGCAGCGATTACGGCAATCGGAATATATAAGAATTCCATAATATTAATCCCCCTTTACAAAAATTTAGTTGCTAGAGCTGGCAGCAATTGCTTTGCGCACTTCTGTTTCCAGCTTGTCTGCCAGTTTGGCGTTTTCTTTTAAGTATTTGATTGTCCCTTCAAATCCCTGTCCCAGCTTTTCATTGTTATACGAGTACCAGGCCCCGCTTTTCTTAACAATCTCAAGCGAGACTGCCAGGTCTAAAATATCTGCTTCACGCAAAATTCCTTGGCCGTGAATTAAGACAAATCCGGCTTCGCGAAATGGTGGGGCGACCTTGTTTTTGACAACTTTGACCTTGATCCGTGTCCCAATAATTTTTTCCCCGTCTTTGATCTTTTCTCTGGCTCTCACGTCAAGCCTGACAGAAGAGTAGAACTTTAAAGCTCGACCACCCGGTGTTACTTCCGGGCTGCCAAACATGACCCCGATCTTTTCGCGCAGCTGGTTGATGAAAATCATGACTGTTTTTGACTTTGAAATTACGGCAGTTAGTTTGCGCAAGGCTTGTGACATTAGCCTGGCTTGGAGCCCAATGCGCGCATCTCCCATTTCTCCTTCAACCTCTGCCTTTGGTACCAAGGCTGCGACCGAGTCAATAACTATGATATCAATGGCGCCTGAACGAATCAGGGTTTCGGCTATTTCCAGGGCTTGCTCACCATAATCTGGTTGAGAAATAAGCAGGTTATCAATATCAACCCCCAATCTTTTGGCATAAGCCGGGTCCATAGAGTGTTCCGCGTCGATAAAAGCAGCGGTTCCCCCTTTTCTTTGGGCTTCGGCAATCGCGTGCAGTGAAACAGTTGTTTTGCCGCCACCTTCTGGTCCGTATATCTCTACCACTCGGCCTCGAGGTAGCCCCCCGACACCTAAGGCCAGGTCAAGGGAGAGGGCCCCTGTTGGGATAACTTCTACGTTGAGTTTTTTGTTATCACCCATTTTCATAATCGAGCCTTTACCAAAGTTTTTTTCAATCTGCGCCATGGCCAAGTCTAGGGCTTTCTTTTTCGCTTCTGTCATCTTTTTTACCTCCTGTAAATTATTCTTTTCCTCATTCCTCGTTCCTCTTCCTATCCCTTTCCCCTGCCACCACCTCTTTCCCCCCTAAATTTAACCAGAGCAACCCAAGGGCCGCTTGACTGGCTTTTTCCCTTATATCTTTCCTCGTCCCTTGCAGGTTCAGCTCCTGCCACTCGGTCTTCTGGCTTTTCGCCAGGGCAACATAGACCCGGCCGACCGGAGCCGGCGGAAGCGGGTCTGGGCCTGCCGCGCCGGTTATGGCCAGGCCGATATCAGTGCCAAATCTTTTCTTGATGTTTTCAGCCATCGCCACAGCGACCTCGTGACTGACAACACCATGTTGGGTAATTAAATTAGCCGGAACCCCCAACTGAACCACTTTAATCCTGGAATGGTAACAGACCATACCACCAATAAAGTAGTCGGACGAGTGGGGGAGAGCTGTTAGGCGGGCAGAAACCAAGCCGCCGGTCATTGATTCAGCACAGGAGAGGGTTTGTTTATTCTCCCGCAGCATGTCGGCAATTTGCTCATCAGTCACTTTGCCGAGCATGGAGAGGACCTTGGTAAAAAAATCCTCAAGCTTTATTTCTACGGCTTTAATATTTTGCTCTGCCAAATGTAAACACCACCTGACAGGAGCGAGAGGAGTACCGCTAGCCAGAGCATGGCAGCCGCACCATTTAAGTTAAGCATTAACATGGCGGTAGCCGCGATTTGCGCTACCGTCTTAAGCTTAGCAACTGGCGAGGCGGCAATAATCATGCCGGCAGTGGCAGCGTGTATCCTAACCCCCTGGACTAGAAACTCCCTGGCAGTCAACAGAATGACAGCCAGAGCTCCTGCTTTCCCCATTCCCACTAAAATTATCAAGACAGATATTACAAGGATCTTATCCGCTAAGGGATCTAAAAACTTACCCAGTTCAGAAACCTGTTTGTACTTTCTGGCAATATAGCCATCCAGCCAATCAGAGAAGGAGAGGACGAGAAAGAAAATTGTGGCCAAGCCGTTTAAGCCGGCCAGCAAAAGCAGGACCAGGAGAGGGATAGCGGCAATTCTGCCTAACGTGACATAGTTGGCTATGGTCAAGTAAGGCAGCCAACAAGATCGTAAGTCTTAGCACCAGTGATACAGACTTTAACAATCCTGCCCAGGGTTAATTTTTTGGTTGATTGGACCAGGACGCTGCCGTCAATCTCCGGCGCATCAAAACAGCTTCTCCCCTGGTTATTATTCTCGATCAAGACTTCAATTATCTGGCCAATCATTTTTTTGTTCTTTTCCAAGCTAATTTTAGCTTGCTGCCGCATTATCTTGCTTAATCTTCCTTTTTTTTCTCTCTCGGAAACCTGCCCCCTCATATAATATGCAGGTGTCCCTTCTTCTCTTGAATAACAAAAGACTCCGAGCCTTTCAAACCTCACTTCTTTGACAAAACTTAATAGCTCATTAAATTCTCGCTGGCCTTCGCCGGGAAACCCGACAATGACAGAGGATCTTAAGGCTATTTTCGGTATCCGCCTCCTAATTTTTGAAATTAATTGCCTGAGATCTGACCGGCCATAGTGCCGGTTCATCTTATTTAAAATTTTATCACTTACATGTTGGATTGGCAAGTCTAGATACTTGATAATCTTCTTTTCAGCCGCAATTGTCTCAATCAGTTCATCTGTAACATGGGCCGGGTGGGCATAAAGGAGCCGGATCCACTTGATTTTATCTATTTTAGCCGCTTTTTTGAGGAGTAGGGGGAGTTTTGGGTATACGGTTGTATCCTGGGCAATAAAAATAATCTCGATGGCCCCTGACTTAGCCAAGAGTTTTACCTCTGTCAAGACATCTTTCATGGGGCGGTGGCGCAGCCTGCCGCGGATCTTGGGGATAGTGCAGTAGCTGCAAAGGTTATTACAACCTTCGGAGATTTTGACATAGGCTGTCCAGGGTGGGGTTATCCTCACCTTCTCCTCTTCCTGTTCCTCTTTTTTGAATTTTGAGGGAGTTCCAATAAAGGCGTCGACTTCCGGTAAAAGTTTGGGAAGCTCCTGTTTATATCGCTGTGGGAGACACCCGGCGACGATCAGGTGTTTGCATTTTCCTGTTTTTTTGTACTTGGCCATCTCCAGGATATTATCGATTGATTCTTCTTTGGCAGATTTGATAAAAGCGCAGGTGTTGATCAGGATCAGGTCAGCTTCTTTGGGGTTGTTGGTGAAGGAGTAGCCTTCTTGGGAAAGTTTTGTCATTAAACTTTCAGTATCCACCTGATTTTTGGGGCAACCTAAACTTATGATGAAAGCTTTCATATGTTTATTCTAGCATCCTGAGAAGCGCGGAGGCGTTAGGCGAAACGAGAAACGATGTGCGAAATGAGAAAGGCGTAACGCACATCGCTTATCGCATTTCGTTTCCCGCTTCGCTTCCGTCTAACGATCTTCTCTTTATCGATAATTTACAAACTGAAGGACCAGTGGTAAATTGGCGGCCTTTAATTTAGCCATCACAGCCTGCAGGTCGTCGAGCTTTTTGCCGGAGACGCGGATCTGGTCGCCTTGAATTTGGCTCTGGACTTTAAGGCCAGAGGCTTTGATCAGTTTGTTGATCTCTTTGGCGTTTTCCTGCGGGATCCCTTGTTTGATCTTGATTAGCTGCTTAACTGTGCTCCCTAACGCGGCGTCAATCTTGCCGTAATCCAAAAATTTTAAATCGATTTTCCTTTTGATCAGTTTATCCTGCAGAACACTTAAGACCTGTTTTAATTTAAACTCGTCTTCAGAGGTGACCTTGATGTCATCCCCTTCTTTTTCAATCTTGCTGATACTCCCTTTGAAATCAAAGCGAGTGGTGATCTCTTTCATCGACATCTGGATAGCGTTGTCAATCTCCTGCAAGTTTGGCTTGCTGACTATATCAAATGAATTGTCTTGTGCCATATTATTATTTTATCATAAAGTGAAATTTTTTCCCAATAAGGTTGATATAGTATTGGATACTTTGTCTAAGGGAGATCAATTTATTATGTCTATAGCTATTGGAACTGGATATTTCAGTGCTTCCCCTCATATTACTCACCTTCCCCGGGAGGAGAGGCTAAAAAGATACCGCACTTTTTTTGAGATAAGGAGCCGTCATTTATTCGGAGCTTTGACAAATTATTTTAGGGGGGAAGTTGGCCTTCGAGAAAAAACTGACCAAATAGAGGATTTGACTATTAAGTTAGCTGCTAATGTGCGTTCACTTTTGTTACTTCAAGAAGGGGACAAGGAAAATTTTAATGATTCTTTGGTGCTAAGGCTTGCCTGCGTTATTGAGCCAGAGGCCTTAGCTCAAATATTTGCTTGTTTGCTTGAGGCAGAAAGGGGCATCCAGCCAGAAAGATTGAGGCTTGATTTAATTTCCCGGGCTTTAAGGCAAGCTGTAAAATTGGTTGATTTTGAGAGCGGCCAGCGACCAAGCTATTTAAGAGCCAGGGTCTTTGCCCCGAGATTGCTGTCGGGCGGAGACCGTTCTGCTATGACAGAACAAGGGTTTTCTTTGCGTCGGGTGCCGTTTGATAGTGAAATGTATTTGATAAAAATGAGACCAGCTGATCGAGAAGCAGCTAAACAATTTATTGCCAGCCAGGGTCTTTCCATAGAGAGAGGGCCAGCTGGTGAATGGTCTGACGGTTTAGCAGCGGTCCTAACTCTAATTGGTTATCGATAAGCCCCCCTATGAAATTGGCGCCTATAAAAAGTGGCTGCCTCAACTTATTTTTTCCTGTAAAAAGTGAAATTTTTATCAGGAATGATCGATAAATTCAAAAGAAGGATACCCATTGAGGTGATATTAAATGACAGAGATCAGGCCGTTGGTTTTAGCCCCAAAATGGTTTAAGCTGTGCCAAAATAAAATTGCTGTTTATCGGCAGACTCTAGAAAACCATCGCCGAACATTAAGGCTGATTGGTGATGTAAACTTTAAGCAGGATTTTGGACGAGAACTAAATTGTATTGACGCTAAAATTGATGCTGTTAGCGCCTTGATTCGACACTCTGGTTTTTCAGATCAAACTTATCTCAAAAAACTTAGCAAAGAAGCGGCCGATGATTTAGCGTTTGTTAGAGAAGCGATGGCAGAGGCTCATGCTGCGGCTGAAAAAGCCCTGAATGCGATCCAGCCAATTGCTTGTCCGCCATCAGTTAAAAAAGTTGAGCCGCGTTTCTTGGTGGCTACCCCCTCTCGGGATGATTTTCCTGGTATTTGTCAGGTAAAACTTGCATTATTGAATCGTTTGTTGCTGGGGATTGCTGGCTATGTGAGGGGACATGGAGATGAGGCCATTAATGACCTTGGTCTGATTGCGTATTCCAAACAGGGGCGGGGAATTGATCGTTCAGTAAAATCTGTGGCTGATTTAAGCTCAAGTGTTTCTGCCATGACAGAATCACTAGCTAGTATTTCAACAGCTGCTCTTTCCCGAGGGCTTGATTTTATGTTAAATAGTCTTAAAGACAGTCAATGGCTTTGGCTGCAAATTTTTACCTCGGCCGGATTTGCTGTTGTGTGTCAGCCAGACAAGATAGAAAGCCACCATGATGTTATTTTTCCTCTTGTCAAAGAAATCAACGATTTGCTGGCGAGTGTCAAGGAATTTGGGCTGACCAGACAAGGCAGCATTGAGGATTTGGGGCTTAGGATTGCATCTACCAAGCGGAAAGACGCTATTCACTCTGATTTACTCTCCCTCCAGGTGGAAATAGGCGAATTAAACCGTAAGATTGCAGATAAGGGCAGACAGTTACGTTGGGATAGTTTGAAAAACAGCTTAGAGAATTTAAGGGATAAATTGCGATTGCCAGTGCCACCCCCTCCAAAACAGCCGGCACCACCACCTCCTCCTCCTGCGGTTGAACCCGACCAACCACCATTTCCTGTGCCTCAGGATATTACTGTTTCTCCCTCTGGGGCAAGGCCAGTTGTTAATTATAATGAGTTCCCCAATATCCAAGCTCGACGCAGCATTAATCAGGACTTTAGGGATTGGATTGAGGCTTTAGATCAAGGCCAACTGCGGGCGCTGGAATTTGTTTTGGGGCTGGAAGACGGCCGAATTTTTAATAAATTAGGAGCCAGAGATTCACTAAAAGAAGATACTGGTGAGGGAACTTTACTGGCCGCGACTTTAACAGGGATCGACGCCTTATCAACGACCGCGGGGATAAGCAACTATCGGGAGGCAATAATAAGCAAATTACAGGAGATGGCTGACCCAAATAATGTGCCGGCCGGTTATGCTTGGGAAATCATTGTGCTGGGGGCAATTGCCCAAAACGCGTCAAGAGATGGCAAATTGACGGCTATTGAGAAAGATCTTAACGGTGTCGTTGTTGATGGTTATTGCAACAGCAGCCAAACTGTGATTGAAGCCAAATTTTGCGGCCTGAAGGGCGGCTTTACCTTGGCTACTATTGAGCGGAGCGAAAGATTTCAGCGCCAAGCAGAAAGCTTTGCTGCTTTGGCCACTAATGGCCAGTCAGGTAAAATTCGAGGAATAGAGTATCACATCCGGGCCGATGAAATTGGAGAAGATGTAATCGAATTTTTGGAAAAGACTTTTGCCAAAAAGGTTCCTTTTAAGGTTTTTCGCTATGATTCAATTTCTGACCTTGAGCCTGAATTAGAGTGGAAAAGTGATGAGATTGTTGACGAGGAGGGAGAAATCAAGGAAAAACCACCAAAAAAGAAAAAAAGTAGTTTTGATGCCACGGCTTGGACGTGGGCGCTTAGCAAGTATTTAACAAGAAAGGATTTTAAAATAAGTTTTAAAGGTGGAGCTCGAAACTTAAAATCGGTTATTAGGCGGGTCCACACCGTAGAAATCCTGAGCGGCTTGCAAACAGATTTAGCAGCCAAAAAAGAAAAAGTTTGTTCAGATGACCAGGCGAAAATTGAAGAATTAAAACAAACAATAAATTCTTTTTCAACGGCTTTAAGAAGGGATACAGTGGGCATTAGTACCCTTAACAGTTTTTCTGCTGTGCTGCGTCAGGCCAGGCAATGGCTTTCTAAGTGATTGTTTTGCCTGAAATTTATGCCAAAATATGAAGATAAATATGTGAGAAAGACGGGAAAACAATGAGCCAAACGTTATATTTATTTCCTAATCGTTTGTATGGTTCTGTGGCTAGCTGGCTAAAAAAGCAAGCTCCGCATAAAGAACTGCCAAGCTATCTAGCCGCAAATCTTCGAGTCTTGACCCCGCATAGTTCTGTCATGGAGAGAGTGATTGAGGAGCAGCGAGTGGAACTCCTGCGAGCTGAATATGCTCCAATTTTTGCAGCTATGCTTCTTCAAGGTTTGGGGGTTGGAATAGAACCAAGTCAACTTCTTGATTTTCTGGAAAATGAATTTGTTGTTGAAAAAAATAAAAGTGAGGTTGATCTAGCAAGGGCAAAGCTTTTTGAAATTCTTTTTAGGGCAGCGGTTTTTGAAACAGGGTCTGCGATTATGAGGGACCATACTTTCTATTCTGCTCGTGATGCGAAATTGCTTGAACTGTGCTTGCCGATTGGCCGGATTGATGTGGCGCAAAAAGTAAAAGATGCTGCTTTAATTAGGGTGGTTGATGAAGTTCTGGGTTTTGCGGGGGTGCGTGGATACGAAGTCTACCGAAATGGGGCCTGGCGCGAAGTTCTGAAATCTGGTGATGCAACGCTAAAAGGTTCTAGGTTTGCAGCTGGCGAAGCTGCTGTTTCTGGGTTAGAAGAAAAAACTTATTTAACTGATAAGGTTTTTGAGATTATTGCTGGTCAAGGTGACGAAAATGGCAGGGCTGAGCTGGAGCGCTATGAGAAGGCGGGTTTTGTTCGCCTTTTGAGTGATGAAAAGAGTAATGCCTGGCACATCTTTCATATTCTAGACAGGAAAAAATGCAGTTTTATTGAATCAACGCGTATTGCTCAAGATGAAACAATATATGGTGAGGGTAACGTTAATGAGATAATGTTTCTAGTGGTTGGTGATCCTGCTATGGATTCACAAGTGCGGGTTTATCAATTTACTAATTGGCAAGTCGAGGGTAAACCGTTGCTTGAACGAGGCGAGGCAGACCTGAAGGTTGTTGTTTCTTTGGCAGAGACATTGGCCAATGCTTATCTTAATGAAAAGTTTGCCACGACCGATCCTCTCACTCGGCTTTATACACGCCAAGGGTTGAGTGACTACTTGTTGGTTGAATTAGAAAGAGCACAGCGGTATGCCCAATCTTTTTCTGTGCTTTATATTGATATTGACAATTTCAAGGCGTTTAATACTGAATACGGCCATAAGATTGGCGATAAGGTTTTGCAAACAATTTCCCATATAGTTGTGAGCAAACTAAGACCATACGATAGGGTTGTTAGGTTTGGTGGGGACGAAATCGTGGTTTTTATGCCAAACACAGACCAGCCTGGGGCCGGAGTTGCGGCCGCTAGAATTCGCGAGGCTGTTGAGCAAGAGGATATTAATGTTGTGGGTGATGCGGTGAGAATGACTGTGACTATTGGAGGGGTTGCTGCTGGCGCAGGGAAAATGGGAGCAATCTTAGGGGAAATTAAATCAGGGATTGAACCTTCAGCTTTATCATTGATTGTGGCTGCAAATGAGAAACTGCTTGAAATGAAAGTGGGACAAAAAAATCGTGCTGAAGTTATTCAATTGTCCTAAATTGTCTCCCGTGTTATAATCTCCCCATCATGCTACGTTATTTAACTGCCGGTGAATCTCATGGTAGCGCAGAGGTTGCGATTTTAGAAGGGTGCCCAGCAAATTTACCCCTCAAAGATACAGACATTAATCATGAATTAGCCCGTCGCCAAGAAGGCTATGGCCGCGGCGCGAGGATGGCGATTGAAAAAGACAAAGTTAAAATCCTCTCCGGGATCCGCAAAGGCAAGACCATGGGGAGTCCGATAGCCCTTTTAATCCCCAATAAAAGCACAAATTTCTTTAATATCCCCTTTACTCAAGTTAGGCCGGGTCACGCTGATCTTGCCGGGGCACAAAAGTATAACCAAAAAGATGTCAGGACAATTTTAGAACGGGCTTCTGCCCGCGAAACAGCGGCTAAAGTAGCAATTGGCGCGATTGCTAAAAGGCTCTTGGCTGAATTTAAAATTAAAGTTGAAAGTAAGGTCCTGGCTATTGGCGGCGAAACCAGGCCTGACCAATGGAAAGCCCTGGTTGACTATTCTCGGGATGATGGCGACACGCTCGGTGGATTATTTGAAGTGATTGTTAGTGGTGCTCCAGCTGGGTTGGGGACTCATGTCCATTGGGACAGAAGGCTGGATGGCTTGCTAGCCCAGGCAGTGATGGCGATTCCGGCGATTAAGAGTGTGGAGATAGGTTTAGGTAAAGAAGTAGCCAACTTGCCAGGTTCTCGGGTTCATGATGAGATTTTTTATTCAAAAGCTAAAGGTTTCTATCGCAAAACTAATAATGCCGGCGGCCTCGAAGGGGGGATGACGAATGGTGAACCCATAGTTGTCAGCGCCGCGATGAAGCCAATCGCGACTTTACGGAAACCTCTGGCTACAGTTGATTATGCTACTAAGAAAGAGACTACGGCTTTTGTGGAGCGCTCTGATGTTTGTGCGGTCGAGCCCGCGGCTGTGATTGGTGAAGCGGTCGTGGCGATTACAATTGCCAATGCTATGCTTGAAAAGTTTGGCGGGGATGTGCTGGAAGATACCCTAGCTGCGTACAAAGCTTACTTAGCACGGATATAGTCAAAGCTCCAAATTCCAAGCATCAAATTCCAAACAATCCCAAAGCACCAATAATAAAATTTTAAACATTGAATATTTGGGTTTTGGTATTATTTGTTATTTGGAATTTGTTATTTGTGATTTCTTTACAAGTTGATTGACCATTTTCCCCTATTTTGTTATAATTACACTTTGTGCCTATTATATATAGTAAGCGAAAGGGGTAATTAATTTGGGAGCTAAGATAAAGTTACAGAGAAAAGGGACGAAAAACAAGCCGTTTTATAGGGTAATTGTCCAGGATGAGTCAGCCGCTACAAAAGCCGCAATTATTGAGATTTTAGGGACTTATGATACTTCTAAGGAGCCTTCACTTTTTCATGTTAATGAAGAAAAAACCAAGTCTTGGTTAGCAAAAGGAGCCCAGCCGACAGAAAAGGTTAGGATTCTTTTGGGCAAAGCCGGGATCATGGAGCCGGTTGATCTGCCTGGCTTGCATCAAAAAAAATCAAAGAAAGAACAAAAGGCTGACGAAGAGGCTGCTAAGGCAGCGGCAGCCGCAGAGAAAGCAGCTGTGAAAGAAGAGCCAAAAGCTGAAGAAGCCCCAAAGGCTGAAGAAGCGCCAAAGGAAGAGCCTAAAGAGGAACCAAAGGCAGAAGTGGTTGAACAAGCTCAAGACAGCAAGGAGGCGTAGCGATGAAAGAGTTAGTAGAGTTCATTGTCAAGGCTCTTGTTGATAAGCCAGACCAGGTTGATGTTAAAGAGACGATGGGTGACACTGTCACTATTCTTGAAGTCAGAACCGCAGCTGAAGATGCAGGCAAAGTTATTGGCCGCGAAGGTCGCATTGCCAATTCCATCAGGGCGATAGCCAAGGCTGCGGCAGCTAAACAGCAGAAAAGAGTTTCTGTTGAGATCATTACTGCTGACAAAGAACCAGGCGCAGGCGCGTTCTAAAAAATAGGAGGTAATTAAAATGGCAGAAAAAACACAAGGGAACTCAGTTGAACTAAAGAGAGTTGTTATGGTTAAGGCGATTGTGACCGAGGCTTTTAAGACAAATTTGATCAAGGAATTAGAAAGGGCGATTGGCAACATTGAAAACCAGTCTTCGCAAATCATGGAACGGGGGAAGGCATATCTTGAAGACCTTAAGCAAAAAGGACTCAACCAAAAAGCCGCGGCTTTTAAACACCAGGTTGAAGAAGAACGCAATAAACAATCTGCTGCTAAGGCAGACCTTTTGATGAAAATTGAAGAAGCGAAGAAATTAGAGTTAGGTTCAGAGTTTGTCCAGGGACCATTGGAAGGCCCAGTTAATGTTGAGCTTGGCGACAATCTTTACAAAAAGGTTGGCGGAGCCGAGATTCTTGTTAAAGACGGGGTTGTCCAAGAGATCCGTGGAGTTTGATCTTTTAACACTTTTCCCTGAAATGTTTCAGGGACCACTAAGTGAGAGTTTACTTAAAAAGGCCCAGTCCAAGGGCCTTTTAAGTTTTAATGTGTTTAATATCCGCGATTTTGCCACTGATAAACACAAGACAGTTGATGATACCCCGTACGGCGGCGGATCAGGGATGGTGATGAAAGTTGATGTGATTGTTAGGGCTCTGGGGAAGACAGCAGAAAAGCTGAACAGCAGAAAAGCAGAAAAACGGATTATCTTAATGTCCCCCCGGGGAGCGAAACTTACGCAGCAAAAAGCGCAAGAGCTGGCAAAGCTTAAACAACTAACTATAATTTGCGGGCATTATGAAGGGGTTGATGAGAGGGTGCTGGATTACATTGATGAAGAGATATCAATTGGCGACTATGTTTTAACTGGAGGAGAACTGCCAGCCATGGTTTTGATTGACGCAATTGCCCGTTATATCCCTGGTGTGGTCAAAGAAGCTGATTCCGTGACTCATGATTCATTTCACAATGGTTTGCTTGACTATCCAAGCTACACTAAACCCCCGGAGTTTGAAGGAAAAAAAGTCCCAGAGGTCCTTTTGTCCGGCAACCATAAAGAGATTGAGAAATGGCGTGGGGAACAGTCTCTTAAATTGACCAAAGAACGGAGGCCTGACTTACTTGGCTAATGTTTATCTCGCTCTTCTTCACCACCCGGTCTACAACAAACGTAAAATGGTGGTCTCAACCTGTATCACCGGCTTTGACCTGCACGATATTGCCAGGAGCTCTCTGACTTATGGGCTTAAAGGTTATTTTGTGGTCAATCCCTTGCCAGCCCAGCGCGCTTTTGCCCAGCGGATGCTTGATTTTTGGTCTGATGAGGAGAGCCTTGAGTTTAATTGGACTCGCGCTGCCGCGTTTAAGCTAATATCTATTAAGGAAAATCTTGAAGAAGCAATCGCGGATATAACCAAAATAGAAGGGAAGAAGCCGACAATTGTCGGTACTTCGGCGAAACCGCAGGGAACTGTTAAGTTCAAAGATTTAAGAGCCAAACTTAAAAAATCAAATGATTCATACTTAATAGTCTTGGGGACAGGTTGGGGAATTATTGACGAATATTTTGAAAATTTTGACCTGGTTTTAGCGCCAATCGAGGGCCCTAGCGACTATAATCACTTGTCGGTCAGGTCGGCGTGTGCTATAATATTAGACAGATTGCTAGGAGTATAAGATGAGTAAAATAATTGACGAGATTGAAGCGAAACAAACCAAAAAAGAGATTCCTGAATTTAATGTTGGGGACACTGTTAAGGTTTTTTCCAAGATTATTGAAGGTGGCAAAGAGCGTCTTCAGGGTTTTGAAGGGATTGTCATTAAAAGACAAGGCCGCAAAGCTGTTGAGAATTTTACTGTTCGCAGAATCGTCCAGGGAGTTGGGGTGGAAAGAACTTTTCCCATCAATTCACCTAAAGTTGATAAGATCAATGTTATCCGCCAAGGCAAAGTCAGACGCGCCAAGCTCTTTTACCTGCGCAAAAGGATCGGCAGCCAAGCTACCAGGGTAGAAGAAGCAGATAATGCAGTCGCCAAGTAACGAAAGTCTAAAATCCAAGCATTGGTTAATTGATTGGGGCGAAACTATTGGTGTTGCTTTTATCCTTGCCCTTGTTATCCGCGCTTTTTTCCTGCAAATCTTTTGGATCCCCTCAAGTTCCATGGAGCCCACCTTAGATATCAAAGACCGCATAGTTGTTAACAAGGTTGCCTATCATTTTCGCGAGCCAAGACGTAATGAAATTATGGTCTTTCGCCAGGTTGCCCCTCTCGGCAGTGAAAAAAGGGATTTAATTAAGAGGCTTAAAGGCTTACCAGGCGAGATTGTCCAGCTCAAAGACGGTTATGTTTATATTAACAACCAAAAAGTTGAAGAGACTCACACCATGAACCGTGATGTTGATGATTTTGGTCCGCTGGCTATTCCTGAAGGCAAGTATTTTGTCTTGGGAGATAATCGCCCTGCTTCGGCCGACAGTCGCTATTGGGGCTTGCTTCCCAAGGCCAACCTCATCGGCCCGGCCTTCCTGCGCATCTGGCCGCTTAACCGGTTTGGCTTGATCTAAAAACTGAAATTTTCCTTCCTGCTTGGCGATAATTATTTATGAAAATTCGGCCTCGGCAATTTGTTTGTGTCAAAGCGCAAAATGAAGGTGAGCTTGATTTAAGACGTCCCAATCTTGGCGGAGTGTCCAGAAACCCGGATCGGTCTAATAGGCTGGCCCATGAGGATTCAGCCTTGATTAAAGTTTTTAATAAGGGGAATTTACTGGTCGTTGCTGATGGTATGGCTGGCTCAAGGCATGGGGCGCTTGCTTCTTCAATTGTCATTGACACTTTTTTAGATTATTTTAAGCCTAAAATTTTTTATAAGCGGCTTTTTGCTCTCCTCTGCAGACAGGCTCACCAAAATATTTGCAACACTAGAATTTCCGGCGGCCTAATCAGCGGGGGAACAACCATTGAGGCCGCTTTTATTTCAGGTAATGAGGCTTTTTTTTCGCATTTGGGGGATTCAAGGACATATTTAATCCGCGGAGAACAGGTTTCCTTGCTTTTTCCCGATCAAATTGGTTCGTCAGAAATTTTTTTAAAATGTGAAGCTAATAATGGTTTCCCTTTGAAGCTGACCAGCGATCGTGATTTGCCCCTCTATTACGAGAAAATGAATGAACCAAGTAAGATGAACGGCTTATACGCTTTTGCCGGCACCTATATGTTTAACAATTATTCACCGCCAGAGCAGCAAAGGCTTATCCTACAGGAGAATGATATTATCCTGATGTGCAGTGATGGGTTGAATTTCTTACAATGGGATGATTTTTATAAGTTGACACAAACAATTCATGATTATGGCGCGTTGGGTGCCGCTCGATTGTTTTTCTATAGTGTTTTTGAGCCCGGAGATAATATCACTGTCCTTATTTACATTCACCAAAATACCCCTTAACAAAAATATTAGATCTGCTATGATATCTGCATGAACTTTCGGATTGAGGAATCCCTGTGGCGCAAAGGGTTTCAGTTCATTGCCGGTGTGGATGAAGCTGGTCGTGGGCCGCTCGCCGGCCCGATTGTGGCAGCGGCAGTTATTTTACTTCCTAACGCAAAACTCCCCAAACTCAATGACTCAAAGCTTCTGTCCGAACACCGTCGGGAGATTTTGTATAAGCAGATTTTAGACCAGGCTTTTGCCGTTGGCATTGCCGAGGTTTCCCACAAAATGATCGACCGTTTAAGCATCGGTAAGGCCAATGCCCTGGTGATGGAAAAAGCGATTAAGGCGCTGGAGATCCCGCCGGATTATTTGTTAATTGATGGGAAACACGGGCTGCCAAATCTTAACATCCAGCAAAAAGCGATTGTTGGCGGGGATGGCAAATCACCCTCGATTGCCGCGGCTTCAATAATTGCTAAAGTGACCCGAGACCGGATTATGCTCAAGTATCATCTTAAACATCCTCACTATGGGTTTGCCGACCATAAAGGTTATGGGACGCGCGAGCATTTTGAGATGCTTGAAGAGCACGGCCCGTGTGAGATCCACCGCCGCTCATTTTTCCCGCTTACGCAAATGTGTTAAAAGAAGAAGCGTCCCAGCCGTTAGCATCATACTTTGGATATTCTGGTCTTTTGCCGGCCATCATCTCATCAATCATCTGGGCTAAGCGGTCAATATGGGCGCTGGGGACGTTATCTGATAGCTTGGGCTTGCCAGTCACAATATCAACCACAGTAATGCCAATGTCGCTGACAATTTTAATGTCCTCACGATAGATTTTATCCCCTTCATGCCGCCAGACAACCAGCTCCGGGTTATACCGGTCGCGCAAGCCGATGATAAAAAGATATTTTTGGTTATGCGAGAGGTCTTGGGCTGACGGGATAGGGAGCCCTTTTGGGTGGGTGTGGTAGACCCCTAGATAATGAAGGTTATGCTTGACTAAAAAGTGATAAGCTCGGTCAAGATCGTCAGCGGTGATGCCAAAAACCTCGTTTTGTTTATCGTTGGCCTTATTGGCAATTGGCAAAACCCCGAGGATTGTATCTTCTTGTCCGCCTAAGATCCCGCCGGTCTCGTTAGGATAGCCGCGTTGGGCCTGTTCCATTATTATATTGTATTGGCGTTCGGTGATTTTGAACATTATTCCATTATAACATATGCTATAATATCTAAGTTTGGTATCAAATTAAGATCAAGAAAGGGGTAAAAAAATGGATGTTTGGATTTTAGGGATCGGGGTTTTTGGTTTATTGTACGCTTTGTTCCTGTTTATGAGTGTGAGAAGGACTAAGATTGAGTCAAGTCGGATGCGCGAGATAGCGGCAGCTATCCATAAGGGGGCAATGGCCTACCTTAAGACGCAATACACTACACTTTTAGTTTTCATGGCAATAGTTTTTGCCGCGATTTACTATTTTATCGGCCTGCCTATTGCCTTGGCTTACCTTGGCGGCGGCTTTTTCTCCATGCTGGCCGGCTATATCGGCATGAGTGCCGCGACCAAGGCCAATGTTAAGACTGCCCAAGCTGCAGCGACCTATAATCAAGGGAGCGCCTTAGGCTGCGCTTTTGAAGGTGGCTCGGTCATGGGGATGTCGATTGCTTCACTTGGTATTATTGGTCTTGGCCTAATCTGGTTTTTAATCCCTGATTTAAAGACCAAAGCCTTAGTTGTTTCCGGCTTTTCCATGGGCGCCTCTTCCATTGCCCTTTTTGCCCGCGTAGGCGGCGGTATCTATACCAAGTCCGCTGATGTTGGCGCAGATTTAGTCGGCAAAGTTGAAGCCGGTATTCCTGAAGATGATCCTCGTAACCCAGCGGTTATTGCCGATAACGTAGGTGATAATGTTGGCGACGTAGCCGGGATGGGGGCAGACCTTTTTGAAAGCTATGTTGGTTCTGTTGTCGCGACAATTGCCTTGGGTGTCTTGATGGTGCAGAACACTTTTTTCTGGATGATCTTGCCGCTGGTCTTAATTGCTGCCGGCTTGATTGCTTCTTTTGTCGGCGCCATTGTTTTGAATATCATCAAAAATACGGATCCTGCTTCTGCCTTGCGAAATGCTACTTATACCTCCATGGTTCTTTTTATCGGAGCCTCTTATTTTATTGTTAATGCTCTGCTCCCCGGGAACCTGGGGGTATTTTGGGCAATCCTTTGTGGTGTTCTGGTTGGCGCGGCAATTGGCTTGTTCTCCGAGTTTTATACCTCCGGCAAAACAGTTAAGGGGCTGGCAGATTCCTGCCAAACAGGGGCTGCAACCTGCATTATCCAGGGTTTAGCCATCGGTATGAAGAGCACCATGCTCCCGATGCTCTCGATTTGTGTTGCTTTATTAATTTCTTATCATTTTGTCGGCCTTTACGGGGTGGCTATTTCTGCGGTTGGGATGCTTGGCACCATTGGTATTATCATGTCGGTTGATGCTTATGGCCCAATTGCCGACAATGCTGGCGGTATCGTTACTATGGCCGAACTGCCGCCAGAGGCACGCAAGATTACCGACAAGTTAGACTCACTTGGCAACACCACCGCCGCGATCGGTAAGGGTTTTGCCATTGGTTCGGCAGCGCTCACTGCTTTAGCTTTATTTGCCGCTTACACGCAAACAGTTGGTATTAATTCTATTAACCTCCTTGATATCACTGTTGTAGTTGGCTTTTTTATCGGTGCCCTGATGCCTTTTATCTTTTCTGCTTTAACCATGCAGGCAGTTGGCCGGGCAGCTTATGCCATGGTGGCAGAGGTGCGGCGCCAGTTTAAAGAGATAGTTGGTTTAATGGAAGGAAAGGCTAAGCCGGATATTGAAAGATGCGTTGATATCTCTACTAAATCTGCCCTTAAAGAGATGGTTTTGCCAGGCGCAATGGCAGTTCTTGTCCCACTCATAGTTGGACTATTACTTGGACCAACAGCCCTGGGCGGATTTTTAGCCGGCTCGCTGGCTACCGGTGTCTTGTTGGCGATTATGATGGCCAATGCCGGCGGCGCCTGGGATAACGGGAAGAAATTGATTGAAGAAGGCTACCTTGGCGGCAAGGGGACTCCGGTGCACGCGGCGGCTGTTGTTGGCGACACGGTTGGCGACCCGTTTAAAGATACTTCCGGCCCGTCAATTAATATTTTGCTTAAATTAATGTCTATTGTGGCGCTGGTTTTTGGGCCGGTGATTGCCAAGTATTATCCGGTTATCGCTTCTATGCTGAAGTTCTAGCGAAGCGAGTTGGGCGGAAGCGAAGTGAGAAACGAAGTGCGAACCGCGTATCGCGTGACGCTTGACGTTTCGCCTTTCGCTGCCGCCTAACGCACAACGATTTATGAAGCGTCTTCACATCATCTACACCGGTCGCGTCCAAGGTGTAGGTTTCCGCTACACGACCCTTGATGTAGCTAACAAACACAATATTAAGGGCTGGGTCAAGAACCTGCCGGATGGCGAGAGGGTAGAGGTGGCGGCAGAAGGAGAAGAAGCTGCGCTGGAAAAATTCTCACAAGAGTTAAATTCAACAATGTCCACCTATATTCGCGAAAAGAGTGAGTATTTTGAGCCGGCGACTGGAGAATACAGTAGTTTTAGGATTGTTTATTAATTATTTAACTACCGGTTAACTGCAGCGTAACCCAGAAAGACCAGCCCTAAGCCTAAGAATACATTAAGCATGAGATTGCAGCCGAAAAGAAAGTAATTTTTGTTTAAGAGTAAGACTAAGTTGTCCTGGCTAAAAGTGGAAAAAGTAGTAAAAGCGCCGAGAAAACCGGAGATAAATAAGTAGTGAAGCATACTGTGACGCACAAAGAGCTGGTGTTTGAGGGCTAAGGCCAGAGCGATCCCGATTAAAAAACTCCCCAAGAGGTTAACTGCTAATGTCCCCATTGGAAAATTGGTTTTATGGTAAAGGCTGTCGGTTGCTTGATAAGTTAAGAATCTGGCAATTGAGCCAATAAAACCGCCGAGGCCGATATAGAATAAATTCAAAAGCATAATAGATATTATTTTAACATGTTTGGCAGAGCCTTTCATAGCCATCAACGCCCTTGAAAATCTCTTATATTCTGGTATACTAATGTATACTAGATATGTATAAAATAGGTACAGTATTTGTCTAATTAGACCTATTGATTGTGCGATCTGTACATACCTAAATAATTATCTAAAAGTCGTGCCAAAGAAGAAAAGATTGAAGGAAAAATAAGTTTGCTTACTGAATATCATGATTGAATTAAACGATCTTTTTAAAAAAGCCCTCGATTTGCTGGATAACACCAGGCAGAATGTTTTTATCACCGGCAAGGCCGGGACCGGCAAATCTACCCTGCTTGATTATTTTCGCATGCAAACCCAAAAACGAGTGGTGGTCTTAGCCCCAACCGGGGTGGCGGCGATCAATGTGCGGGGTGAGACGATCCATTCTTTCTTTGGTTTTAAGCCTGATATTACTTTAGATAAGGTCCGTAAGCTGGACTTTAAGAAAAGACGAAAAGAAAACATCTACAAAAAAATCGAGGCGATTGTAATTGATGAGATCTCAATGGTGCGCGCGGATCTTCTCGATTGTGTTGATAAATTTTTGCGGCTTAACGGCCCAGACAAAAATCTCCCCTTTGGCGGACTGCAGATGGTTTTTTTTGGTGATCTTTACCAGCTTCCGCCGGTGGTCTCGGGCCGCGAGCGGGATATTTTTAAAGAGCATTATGAGAGCGAATATTTTTTCTCGGCCCGGGTTTTTTCTAAGATAAAAATAGAATATCTGGAGCTGGAAAAGGTCTACCGCCAGAAAGATGAAAAATTCATTGCCCTGCTTAATGCCATCCGCAATAACTCGGCGACAGATTTGGAATTGGCTGTTTTAAACCAAAGATACCTCCCTGATTTTGAGGCCAGGGATGACTTTGCTATTTATTTAACCACCACCAACCTTATGGCCAGCGAGCTCAATGAGAAGCGGCTGGTGGGGCTAAAAGGGAAGCTGCATGTTTTAGAAGGTGAGTTGCTTGGTGATTTTGAGCAAAACCAGCTCCCGACCAGTACTAACTTAAACCTTAAAATTGGGGCGCAGGTGATGCTGCTGAATAATGATCCTATGAGACGCTGGGTAAACGGGACAATGGGGAAGATTAGGAAAATAAAGGAAGATGAGCTTGAGGTCGAATTGCAAAACGGCCAAAGAGAAATTGTCCAGCCGTATACCTGGGAGATTTTCCATTTTAGTTTTGATGCTAAGCTTGGCCAGCTGGAGTCAGAGGTGGTGGCAACTTTTACCCAGTTTCCGCTCAAGCTTGCCTGGGCCATTACTATTCACAAGAGCCAGGGGAAGACCTTTGACAAGGTGATTATTGATATTGGCCGCGGTACTTTTGCCCATGGCCAGATGTATGTGGCTTTAAGCCGCTGCCGCTCTCTAGACGGGATTGTTTTGAAAAAACCAATGCTTAAACGCCATATTTTTATGGATTGGCGGGTGGTTAGATTTGTAACTGGGTTCCAATACCAAAAATCAGAAGAGAGTTGCTCCTTGGAAGATAAAATTAAATTGCTAAATGAGGTTGCGGCCAGAAAAGGGGAAATCACTATTACTTATTTAAAGACTGGGGATGAAAAATCCATCAGGACGATCAATCCGCTGGAGATAGCAGAGATGGAGTATGCTGGGAAGCCGTTTTTGGGCCTTAGGGCTTTTTGTCAGAGTAGAGGGGTCGAGCGGACCTTTCGGATCGATCGGATACTAGAGTTTAAGTAAGTCTTTTTTCACCTCTTTCCCCCTATGTCGAAATCTCGACGTTTCTTGTCCTCTCAAAAAAGGTGAAATTTTTCAGGTCGTTCTAAAATCGCGTGATGGTTGATGAATTTCAATTCAAGCCAATCTGTTTCGGATAAGAAATATTATATAAAGTTTTTTTGATCTGTGTTTTACTTTTCTCTGCTTGATCAGAGAAAAGTAACAAAAGAGAATCAAGACGT
>Ga0066640_10000608_pt1 | contig 21019 bp, 23 predicted proteins | sample CryGeyCG2114_020_2_FD_59505 | JGI IMG/M metagenome (GOLD analysis project Ga0066640, IMG submission 59505) | Groundwater microbial communities from aquifer - Crystal Geyser CG11_big_fil_rev_8/21/14_0.20 | ecosystem: Environmental > Aquatic > Deep subsurface > Groundwater | place: USA: Utah... | reverse complement strand
AGTGGCGGACATCCAGGCGTTATCTAAGGTCGCGGCGAAGTATAATATTTTATTGATCGCGGATACGACCATGACCCCGCCGTATTTATTTTCTGCTAAAGATTTCGGGGTGGATATTGAAGTGATCTCCAGCACCAAATGGATTTCCGGAGGCGCCACCAGCGTGGGCGGATTGATCATTGACCACGGCACTTATGATTGGGCCAAAAACGAAAAATTAAAACCGGACGCGGTTAAGTTCGGGCCGTTTGCCTTTATCAACCGGCTCAGGCGCGAAGTTTATCGCAATATCGGCGCCTGTCTGTCACCGCATAGCGCTTATTTACAGAGCGTGGGCCTGGAAACTTTGACCCTGCGTTTGGACGCGGCTTGCGCGAATACTTTGCGATTGGCGGAATTTTTGCAGAAATTAAAATCGGTCAAAGCGGTAAATTATCCGGGTTTAAAAAGTTCAGCGTATTATCAGGTATCGCAAAAGCAATTCGGCAAAAAAGCCGGCGGTGTCCTGACCTTTGACCTGGCGTCTAAAGAGAAGTGCTTCAAATTTATCAATAACCTAAAAACTATCCGCCGGGCGACTAACCTGCATGATAATCGTTCCTTAATTTTACATCCTGGCTCAACCATATTTTGCGAATACAACGATCAGCTCAAAGAAGAGATGGGCGTAAGGAATACTTTGCTCAGGTTGGCCGTAGGCATTGAGGATATCCGAGACCTGACTTCTGATATCGAACAGGCCCTGGAGGGTTTAAAATGAATTTTAGCGATGAACAAGTAGAAAGGTACAGCCGGCACATTATTTTAACTGAGGTCGGGCCCCAAGGACAGGAAAAGATCCTTACCGCAAATGTGCTGATCATCGGCTGCGGCGGCTTAGGCGCTCCGGCAGCTTTGTATCTGGCAGCGGCAGGAGTCGGCACCATCGGCCTGGTTGACCCGGATAATGTGGAACTATCTAATTTGCAGCGGCAGATAATTCATTTTACCCCGGATGTGGGTAAACCTAAAACGCTCTCTGCCCAGGCCAAGATCAATCAGATCAACCCGCAAGTTAAAGTAGTCACCTATAACGAGAGGGTAACCGCGGCTAATATCTCCGCGATTATCCGGGATTACGATTTTATTATTGACGGTACGGATAACTTCGCGGCAAAATTCCTGATTAATGATGCTTGTGTGCTGGGGGCTAAGCCGTTTTCTCACGGAGGTATCCTGCGTTTTGACGGCCAGGCCATGACTTATGTCCCGGGTACGGCCTGTTACCGTTGTGTCTTTATCGCGCCACCGCCGAAAGGCAGCGTGCCTTCTTGTTCACAAGCCGGTATACTGGGAGCGATCGCCGGCATGCTGGGTACGATCCAGGCAGCTGAGGCGCTGAAATTTATTATAGGCAAAGGCGATCTGCTGGTTAATCGATTGCTGATATTTAACGCCTTGGCGATGAAATTCCGCGAGGTTTCTTTTCAAAAAAACCCGGCGTGCCCGATCTGCGGCAAGCAGCCGTCAATCAAGGAATTAAAAGACGAGGAATTACCGGCCTGCGATTTAAAAGGTAAGCCGCGATGAAAATAAAAAAATTTGTCAATGAACGTTTAATTGCTCATGCTAAAAAAGAGGCACCTTTAGAGGCCTGCGGTTATTTGGCGGGAAAAGATGGGGTAGTAACGGATATTTATGAATTGGCCAACATTGATAAAAGCCAGGAGCATTTTTCTTTTGATCCCCAGGAACAATTTGCGGTATTACGGGATAGCCGGCAAAAGGGATTAACGCTTTACGCGGTGTATCATAGCCACCCGGCCAGTCCGGCCCGGCCATCGGCGGAAGACATAAAACTTGCCTTTGACCCGGAGATGATTTATGTTATCATTTCCTTAGTAAGTCAGGCGCCAATGATTAAGGCTTTTAGGATTAAAGAGGGGGAAGTCAATGAGGAGCCCTGGGAGATATTAAACGATGAATAGTTACGAAATCCCGCTTAATTTGGACCTAGAAATTCAAGCCCTGGAGGAGCTGATTGCTAAATTCCGTAGAGGAGAAATATCAGCGCAGGAACTCAAGGCCCATCGCGTGCCTTTTGGAGTATACGAGCAGAGGGAGCCGGAGACCTATATGTGCCGCATCCGCTGTTCCGGCGGGATAGTCACGCCTAAACAGCTGGCTGGGGTAGCTGAGATTGCTGCTCAATACGCTCTAGATAAATTGCATATTACCACGCGCCAGGAGCTGCAGATCCATTATGTTAAATTAGATGATTTAATTACGGTGATCCGCGCCCTGGAGAAGATCGGCCTGGTTACCCGCGGCGGCGGCGGTAATACAGTAAGGAATATTGCTGTCGGCGAAGACGCGGGCATTGACCCCCAGGAGGCATTTGATGTCAGCGGATACGCGGTCGCGCTTACCTCGCGCCTGATCAGCGAGGCAGATTCTTGGAACTTGCCGCGAAAATTTAAAATTGCCTTTTCTGGCTCAGCTAAAGATAAGGGCTATGCTACGATTACTGATCTGGGATTTATTAGCCGTATAAAAGACGGTAAAAAAGGATTTAAAGTTTATATTGCCGGCGGATTAGGCGCCAAGGCGGCAATCGGCCAGTTGCTTTTTGATTTTATTCCGGAAGAGGAACTTTATAACGTGACTAAGGCAGCCAAGGGCCTTTTCTGGAAATACGGTAACCGTAAAAATAAGCATAGCGCGCGTTTGCGCTTTCTCTGGAAAACACTGGGCGAAGAGGAATTCAAAAAGAAGTTTCAGGAAGAATACCAGCAAGTTAAACAACAGGGCTTTAAGCCATTAGCCCTGGTAGATTTAGAGAATAGACCCCAAGTAAGCGGCTTAACCATAGAAGCGCCGCAAGATCAGGATGGTTTTCTGCTTTGGAAAAAGCGCTGCCTGCGAGAGCAAAAACAAAAAGGCCTTTTTTCAGTACTATTAGGCGTGGAATTAGGTTTTATTAACGCGGCTCTGGCAAAAAAACTGGCTTTATTCTTTGGCGCGTTTGGCGAGAATTCCATCCGTATGACCAAAGAGCAGAATTTTCTTTTCCGGAATGTTCCGGAAAAATATCTGGCCAATGTGTATAATTTCTTAAAAAGTTCTTTGCCTGATTTTAACCAGCCGGTAATTTTGAGCCGGATAATTTCCTGCGCCGGAGCGTCTACCTGCCAATTGGGGATTTGCCTTTCCCGGCAGGCAGTTAAGGCGCTGATCAGTACCTTAAAAGAGGCGAAATTGGATTGGGAGAAATTAGAGGATTTTAAAATTAATGTTTCCGGCTGTCCTAATTCCTGCGGACAGCATCAAGCAGCGGACTTGGGGTTTTTCGGCAAGGCATCCAGAAAAGGCGATCATCTCTATCCGGCTTATAATGTAGCAGCTGGCGCAAAAGTCGCGGACGGGAAAACCAGTTTTGCTGTGATTAGTGGAGAAATCGCGGCCAAGGACCTGCCGCAAATGGTCAAAGAATTTTTAGAATCTAACCAGCCGGATTTAAAAGTTATCTTAGCCAAATACAGCCAGGTGCCGGATTTCGCGGCCAATAAAGATTATTATTATGATTGGGGAAGCGATCAGGTGTTTTCTTTGGCCGGCCGGCGCGGCGGAGAATGCTCAGCCGGGATCTTTGATTTGATTGAGTTGGATTTGCAGAATATTAAAGAAGCGCGGAAAAGCGGCCTTTTAGCGCCGTTGGTATTTTATGCCAGCCGGGCGCTTTTGATCACCCGCGGAGTTGAGCCGAAAGATCAGGCCCAGGCCTTTAGCGCGTTTGATGAGCATTTTATCCAGACCGGTTTAGTGGATGCGTCTTACCGTGAATTATTGAAAATAGCGCAAGCCGGTGATGATCAGGGGCTTTTGAAAAGAAAGCCAGAAGTGCATAACTTAGCCCAAAGGATAGAATTGCTTTATGAATATATGGATAATGCCTTTAATTTTAAAATTCCTGAATCAGCCGCTCCGGGTAAACCGGAAGCCGTAGCCGCGGCAGTGGTCAAGGATTTCCGGGGCGTGGGTTGCCCAATGAATTTTGTCAAAACAAAAATGGAATTGGCTAAGCTCGAATCCGGACAAATTTTAGAGATCTGGCTGGATGACGGAGCGCCGATTGAGAATGTCCCCGGTTCAGTCATGGCTGAGGGCCACAAGGTGATCAGCCAGGCAAAAACCGGCAATTACTGGATAGTGCGTATTGAGAAAAAATAAGTTGTCTGATTTGGCGGTTTGCAGGATAATAACTTTAGTTAATTGAAAGGATTGTAAGATGAGTAAAATTGACACAAAATTAAAAGCCGAAAGTATCCTTTTGCACGGCGGGCAGGAATCTGATCCTACAACCGGCTCAAGAGCAGTGCCGATTTATCAGACCACTTCTTATCAGTTTAAAAATACCGAGCACGCAGCGAATCTTTTCGGTTTAAAGGAATTCGGCAATATCTATACCCGTTTAATGAATCCCACCACCGATGTCTTGGAAAAAAGGATGGCGCTTTTGGATGGGGGGGTGGGCGCATTAGCAGTGGCCAGCGGTCAATCCGCGATCACTCTGTCCATTCTGAATATTGCCCAGGCCGGAGATGAAATTGTTTCCGCGGATAATCTTTACGGCGGCACGTATAATCTTTTTCATTACACTTTGGCTAAATTGGGGATCAAGGTTAATTTTGTGAAGTCAAACGATTTAACCGCGCTTGCTAAAGCAATTACCCCGAAAACTAAGGCGATTTACGCCGAATCAATCGGTAACCCTAAATTAGATGTGGCTGATTTAGAAGGGATTTCCAATTTGGCGCACAAGAACGGGATACCGTTTATTCTCGACAATACGGTTTCGCCGTATTTATTGAAACCGATTGATTTTGGGGTGGATGTTGTGGTTTATTCTGCCACTAAATTTATCGGCGGCCATGGCACATCTTTAGGCGGAGTGATCGTTGATTCGGGAAAATTTGATTATACGGGCGGCAAATTTCCTTTGATCTCAGAGCCTGATCCTAGTTATCACGGGATCAATTTTGTCGAAGCGCTCAAGCCCTTAGGTAATATCGCTTACATTATCAAGGCACGGGTTACGCTTTTAAGGGACCTTGGCCCGGCTCTTTCGCCGTTCAATGCCTTTTTGTTTTTACAGGGATTAGAGACATTGCATTTAAGGATTATCCGGCATTCCGAAAATGCTTTGGCAGTAGCTAAATATTTAGAGCAGCATAAAAAAGTTGCCTGGGTGAATTATCCGGGGTTGGAATCCAGTCCGGAAAAGGTGAGAGCAAACAAATATCTGCCTAAAGGCGCCGGCGCGATTTTAGGTTTTGGCATTAAAGGCGGGTTAGAGGCAGGGAAAAAATTCATTGATGCTTTACAGTTAATATCGCATCTGGCCAATGTCGGCGATGCCAAGAGTTTGGCGATTCATCCGGCGACCACTACGCACCAACAGTTGTCTCCGGAAGAACAATTGGCCACCGGCGTTACCCCGGATTTTGTGCGTTTGTCTATCGGGATTGAGAATGTTGATGATATTATTACGGATATTGAGCAGGCATTGGAAAAAGCATAGGGAGGTAGATTTATGTCTCGTATATTTGAGGATATTACCAAAACCATTGGTAATACCCCATTGGTTAAAATAAATAAATTAACCCAAGGGTTGAGCGCCACAGTTTTGGCTAAGCTGGAATTTTTTAACCCGCTTTCCAGCGTGAAGGACCGGATTGGCGTGGCGATGATCGAGGCCGCGGAAAAAAGCGGACAACTCAATAAAGATTCGGTCATTATTGAGCCGACCAGCGGCAATACCGGCATTGCCTTAGCTTTTGTCGCGGCTGCCAAAGGGTATAAACTTATTCTGACCATGCCGGATACCATGAGCATGGAACGCCGCCAGCTTTTAAAGATCCTGGGCGCGGAAATTGTTTTGACCGAAGGCGCCAAAGGCATGAAAGGCGCCATAGAAAAGGCCGAAGAGCTGGTGAAAAATACTTCCGGCAGTTTTATGCCGCAGCAGTTTAATAACCCGGCTAATCCGGAAATCCACCGTAAAACCACGGCTGAGGAGATCTGGAATGATACTGACGGAAAAATTGATATTTTTATTTGCGGAGTGGGCACTGGCGGCACGATCACCGGGGTGGGAGAGGTGATCAAGCAAAGAAAACCGTCTTTAAAAGTGATCGCTTTGGAACCGGCGGATTCTCCGGTTTTATCCGGTGGCAAGCCCGGAGCGCATAAGATCCAGGGCCTGGGCGCCGGGTTCGTGCCGCAGATCCTGGACCGTAAAGTAATTGATGAGGTAATTAAGGTAAGCAATGATGATGCCGGAAAATTGGCCAGGGAGCTGGCGCGCCAAGAAGGTATCTTAGCGGGTATTTCCAGCGGCGCGGCGATCTGGGCCGCGTTGGAAGTGGCCAAACGTAAAGAGTCGGCCGGAAAAATCATTGTTACGGTCCTGCCGGATACTGGAGAACGTTATTTATCCACCTGGTTATTTCAGGAATTTTTAAACTAAAGAGGACTATGACTAAAGAAAAAAGCGTAGGTATAGTTAAGACCGAATATTTTACTTTTGCTGAGCATCAGCACGAGTTGAAGTTGGAATCCGGAGCGTTGCTTGGCCCGATTACCTTGGCTTATGAGACCTATGGCCAGTTAAATCAGGAGAAGTCCAACGCGATCTTGGTCTTGCACGCGCTTTCCGGAGACGCTCACGCGGCCGGTTTTCATAGCGGTGATAAAGAGCCGGGCTGGTGGGATGATCTGATCGGACCCAATAAAGGACTGGATACGAATAAATATTTTGTCATCTGCCCCAACATCATCGCTGGCTGTAAGGGCTCAACCGGGCCATGTTCCTTAAATCCCAAAACCGGTAAACCCTATGGTTTGAGTTTCCCGGTAATTACGATCGCCGATATTGTTAAGGCGCAAAAACACCTGATCGATTATTTGGGAATTAAAAAACTTCTTTCGGTGATCGGCGGATCAATGGGCGGAATGCAGGCCTTGCAGTGGGTGGCCAGTTTTCCTCAGTGTGTGTGTTCGGTGATCCCCATTGCCACAGCCTTAAAACATTCGCCGCAGCAGATCGCCTTTGATGAGGTCGGCAGGCAGGCAGTAATGGCTGACCCGGCCTGGGCCGATGGTAATTATTATGATCAAAAAGAAAAGCCGCTAAAAGGCCTGGCGGTGGCGCGTATGCTCGGGCACGTGACTTACATGAGCGACAAATCCATGGAGGAAAAATTTTCCCGCCGCTTGAAAGATAAAAATTACAGCTTTAAATTCAGCGCGGATTTTGAAGTGGAAGGGTATTTAAGGTATCGGGGCGACATTTTCGTCAAGCGTTTTGACGCCAATTCCTACCTTTATATTACCAAGGCCATGGATTATTTTGATTTATCCGGCAATAAACTGATCCATTCCGATAAACATCTGGATGTGCGGTTTTTAGTGATCGCCTTTAAGTCCGATTGGCTGTATCCGGCTTATCAGTCGCAGGATATTGTGCGGCATTTAAAGATCAAAGGCATTGACGCCACTTACTGTGAGATAAAGTCAACTTACGGCCATGACGCGTTTTTACTGGAAGTTGAAGAAGAAGCGCATTTGATCAAACATTTTTTACATAAAACATTCAAAGGATAAAACATGGACTTGTCCAAAACACAAATAGACCATCGCCTGATCTATGAGATCATCCAGCCGGGAGCCAGGGTCTTAGACCTGGGCTGCGGAACGGGTGAGCTTTTGCAGCTTTTGGCCGAGGGCAAGGACTGTAAGGTCCAGGGTATTGAACTGGATGAGCAGGCAATTTACCAATGCGTGGAAAAGGGCTTGAGCGTGTTTCACGGAGATATTGATTCGGGCTTAAGCGAATACCCGGATAAAAGTTTTGATTATGTGATCCTCAACCAGAGCATGCAGCAGGTCAAGCGGGTGGATTATGTGATCACCGAGTCCCTGCGCGTGGCGGATAAAGCGATCATCGGGTTCCCTAATTTCACTTACCTTTCCTCGCGGCTGATGCTTTTTTTCCGTGGTAAGGCGCCGATCACGCCTTCTTTGCCTTATCACTGGTATGATACGCCGAACATCCATTTTTTGAGCATTGCCGACTTCCGGTATTATTGCCGGGTTAAAAATATTAGAACTCTTAAGGCATATTTTTTGGGAAAAAAAGGCCTAGTGAGGTTTTGGCCCAACCTTTTCGCGCTCAACGCGATATTTCTGATCAGCCATGATAAATTACAAGAAAATTAAGACCAACCATAAATCCATTGAGGCGCTGGTCATGAAATTGCAGAATAAAAACCTGGTTTTGCTTAAGGGCAGCAAGGGTTATATTATGTGCGGCTACCTGGACCTTAAGGCAGCGGAGAAAATCGGCGAGGCAGCCGTAAAGATTACCGGGGTTTCTAATATTAAAGAAGCGCTGCAGGCAAGCGTGCATTCTTTAACTACCGCGGCAAAGAAACTGGGGATTCGCAAAGGCCAGCCGATTGCCGAGGTCTTGAAGTTATTGGCTTAAAAAATTAATCAGGGGAGGTCGTGATGCGGCCTGAGAGTTCCGTGAATGAGCGGATTACCCAACCTGATCTGGATAATGCCAGCGTAGGAAAGGAAAAATTACCCTTATGCTTGGCATAAGGGTTTTTGTTGTAGTGGACAACACGCCGGCCGATCCGATAAGGCCGGGCGAACTCGGCGAGTATGAGATGATCGTCAGGATAAATGGTAAAAACGAGGAAGCAGGAAAAGCGCAAACTCTTTTAGATTTAGTGGAAAACCAGGACTATCATTCTCAGAGAGTGGTTGTTGAGTATAACCAGCGTATTATTCCTCAGCAAGATTGGCAAAAGGTTAATTTAGCTGAAAATGACAATATCGAGATCATCAGTTTTATGGCGGGAGGATGAAATGAGTGATTTTTTAGAGATCGGCGGAAAAAAGATCAGCCACCGGCTTTTTATCGGCACGGGAAAATTTGCCAGCTTTAATCTGATGCGCCAGGTTTTGGAAAAAACCCAGTGCGAGCTTTGCACGGTGGCAGTGAGAAGAGTGGATGCTGATCAGCAGGCAGAAAATATCCTGGATTACATCCCCAAGGGGTGCCGGATCATGGCTAATACCTCGGGAGCGCGTAACGCTGATGAAGCAGTAAGGATCGCCCGCTTGGCGCAGGCAGCCGGCAGCGGAAATTGGATCAAGGTAGAAATTGTTAATGACAACCAATACTTGCTTCCGGATAATTTGGAGTCCTTAAAAGCCACGGAGATCTTAGCTAAAGAAGGATTTGTTTCTTTGGTTTATATGAGCCCGGACCTATCCATGGGTAGAAGATTAATAGAGGCCGGGGCAGCTGCGGTAATGCCGCTGGGCTCGCCGATCGGCACTAACCGCGGTTTACAAACCCGGGAATTAGTGGAAATAATGGCGAGTCAGCTGAAAATCCCCATTATAGTTGATGCTGGTTTGGGCCGGCCCTCGGATGTCTGTCAGTGCATGGAGATCGGCTGTGCCGGTGTGCTGGTGAACACGGCGATCGCGATCAGCGTTGACCCGGTAGCAACCGCGGAAGCATTTGCTCAAGCAGTAAAAGCCGGGCGCCAGGCCTATTTAGCCGGTATGGCGGAAAAATCAAAATCAGCCCGTGCCTCTTCCCCGTTAACCGGATTCTTGAGGTAACCGATGAGTTTTATCGAAACAATTTTACAAAAAAATACACTAACGCCTGATGATTTTGCGGCTTTGCTTTCTGGGGATGCGGAAAATTACCTTGAGCCAATGGCTATCCGCGCCCAGGAAATTACCTTACGTAATTTCGGTAAGACAATTCAGCTTTATACGCCGATCTATTTGGCTAATTTCTGCGATAACCGCTGCCTTTACTGCGGGTTTAACGCGGACAACGATATTGAAAGAAAAAAATTAAGTTTGCCGGAATTAAAACAAGAAGCGCAAGTAGTTGCCTCCAGCGGATTAAAACATGTTTTGCTTTTGACTGGCGAGTCCAGAAAGATGTCTCCGGTGAGTTACATCGCGGAGAGCATTAAGCTGCTGCGGGAATATTTCAGCTCTATTTCTATAGAGGTTTACCCTTTGAGTGAGGCAGAATACCGCATGTTGGTTGAGTCAGGCGTTGACGGATTGACCATTTATCAGGAGGCCTATGACCAAGACGTTTACCGACAGGTGCATCCCAGCGGGCCGAAAAGTGATTATTTTTTCCGGCTGGAAGCCCCGGAAAGAGGGGCAAAGGCCGGAATGAGGAACATAAATATCGGCGCTCTTTTAGGTTTGGCAGATTGGCGAAAGGAAATTTTTTCTTGCGGCCGGCACGCCAAATACCTGCAGGATAAATTTCCCGAAGTTGAGATCGGAGTGTCTTTGCCGCGCTTGCGGCCGCATCAGGGAAATTTTCAGCCGGTTTACACAGTAAGCGATAAAAATATCGCGCAGATAATCCTGGCCTTGCGGATTTTTCTGCCGCGCAGCGGGATCACCATATCTACGCGCGAGAGCGCTGAGTTTCGCGCTAACCTGATCCCTTTGGGCATTACCCGCCTGTCCGCCGGCTCAAGCACTCAAGTGGGGGGACGGATTGTTCAGGAAACCAGGCCGGATAATTCCTGTCAATTTGAGATCTCCGACCATAGCAGTGTTGATGAGGTCAAGCTGATGATCCAGGCTAAGGGCTATCAGCCGGTGGTTAAGGACTGGATGATCTTTTAAAGCGGATATTATCCTGGATTATGTTTTGACCCATGATATAATTAACCTATAGGGAAAAATAGAAATTAAAACTTTTTAATTATGGGGTGAAAAAATGAGAGATCGAGTAGAGAAGGCCTTAGATAAAGTTCGTCCCATGCTGCAGGCAGACGGCGGTAATGTGGAATTGGTGGAAGTTACCGCGGACGGAGTGGTGAAATTAAAACTCACCGGTTCCTGCGGCTGCTGCCCGATGAGCCAGATGACTTTAAAAATGGGTGTGGAAAGAATTTTAAAACAGGAAGTCCCGGAAATCAAAGAAGTCATCGCGCTCTAATCCTGCCTTTTGTGATTTCATGAAAAAATTAGTTAAGCTGAAGTCTATCCTTAAAGGAATGGGATCGGTTTTGCTGGCCTATTCCGGAGGCGTAGATAGCACTTTTTTGTTAAGAGTCGCCAAGGATGTATTGGGCAAAAATGTTTTAGCCGTTACCGCGGATTCTCCCACTTATCCCCAAGACGAGCTTAAATTTTCTTGCCGGACAGCCAGGGCAATGGGGGTAAGGCACAAAGTAATCCGTACTCAGGAAGATAAAAACCCGCTTTTCCGCGCTAATCCGCAAAACCGCTGTTATTATTGTAAAAAGGAATTATTCAGCCGGTTAAAAAAGATCGCTACCCAGGAAAAAATCAAATTTGTGGTTGATGCCAGCAATATTTCCGACCAGGCGGATTTCCGGCCGGGAAGCCGGGCGAAAAAAGAATTAGGCGCGCGTTCGCCTTTGGCCGAAGCTAGATTTACTAAAGAAGATATCCGCCGCGAAAGTAAAAAACTCGGGTTGGTGACTTGGCAAAAACCGAGTTTGGCCTGCCTGGCCTCGCGCGTTCCTTACGGCACAAAAATTACTCCGGTTATTTTATCTAAGATAGAAAAAGCGGAGAATATTATCAAAAGTTTAGGTTTTGGCCAGGTAAGGGTAAGGCATTATAACCGCTCCTGCCGGATCGAAGTGGATAAATTAAGCCTGCCAAAATTGCTGGCTAAGCAGAATTTGTTTGTAGAAAAACTTAAAACACTGGGCTATAATTATATTACCGTGGATTTGGAAGGTTATCGCACGGGAAGCATGAATCTAAAGAAGCGAGGTTAATATGGAAAGAATATATTTGGATTACGCGTCCACCACGCCTTGCGACCCTGAGGCCTTAAAGGCGATGCAGCCGTATTTCTTGGAAAAATTCGGCAATGCCTCCAGCATCCATTCTTTTGGCCAGGAGGCCAAAAAGGGGATTGAAGATGCCAGAGAAACGCTGGCCGCGTTTTTAGGGGCCAAACCCGAAGAGATCGTTTTTACTTCCGGCGGCACAGAATCGGACAATACCGCTATCGAGGGCATTGCTTTTAGCCGCAAAGATAAAGGCAACCATATTATTACTTCGGCGATCGAGCACCACGCGATTACCGAGCCGTGCAAATTTCTGGAAAAATTCGGGTTTCAAACCACTCAAGTTAAGGTGGATAAATACGGTTTAGTTGACCCGCAGGATGTAAAAAAAGCGATCACCGATAAGACAATTTTGGTCTCCATTATGCACGCTAATAATGAGATCGGAGTGATCCAGCCGATCAGCGAGATCGGCAAGATCGCCAGAGAAAAAGGGATCACTTTTCACTGCGACGCGGTACAGACCGTCGGCCATATTCCGGTTAAGGTTGACGATTTAAACGTCGATCTGCTTTCTATCTCCGGGCATAAATTTTACGGGCCCAAGGGTGTGGGTGTTTTATATGTGCGTAAAGGCACGCGCCTGGAAAGGTATATGCACGGCGGTGACCAGGAAAGGAATCGCCGCGCTTCTACTTATAACGCTCCGGGGATTGTCGGTTTAGGCAAGGCGATTGAGCTGTGCCAGAAAAATATGGCCGAAGAAACAAAATTCCAGACGAAATTAAGGGATAAGATGATCAAGGGTATTTTGGCTAATATCCCCGAGACCATACTTAATGGCCATAGCCAAAAACGCCTGCCGAATAATGTTAATGTTTCCGTAAAATACATCGAAGGCGAATCCATGCTGTTAAATTTGGATATGCTGGGGATTGCCGCTTCTACCGGTTCTGCCTGTACCTCTACTTCGCTTGAGCCGTCGCACGTATTATTGGCGATCGGCCTGCCTCATGAAATCGCCCATGGATCTTTGCGTTTTACCCTTGGCCGCTGGAGCAAAGAAAGCGACGTCGATTATTTATTGGAACACCTGCCGCCGATTGTTTCTAAGTTACGGGCGATGTCCCCGCTTTACGACAAAAAATAATCATGCAGCATAAAATTCTGGATTATTTAAAGCGCCATCCTTCGGTTTATGTGTCCGGCGAGGACTTGAGCGGCTATTTAAAAGTCAGCCGCCAGGCGCTCTGGAAACATATCCAGGAATTAAAGGATTCCGGCTATGAGATCGAGGCAGTGCCGCATCTAGGTTATAAATTAGTTGCTTCTCCTGACCGGTTGTTCGCCTCGGAGATCAGCCGCGGCCTGCATACTAAGTTTATCGCCAAGAAGATCTATTATTTTGATAGCATCGGCTCAACTATGGATATGGCCCAGGACCTGGGCCTGAAACGGGCAGCGGAAGGAACTCTGGTGATCGCGGAAGGGCAGAGCAAGGGCAGGGGAAGGATGGGCAGGCAATGGGCCTCGGCTAAACACAAGGGGATATATTTGTCCCTTATCTTGAGGCCGAATATATTGCCCGGGGCATCGGCGATCTTGACGCTTCTGGCCGCGGTGAGCGTTTGTGAAGCGATAAAAAAGGCAACCGGATTAGAGTCGAAAATAAAATGGCCGAATGATATTTTTATCCGGGATAAAAAATTAGGCGGGATTCTTACCGAGCTTAATGCTGAGGCGGATGCGATCCGCTTTGTAGTTATCGGCATCGGCCTTAACATAAATCAAGATAAAAAATTACTGCCAGCCGGAGCAACTAGTATAAAAGAAGAAAAAGGACAAAACGCAAACCGCGTTGAACTTCTGCAAGAGATATTGCGCTGTTTAGAAAGTAATTACTTGCATTTTCAAAATAAAGGCGCCAAACTGATCGCTGATAAATGGCGCGAATATAACCTTACCCTTAACCGCCGCGTAAAGATCATTGCCAGTCACACCCATTTAGAAGGCCAGGCCGTGGATATTGACTCAGACGGCGCTCTTCTCTTACGCAAGGACTCCGGGATCATCCAGAAGGTCACCTCCGGAGACGTTGTCCACTGCCGTTAAATCCCGATGTTTTTATATTGTAATTGTAAACTAAATATTTTATAATAGTTGACAATGGATAGAACAGAGATAGATAAATTATTGGGATTACCGCTGGTTGAGCTGATCGCCCTGGCGGATAAGGCCAGGCGCGAGTCCGCCGGCAACAAGCTGGAACTGTGCAATATTATGAACGCCAAATCCGGCTTATGCTCCGAGGACTGCAAATTTTGCAGCCAAAGCGCGCGTCATCAAACTGGAGCGCAGGTCTATGCTTTAAAAAGTAAAGCTGAAATGTTATCCGCTGCCAAACAGGCCAAGGAAATGGGTGCTGACCGGTTTGATATTGTGACCAGCGGCGACCGTTTGTCTGGCCAAGAATTAAAGCTGATCCGTGAGGCGGTCGCGGAGATTACCAGCACACTCGGTATAAAAATGTGCGCTTCTTTGGGCACCTTAAAAGAAAGCGAATTCCGGGCTTTAAAAGACGCTGGCTTAAGCCGGTATCATCATAATTTAGAAACATCCCGCCGGTTTTTTTCGCGGATCGTTACCACTCACACCTTTGATGATAGGATCAATACGATCAAATCCGCTAAGAGCGTTGGTTTAGAAGTTTGCAGCGGAGGGATCTTGGGTTTGGGTGAGACCATGCCGGATAGGATTGAGCTGGCCCTGGCTTTAAAAGAGTTGGACGTTGATTCTGTGCCGCTGAACATATTAGTGCCGATCAAAGGCACACCTTTGGAAAATCAGCCAGGATTATCTTGCCAAGAGGCCATTCGCAGTATTGCTATTTTCCGGCTGATCTTAAAAGATAGGATCATCAAAATCGCGGCCGGCCGGGAATCCTTGCTTAAAGATTTTCAGGCCCTAGCTTTTTTGGCCGGAGCCAATGGCATGCTGATCGGCGGATATCTTACGATCAAAGGCAGACGGGTAAGTGATGACCGTAAATTAGTGGATGAAATAGAAAAGATATGGCAGAAATAAAAGAGCTCTTAGAAAAAAGGCAAGCGCAAGGCCTGTTGAGAAAATTAAGCCCGGTAGAGTTAAGAGGGCAAGGCAAGGTCTGGATCAAGGAAAAACCGCTGGTTGATTTTTGCTCAAATGATTATTTGGGCTTGTCTGAACACTCTGGCTTAAAAGCAGCGGCGATCAAAGCGATTAGCGAATACGGTAGTTCCAGCTCGGCTTCGCGTTTGGCTAGCGGAGACCTGGTTTTACATCACCAGCTCGAAGCCAAGATTGCCAGTTGGAAAAATAAGCCGGCTGCCCTGGTTTTTAACTCCGGCTATCAAGCCAATACCGGCATCATCCCGGCATTATATTCTTCCGGCGATGTAATTTTCTTAGACCGGTTGGCTCATGCCAGCATGGTTGACGGAGTTATGCTTTCGCAAGCTAAACTCTTCCGTTTTCAGCATAATGACCCCACGCATTTGGAGGGCTTGTTAAAAAAACAAAGAGGAAATTTTAAACAGGCGCTGATCGCTACGGAAAGTATCTTTAGTATGGACGGCGATAGGGCGCCATTAAAAGAATTAGTAGAATTAAAAGAAAAATATGACTGCCGGATTTTTTTAGATGAGGCGCATGCTACGGGGTTATTCGGTAAAACCGGAAGCGGCTTGGCTCAAGAGTTGGCGGTCGAAGAGAAAATAGATCTTTTGATGGGTACATTTAGCAAAGCGCTGGGAAGTTTCGGCGCTTATTTGGCCGCGGATAAAGATGTGGTTGATTATTTGGTTAATACCTGCCGTAGTTTTATTTATTCTACTGGGCTTCCTGCGCCAGTGATCGCAGCTAATTTGGCGGCTATAGAAATTGTAAAACATGAGCCGCAACGCCGGCAAAAGGTTTTGCTGAACGCAGAATATTTACGCAAGGGCTTAAAAGAAAAAGGTTTTACAGTTAAAGGCGAGTCGCAAATCGTGCCTTTGATCAGCGAAGATAATTTATTGACGCTTAAACTGCGCGATAAATTAAAAAAAGCGGGTTTTTGGGTTTTGGCAGTGCGGCCGCCCACTGTTCCACCAGGCCAGGCCCGTTTGCGTTTTTCCTTAAACTATTGGCATAGCCGACAAATTTTAGACAATGTTATTAACGCGCTCTAAAAAAGAGGAATTTACTTATCTTGACCGCGGGTTTAAAGAAGCAATGGTTTTAATCCCGGGCTGGGCAACTGACGAGAAGATTTTTAAGAACTTGGACCTTGATTATAATTATATCTTAGCTAAAAGTTCATCTATCCCGGGATTTAATCTTCGCTTACAGAATTTTTTCCTCAAGAATTTACGACAAAAGGTTTCTTTGTTTGGCTCGTCTTTAGGAGGGTTCTTGGCAGTTAATTTTGCCGCTAAGAATCCGTCTTTGGTCAATGAATTAATCTTAGTGGGAGTGCGCCGGAAATATCCGGCCCAGATACTGGCAATAGCAAGAGAACAGCTGACCAAAAATAAACCGGCTTTTCTTTATGCGTTTTTTCAGCAATGTTTTAGCCGCAGCGAGCAAGCGGAGTTTTTAGATTTTAAGCAGAACTTGATGCCTGATTTTATCAAAGAGATCAGTACTGAAGAACTTTGTTGGGGCCTGGATTATTTGACTAAACAAGAAATTAATTTAAAGACGCTTAGCGCGATTCCGAAAATTAGAATATTCCATGGCCGCCAAGATGCTATTGCGCCGATCAACGAAGCGCGCCAGATTGCTGTCGGCTTACCACAGGTAGATTTTCAAGAAATTAAATCCAGCGGCCACCTGACTTTTTTAAACCCAGGTTTCCGGAAGGTTTTCTATCATGGATAAAACTATCGTCGATAATTTTTCCCGCAGCTCCGGACGCTATGATCAATTCGCGGATATCCAGAAATTACTGCAGGATGATTTAATTGATTGGATCAAAAAAGATGGTATCTCTTATCAGCAGATTTTAGATATTGGCTGCGGAACCGGACGGCTTATCTCGGACCTAGCAAAAGATTTTCCTCTGGCTCAAGTTTTCGGGCTGGATATTAGTTTTGCCATGGCCAGGATCAGCCGCGCTAAGACTTCTAGTTGCGTGGTGGCTGACGCCGGGCAGCTGCCTTTTCACAGTGGCTCTTTTGATCTGATCGTTTCTAACGCGGCTTATCAATGGGTGGGGGACCTGGAAAAGGCTTTTCACCAAGCGTATTGCCTGTTGAAACCAGGGGGATTTTTCTTTTTTAATTGTTTTACCGATAAAACTCTGGAAGGGCTAAGGAAATGTTTTAAAATAGAAACCAATTCTTTGCCGGACAAAGAACTGATCATTTCTTCGCTTTCCCGGTCTGGGTTTAACAGCTGGGAAATTAAAGAAAAATCCTTAAACAAAAATTTTTCCGATCTTTACGCGATTTTATCCTGGCTAAAAAATATCGGGGCCAACCGTTTAGCCGCCAAGCCGCTATTTTTAACTCCGGCCAGATTAGCTATGCATAATGATGTTTATTGCCGCCAGCACAGAATAGATAAAGAGGTTTATGCCAATTTTGAAATAATTATGGTTAAGGCGGAGAGAAAAATAGGGACAGACACTTTTTCCCGCACAAAAAGTGTCTGTCCCTAATAAGATGAGATCAATCTTTGTTATTGGTACAGATACTGGAGTAGGGAAGACCTTGATTTGCCGGTACCTGGTGAGATATTTGCGCCAAAGCGGATGCAACGCGGTTTATCAGAAATGGATAGAAACCGGCTGCCGTAATCTTAAAATCGGTCTTGGGCATCCGTATAGATTTAGTAAGGCCTGTTCTCCGCATCTGGCAGCCAGGATCGCGCGCCGGAAAATTGACCCGGCCAAGATCAAAGCGAGCTTCCGGAAAATGGAAAAAAAATTTGACTGCGTGGTTGTAGAAGGAATCGGCGGAGCATTAGTGCCGTATAACTCAAAAAATTTAGTGATTGATATAGCCAAAGAACTTAATCTGCCGGTTTTATTGGTGGCTGGTAATAAATTAGGCGCGATTAACCATATTCTATTGACTTTAGAGGCGCTGGAATCAAGAAAGCTTGAGATCCTGGGAATAATTTTTAATAATCTTGAAGAGCAGGACAGAACGATTCTCAGGGATAACCCGCGCATTGTAGAAAAACTCAGCAAAGTGAAAGTTTTGGGGATTTTTCCATGGATAAGTGGCAGAAAAAAGATTTAAAGTATATTTGGCATCCCTTTACCCAGATGCAAGATTGGCGGCAAGCTGAGCCGCTGGTGATCAAAGAAGCAAGGGGGAGTTATTTAAAAGCCACAGATGGCAGGTGGTATTTAGATGGGGTTTCTAGCTTGTGGGTGAACACACATGGCCATCGTAAGAAAGAAATTGATGCGGCGATCAGAAAGCAGCTAGGTAAAGTTGCTCACTCCACTCTCTTGGGATTGAGCAATCAGCCAGCAGCAGAATTGGCGGAAATTTTAGTGAAACTGGCCCCCGCCGGTTTAAAAAAAGTTTTTTATTCCGATAACGGGTCAACCAGCGTGGAGATCGCTTTAAAAATGGCTTATCAGTATTGCCAACAGGCGGACCCAGAAAAAACCAAATTTGTTCATCTGGAGAACTCTTATCATGGAGATACCGTTGGCTCAGTAAGCGTGGGTGGAATTGATCTATTCCATAAAGTATATAAAAACCTGCTTTTTCAAACTTATTCCGTAACGTCGCCTTATTGTTATCGCTGCCCCAAGGGTAAGAAATATCCGGGTTGCGCTTTTGCCTGTTTATCTGATTTAAAAAAAGTTTTGCAGCAGCACCATAATCAGATCTGCGCGGTGATCGTTGAGCCATTAGTACAGGCAGCCAGCGGCATGCTGGTTTGGCCAAAAGGGATTTATGCCGGGATTTCCCGGCTTTGTAAAAAATACCAAGTTTTATTGATCGCCGACGAAGTAGCCGTAGGTTTTGGCCGCACCGGAAAGATGTTCGCTTCAGAAAATGAAAATGTCAGCCCAGATATATTATGTTTAGCCAAAGGGATCACTGGCGGCTATCTGCCATTGGCCGCGACTCTGGCCACGCAAAAGATCTTTGACGCGTTTTTGGGCGAGCATAAGGAACAGAAGACTTTTTTTCACGGCCATACCTATACGGGGAATCCTCTCGCCGCAGCTGCGGCTTTGGCGAATTTAGTCATTTTTAAAAAAGAGAAAACTTTAGCCGGGTTAAAGCCGAAAATAAAATTCTTGCAAAGCGAATTGAAAAAATTTAACATACTTAAACATGTCGGAGATATCCGGCAAAAGGGTTTTATGGTTGGCATCGAACTGGTTAAAGATAAAAATACTAAAGCCGCGTATCTTTGGGAAAATAAGATCGGGATCAAGGTTTGTCAGAAGATCAGGGAATATGGCGTGATCTTGCGGCCCTTAGGTAATGTGATCGTGTTGATGCCGCCTCTGGCAATAAAGAAAGCAGAACTGGAAAAATTATTAACCGCGACTTATCAAGCGATTAAGGAAACGACAGAAAATGACTAAGCGAGTGGTAGTGGCGATGTCTGGCGGAGTGGATTCTTCCGTGGCCGCGGCTCTTTTGCAGGCGCAGGGCTGGGAAGTGATTGGTATTACTATGTGTTTTAACTTGCCGGATGTGGTAACCAAAAAACCGCGCTGCTGCGGCTTGCAGGGGATTGAAGATGCCCGCCGCGTAGCGCACAAATTAGGGATCAAGCACTATGTCTTAAATATGCAAAAGGCCCTGGAAGAAAAGGTGATCCGTGATTTCTGTCTGCAGTATTCCCGCGGCCTGACCCCGAATCCTTGCGTTAACTGTAATCAATATATCAAGTTTGACGCCTTGTTAAAAAAGGCGCTGGGTTTGGGAGCGGAGTATTTGGCAACCGGACACTACGCTCGTATAGAAAAATATATACTTAAAAAAGCCAAAGATAGTAAAAAGGACCAGTCGTATTTTTTGTACCGGTTGACCCAGGATAAGCTAAAACATATTTTATTTCCTTTAGGTAATTATACTAAGCCGCAAGTGAGGGAATTGGCGAAAAAATTCAGCCTGCCAGTAGCTGAAAAAAAAGAAAGCCAGGAAATTTGTTTTTTGCCTAAAGACGATTATCGTCTTTTTCTTAAGGAAAGATTGCCCCAGGCCAAAATTATCCCTGGCCCGGTGGTCAATAAGCAGGGTAAGCCGCTTGGTCAGCATAAGGGGGTCGCTTTTTATACCATTGGCCAGCGCGAGGGTTTGGGTATCGCGGTTGGCCAGCCGGTTTATATCATTAAGATCGACGCTAAGAAAAATTTGCTGGTGGTTGGTTCAAAGGAAGAGGCCTTAAGCCAGGAATTTTTAGTCAAAGATTTGACTTTTACTGGTAATCCGGTTAAAAAGAAATTTGCCTTGCAGGTAAAAATACGTTATAATCATCTGCAATCACCCGCGGAATTATTCCCTTTTGGAAAAAAACTAAAAGTAAGGTTTAAAATCCCGCAATTCGCGATTACCCCCGGGCAATCTGCGGTTTTCTACGCCAAAGATAAAGTGGTCGGCGGCGGCATTATTGAGAAAGTCCTATGCTAAGAAAATTATTTAAAGATGATATGGCTAAAAAGATCCGCGAGCTGGCAAAGAAACGCGACGCGATCATCTTGGCGCATAATTATCAGCTGCCGGAAGTTCAGGATATGGCTGATTTTTGCGGTGACTCGCTGGAGTTGAGCCGTAAGGCCGCCAAGACCACGGCCAAAGTAGTGGTTTTTTGCGGAGTGCATTTTATGGCGGAAACCGCTTCTATACTCTGCCCGGACAAAAAGATCATTGTACCGGATATACAAGCCGGATGCCCGATGGCCAATATGATCACGGTGGATGACCTGAAAAAATTAAAAAAAGAACATCCACAGGCCGTAACCGTAGGTTATGTGAATACCTCCGCGGCGATCAAGGCGGAGCTGGATTATTGCTGTACTTCTACTAATGCCGTGGCTGTGGTCAATGCCTTAAAAAACGCAAAAGAGATTATTTTTGTGCCGGATAAATATCTGGCGGATTATGTCGCTAAAAAAACCGGGAGAAAGTTGATCTCCTGGA
>Ga0066640_10000603_pt1 | contig 21070 bp, 22 predicted proteins | sample CryGeyCG2114_020_2_FD_59505 | JGI IMG/M metagenome (GOLD analysis project Ga0066640, IMG submission 59505) | Groundwater microbial communities from aquifer - Crystal Geyser CG11_big_fil_rev_8/21/14_0.20 | ecosystem: Environmental > Aquatic > Deep subsurface > Groundwater | place: USA: Utah... | reverse complement strand
TTAGGCGGGTTTCCAAATCGAGCTCGGAGCGGTCCAGCTCCCCAACTAGCTTTTCCAGCCGCTTGAGCGCTTCTTCGTATTTGACGTCTTTCGCGTCATGCGTCTGCGCCATGCCCGTCCGTTCGTTCGGGTGGCAGTGTCTGCGCCACCGTGCTGATCACGCGTCCTTCCGCCAACAGCGTCTCCAGTTGGTCGCCGATACCCAGCCCCTCGGCGCTCGTGAGTACGCGCCGCTGGGGCAGCCGCAGCGTGATGCTGTAGCCGCGCGCCAAGACCGCCAGCGGGCTGAGTGCTTGCAACCGTCCGGCCAATCCCTGCAGCCGCTGCTCGGCGCTTGAGAGCGTGGCGCGCATGCCGTACACGAGCTGCGATTGCAGCTCCTGGCTGCGCTGCGCCATCCGCTCCAGCTGATGCATCGGGTGCAGCAGCTGCAGCCTGGCGCTGAGCGTCCCAAGCTGTTGGACCTGGTCGTCGAGGTGTGTGCGCATGCCGTCGAGCAGCTGCTGCAGCAGCAGGCGGCTTTGCTCGAAGAGCACCTCCCGCTCGCGCACCAGACCTTTCGCGGCGTCGGTGGGCGTCGAGGCGCGCAGGTCGGCGACGTAATCCGCGATGGTCCAGTCGTCTTGGTGCCCGACCGCGGAGATCACCGGGATGGCGGAGCGCGCAATGGCCCGCGCGACCGGCTCCTCGTTGAAGGCCCACAAGTCTTCGATGCTGCCGCCCCCGCGCCCCACGATAAGCACATCCGCCAACCGCAGCCGGTTCGCGAGATCGAGCGCGTGAGCGATTTCGGCCGCCGCGCCCTCCCCCTGCACCTTGACCGGCAGGATGGCGACGTAGAAGTGCCCCCGTAACTTGCTCACCATATCATGAATTGCCGAGCCTGTCGCTGATGTAATGATGCCGACCCGCTGCGGCAGGCTGGGGATGGGGCGCTTGCGGGAAGGCTCAAAGAGCCCTTCCGCCTTCAGGCGCTTTTTGAGCTGTTCGAAAGCCAGTTGTAGCGCGCCCACACCCTTGGGCTCCACCCGTAGCACGCGCAGCTGGTATTGCCCCCGGCCCTCGTAGGTCGTGATCTGCCCCAGGCAGAGCACTTTGATCCCGTCTTCCAGACGGTACTTCAGGTGCTGGTTTGCGCCTTTGAAAAACGCGCACGGCAGCATGAGCCGCTGGCCGAACCGGTCGCTCACCTGCTCGTCGACCAGGGAGAAATAGATGTGGCCAGACGTGGGATAGCTGCAATTCGACAGCTCGCCCTCAATCCAGATCGGCGCCGGGAATTGCCGCTCGATCAGCGCTTTGATGCGCAAGACGACCTCGCCGACGCTCAGCGGCTTGGCGCCATCCGGGGCCAGCCCGGAGGACGCGCCGCGCGCGCTTGGCACGGCCTCACTGATCTCGAACGGTCCCATCCAATGTCCTCTTGATCCGCTGCACCGAGCTGGCCTTGCCGGTCGTGGGATGCACCTCGATGATCAAACCGTGGAGCTGGATGTTGCCATCAGCCACCTCGGAGCGCATCGGCAGGTTCGAGAGAAACCGCTGCAGGATTTGGTCGACCCGCCGGCCGATGACCGAGTCGTAGGGGCCGGTCATCCCGATGTCGGTGATGAATGCGGTGCCTTTCGGCAGCACCCGTTCATCCGCGGTGGGAATGTGGGTGTGCGTGCCGAACACGACCGAAACTTTGCCGTCGAGGAACCAGCCCATCGCCACCTTTTCGCTCGTGGCCTCCGCGTGCATGTCCACGACGATGACCGGCGTCACCAGCCGCAGCCGCTCCAGCTCCCGCTCCGCCGTGCGAAACGGGCAGTCCAGCGGCTCCATAAAGACGCGGCCCATGACGTTCAAGACGCCCACTTTCTGCCCGCCGAGCGTCTCTACCACCGTCGAGCCTGAGCCCGGCGCGCCGTTCGGATAATTGGCCGGGCGAATGACGCGGGGATCGAGCTTGAGCAGCTCATACGCTTCTTTCAGCTTCCAGACATGGTTGCCCGAGGTCAGCACGTCCACGCCCGCGCGGAACAGCTCGTCCGCCACGCTGCGGGTAATACCGGCCCCGGCCGCCGCGTTCTCGCAGTTGGCGATCACTAGGTCCAACTTGTACTCGTCGCGCAGCCGGATGATCTCGCGATCCATGATCGCCCGCCCCGGCCGCCCCACGATGTCCCCGACGACGAGAATCTTCATTTACCGGGCATACTCGATGGAGCGCGTCTCGCGGATCACCGTGATTTTGATCTGGCCGGGAAATTCGATGGAGCTTTCCACCTTCCGCTTGATCTCCCGCGAGAGCGCGATCGCCTCCAGGTCGGTCACCCGCTCCGGCTGCACGATGACGCGCACCTCGCGGCCCGCTTGGATGGCGTACGCTTTCTCGACCCCCTGGAAGGAGTCGCAGATCGCTTCCAGCGCCTGCAGCCGCTTGACGTAGTTTTCCAGCGTGTCGCCACGCGCGCCCGGGCGCGAGCCGCTGATGGAGTCCGCCACGATCGTCAGCACCGCGTACAGCGTCGTCGGCGCCACGTCTTCGTGGTGCGCCTCGATCGCATGGACGATCTCGGGCGCTTCCCCATACTTCTTGGCCAGCTCCGCGCCGATGATGGCGTGCGGGCCTTCGACCTCGTGGCTGACCGCCTTGCCGATGTCGTGCAACAACCCGCAGCGTCGGGCCAGCCGCTGGTCTAAGCCGAGTTCCGCGGCGATCATGCCGCACAGGTAGCCGGTCTCTTTCGAATGGATGAGCACGTTCTGCCCGTAGCTCGTGCGGTAGCGCAGCCGGCCCATCAGCTTGATCAGCTCGCGGTTCACGTTGTGCGACCCCAGCTCCTGCATCGTCTTCTCGCCTTCCTGCTCCAGGTGCTGGGCGAACTCCTTGCGCACCTTCTCGACGACCTCTTCGATGCGGGCCGGGTGGATGCGGCCGTCGGACATCAGCCGCTCCAGCGACTGCCGCGCCACTTCACGCCGGACCGTATCAAACGAGGAGAGCGTCACCACGTCCGGCGTATCGTCGACGATGAGGTCCACGCCGGTGGCCAGCTCGAAGGCCTTGATGTTGCGCCCCTCGCGGCCGATGATGCGGCCTTTCATCTCTTCGTTCGGGAGCTGGACGACCGCGGTCGTCGACTCGACGGTGAATTCCGCCGCGCAGCGCTGCATGGTCTCGACCAGGATGCGCTTCGAGAGCATCTGGGCGTCGCGCTTGGTGTCTTCCTCCACCTGCTTGATCACCGAGCCGGCCTCGCCGCGGCATTCCTGCTCGATGCGCGAGAGCAGCAGCTGCTTCGCCTGGTCCATCGAGAGGTTGGAGACGGTTTTGAGCTTCTCTTTTTCTTCGACGATCAATTGGGCGAGCTGATCATCTTTAGTCTTGAGCGCCTGCTCCCGGCCGCCGAGCTGCCGGTCGCGGTCGGTCAAATCCTTTTCCTTCCGGTCCAACAGGTCCAGCTTGCGGTCCAGCAGCTCTTCGCGCTGATGGAGCCGCTTTTCCAACTGGCTCAACTCATTGCGGCGCTCTTTCGTTTTCTCTTCGAAGTCCTGCCGAAGCGTATGGAGGTGCTCTTTCGCCTCCAACTGCGCTTGCTTCGCCAGGGCTTCAGCCTGGCGGCCGGCTTCTTCCAGCACTTGCTGGGATTTCAGCTCGGCGCTGGCCAGTGACTTGCGGCCGCGTAACGTCCGCAGCCAATAGCCGCCGAGGAAGGTCGCTGCGCCGATCAGGACGCATGCGAGTAACCACCCCATCATCGCTCCACCTCACGCTTCATCAGACTGCTTGTAGGGACGTGCCGACCCGCCGGCTGCACAGTGGGCAGCCGTTGGGGTTAGGCGGAGAGGATCGTCTTGACGGCGCGGTCGTGCGCGTGGGCGGGCAGACGGTCGATAAGCTGGAACCGAAACGCCAACCCCACGGTCGGGGTTGTGCGCGGCACGCGTGCGAGGAACCGGTCGAAATAGCCGTGCCCGTGGCCCAGCCGGTGCCCGCGCCGGTCGAACCCGACGCCCGGCACCACCACCAGGTCCACGTCGCGCAGCCGCACCGGCCGATAAACGGCACGGCGCGGCTCCCAGACGCCGAAGGCCCCCCGGGCCAATTCGGTCGTCGGGTTGCGCACCTCGGAGAGCCACAAGCGCTTTGTCCGAGGCCGCATCACCGGCACTGCCACTCGTTTGCCATTCGCCAGCATTGCTTCAATCATCCGCCACGTTTGCACTTCATACGGCAGCGCGACGTAACAGCACACCGTCTTCGCTTGCCGAAACGCCTTCAGACGTCTCAATTTCCGCCAAATCGCTTGACTGCGTCGACGTCGATCGTCCTCCTTCTGTTGTTTCAACCGACGTAACAACGTCGTTCGTGCGTAAGCCTTCGTCATGCCGCTTAAATGTGAAAGACATACCGGTGGTCCAGCGGCTCACCGTCGAGCGCGCGAGCCTCGTCGCACAGATCCTGCAAGGTCACCGTGCCCAACGACTCCGTCAACCGCTCATGGACGCAGCGCCACACCGCTTGGGCGATCCGCTGCGCGTGCCGTTGCCCATCCCCGGTCTCGTGGCCGCGGGCGGTACGCCGGCCGTGGCCGTTGCCCGCAGCCTGGCGCGCCCCGTTGGGCCGGCGGCCTGGCTCGGGCCCGGCGATCCCATCCAACACCCGGACCACATCCGCCATCGTGATCTGCTGCGGGGCCTTGGCGAGCAGATAGCCGCCTTTAGGGCCGCGCACGCTGCGCACGAGGCGCTGCTGCTTGAGGCGGTGCAGCAGCTGCTCAAGGTACGCAATCGAGAGGTGTTGGCGCTTGGCGATGCGCGCGGCAGACATCGGAGCGCGCCCGCCCATGAGGGCGAGCTCGACCAGCGCGCGCATGCTGTAGGTGGAACGCGTGGAGAGTCTCATGCCGTTTTCTAGTGTAGAATATCCTACCAATTCTGTCAAGATATTCGGCGGCGGCTGACGCCGGAAGGATGACGAAGAAAGCGGCGCCTTAGCGGCGGACGGCGAGCTTCGCCTTGGATGAGCGCCCATGGGTCAGGGGCCGTGCGGGCGCTTCCAAGGCGTCAAGGAACGTGCGCATGAAGGCGGGCAGATCATCTGGCTTGCGCGAGGTGATCAGGTTACCGTCTCGGACAACCTCCCGGTCGACAAAGGTGGCCCCGGCGTTGACGACGTCGTCCCGGATCGCCGAGAAGCATGTCACCGTTTTTCCGCGCAAGACATCGGCGGAACACAGCACCCAGCCTGCATGACAGATCGCTCCAATGACTTTGCCTTGTTGGGACGCCTCACGGACGAGTTGAAGGACCGCCGGGTGGCGGCGCAGCAGATCCGGCGCATAGCCGCCCGGCACGATGATGCCGTCGAATTGCGCGGCGGAGACCTGGTCCGCCGTCACGTGCGGGAGGAGCGGATACCCGTACTTGCCCCGGTATTCAGGTTTGCCGGTGCCGATGAAGACAGCTTCGGCACCGGCTTCCTTCAGGCGGTAATAGGGATACCAGACTTCCTGGTCTTGGTAGAGGTCTTCCACGAGGATGGCGACGCGCTTCCCTTGGAGGGACATGACCGATATAGCTTATCGAAAACCGCGCGGAGCGTCAAGCGGCGGCGCTACTGCCGCCACCACGCCCCCCGATCCATCTCGACCGACCATGGCGTAAACGGCGGCAGGTTCGTGCCGCTGCCGAAGGATGTGTCCCAGGCCCAGTTGCGGATCGGCGCGGTGTACTGCATGCCACCATACGACCAGGGGCCGGTGCCGATCTGGCTGTTCCACAACGACACGAACGAGCCTTGGATCGTCAACGTTTGGCCATCCCATTTCTCGTGCAGCCGCGGGTAGTTCTCCAGGCCGCCGTTGTACTGGCCGGTCGTCGTGGTGTTGATGCCGGCGATGAACGCCGCGTTGATCGTCGTGCCGGTCGCAGGACGGCTACTGAGCGAACTCGCGCTGTTCGCATCGTTCCAGTTGTTGGAAAGCAAATTCATGGCATCGCCGATGACGGCACAGGGCTTCTTCGACACCGTGTTGTAGTTGCCCTGGACGTACACCGGATCATTCGAGACCACCGTCAGACCCCCCGCCCGCTTCACCTCGGAACCGTTGACGAGCCTAACGCCGGGCTGTTGACCAGACGGCGCATCGTCGCGCGTCGCGTACACGAGCCCGTTCGCGGGCATCTGACTCGGATACGTCTTGCCGCCGTACGTGCCGCCGCCCAGCCTGCCGATATCGATGTTGGTCATCCGTACGTATGCATTCTCCCGGTTGTTCTTCATGGTGGTGACGGTCGTGATGGTGCCAGGCGGAACGCAGTACGTCGTATCCGTATTGCAGGCCGGATTGCTGCCATCCATCAGCGTCACGCCGCCCTTGGTCAGCGTCCCATTGACGACCTTGACGTCCGCATTGGTGTCGTAGTACCCGCCGGGCTGGGTCGAGCCCACAACCGGAACCGAGCGCTTCACAACTCCGTGGACCCCGCTTTTCACCGTGCCGCTCCACGTCGTCTGCGAATCGGCGAACCAGGTCGGACTGCTGCTGTCGATGCTCATGACCGGATACGTCGCCGGGCTAGAGCCGGCTTTCAAGATCTGCACCGAGCCGTTCATGTCCTGCGTGCTGTCCTTGCGGCGGTTATAGATGCTGCCCACCGCGCGCAGATATTCGCTGTCGACCGTGAGGATGTTGTGCGTGCCCAGATACATGTCGCTGTTGCTGTGGACGCGGCCGCTGAGCGTCATGTTGGGGCCGGGGAGCCACTCCAAATCGGCGTCGTAGAAGACCGCGTGCTGGAACGTGTAAATGATGCGGCGTCCCACGACCTGGTGGAGCGTCACCGAAATATTCGCGTTCAAGGGATGCTGGGCGGTCGTGACGATTTCATAGTTTTTGACGAAGACCGCGGTGTCGTCCGGATCGACGATGGTGCGGGGCGCTGGTTCCGCTTCCGTAATGACCGAGGAGGCGGTGCCGCCGGAGGCGAACGTCGTCACCAGGGAGCCGACCGCCGGATAGCGGACGGTGTTGGCATCGACCTGGAAGTTGGCGATCGCTTGGGCGAATTTGGCCGAGGCGTCCTCGACCCCGCCCTCCGTGAGGTAAAAGGTTTCGCTGTAGAGCTGGTCGATGTCGTTATGACGCGTGCTGGTCAGGCTGTGGTTGAGCAGCGAGCCCCCCAGCACCGTGATGACGAAGACGGCCACATACGCCAGCACCATGGTCTGTCCGCGGCGGTTGCTCATCGTCTCCCTCCGGTCGGCGTTCACGTTAATTCCTCGCGCGAATGATTTCCGTGGACGTGGCGGTCACCGTCCGCTGCTGAGGCGTCACCCGCTGCACCGTCAAGCTGATCCGCACTTCATCCAGGCTCAAGGTCGGGTCGGTCGTCACGTCGTCGAAGCGCGCGGCTTGCACATCAGTCGCCAGGATCGTGATTTGGCCGCCCTGCACGCGCTGCACCTGCCGCGAGGCGGGCACATAGACGTACTGGATGGGGACGGCAGGGTTTGGCCACTCGATCTCACCGATGGCATCCACGATCGTCGTATTGGCATCGTTGGTGTCAGCCGGCAAGTAGAACGTCATGCTGGTGTTGTTGGGCACGGCCGGCACGGCCAAGTTGGGCGGGCTGGCCGCGGCGGTGCGCGTAGCCAAGCGCAGCTCGTCGGCCATGCGGGCCACCGCTTGATGAGCCTGCTGGCGCACGTGGCTTTGTGTGTTCGTCGTCCACCAGACGTCCGACACGCCGGTCAGCCACAGCGTGGCGATCAGGCTCATGGAAAGGAAGATCGTCCCGGCGACCATCGTTTCCACAAGCGTAAACCCGCTGCGGCGCCGCGTCATGGTCAGCTCGCTTTCACAGTGGAGAGCGTGCGCGTCATCTGCCGTCCCCGGTTGTCCCACGTGACGGTCACGATCACTTGCAGGGGGTTGCGCGCCTGGATCTGGGCCGCGATCGCCGCCTGCTTTTGGGCCGCGGTCCCGGCGAAGACGTTGCCGTTCTGGTCCCGGAACGTCACGGTGATCTGTTCATTGAGGAGCGTGTAGTCGGGGATGGTGTCGCCGGTAGTATCAATCCCGACGATGCGGGGGTACTGGTCGGCCCCGGTGCCGACATCCGTGCCCGCCCCGATGGCCCCGTCTCCGCTGGTCCCATCCGGAAAGAGTACCGGCAAGTTCGCGTTGTAGGGGCTGGAGCGGATGCGCTCGGCCATGTCGCGCAGGTCATTGAGGGCGACGGAGCGTTCGTTGGACAGCTCCGCGAGGTGGATGCCGGAATGGTAGGCAGCAAGGAGCCAGGTACCGGCGACGACGATGACGCCGATGGCAAACAACGGCTCGATGATCGAAAAGCCGCGAGAAGCTCCGCGGTGCGTTCGAGATCCCACGTGCTGTGTGCGCATGATCCCCTTGTCGTGAGCTTGAAACAAATCGACGAGCCCCGAGATTGCTAGGGCTCGTCGGCTCACGCTCCCACCGGCAACCCGGCTACCCGTTCCCCGCCGCATGGCGGAGACGAGGGCCCGTGGCTTTGCGTCCCCCTCTCTCGAAGAGTTTGCCCTTCCCCGCCTGTCGGCAGGGTCTTATCAGTTGGACGGTTAAAGTATGCCTGATCGGGAAGGAAAAAACTAGGCAGGCAGGACGGTTAGGGGGCCAGGACGAGCTTGCCGAACACCGCCCGGCGGGCCATGCGTTCCTGGGCCGCGCGAGCCTCCTTCAGCGGAAACACCGTATCGACGACCGGATGCAGCCGGGTACCCAGCAGCGGTAGGAGTGTCTCGAACTCCCGGCGGGTGCCCATCATCGAGCCAAGGATCGTGAGCTCCCGGGAGAACACGTAGCGCAGATCCAGGGGCGTCGTAGGGCCGGACGTGGCCCCGCAGATGACCAGCCGGCCCCCTTTGGCCAACGCCTTCAGGCTGCGCTCGAATGTCGCCGGACCGACGTGTTCGAACACAACCTGCACGCCGGCAGGGCCGGCCAGCTGGCCCACGACGGATTGGATGTCTTCACGCTCATGCTGGATGACCGCATCGGCTCCGAGAGCCGAGGCCTTGGCGATCTTGTCGTCGGATCCGACGGTGGCGATCACGCGGGCGCCATGATGCTTGGCGATCTGGACCGCGGCATGGCCGACGCCGCTGCCCGCGGCTTGCACCAAGACTGTTTCGCCCGCCCGCAGGCCTGCGCGCGTCACGAGCATGTGCCAGGCGGTCAAGAAGACCAGCGGGAACGCCGCGGCCTCCTCAAACCCTACGGCATCAGGCAGCGGGTAGGCATCGCGTGCTTCGGCGACGACGAATTCGGCGTAGCCGCCGTCGGTCGCCGCCCCACGGATCCCATAGGAAACACACCGGTTGTCCACTCCCGCGCGGCAGGCGTCGCAGGCCCCGCAACTCAGCCCGGGCATCAACACCACCCGCGCACCGGCGCGCAGCGACGTCACCCCATGGCCGACCCGCTCCACGATGCCGGCGACGTCACAACCTGAAATATGCGGCAGCGCGATCCGGTAGGCAGGGATGCCCTGCCGGATCCACAAGTCGAGGTGGTTGAGCGCGCACGCCTTGACGCGCACGAGCGCTTGGCCGGCGCTGACGGCAGGCTCCGGGACGTCGGCATACTCGAGTACTTCCGGACCACCATGTTGACGGAAGACGACAGCCTTCATTGCAGCATCTTTGCAGCACTCAGGGGCACGGGGCGGGAGACACGGGGCATGGAAACAGTTTTCTCTTGCCCCACGCCCCACGTCTCATGCCCCGAAGGGGGATGTTTCGTCAAGTTAGCTGAGGGCGTTGATGGTCGCTTCGAGGTCGCTGGTCCGCAGCACCAGCGCCCCGCCAGGCTGCGAGGGAGAGACGGTGCAGTACGCGTATTCGATGTTGATGCCGGCCTCGGCCAGCCGCTCCGCGATCGTGGCCAGCGCGCCGACCTCGTTGGGAACATCGATGAACACTACGTCGCGCCGATGCACGGTGGCGGGCAGCTTCGTCAGCACCTGCTCGGCATCGGCCGGCCGGTCCACCACCATGCGGACAATCGCGTGGTCGATGGTATCGATGACCGACAGCGCGCGCAGGTTGATCTTCGCTTTCGCCAGCGCCTGGCAGGTGCGGGCCAACACCCCGGGCCGGTTGTCCAGCAGCACCGCGAGCTGCGGTTCGATGCGAATGTTCGCCATAGCTTACCGCCGGGCTTCCCGGCGCTTGAACTGCGTCCAGGCCGTGACCGCTTCCCGCTCAGAGCCGTAGTGGCCGCTGAAGCACGGCACGCCGTCCACCATCACCACCAGGTGCCACCGCTGCGCATGGTTCGCGACACGCTCCAGGCGGGGAGCGTACGTGCGGCCGCGCACCGTGGAAGGCTCCAGCCCCTTGGCTTGCACCGGAGGGCGCTTCAGCTCAGCGAGCCGGCTGCCGCGCCCCAACAGTTGCCGGATCAGCGGCGGCGGATCGATGAACTCGATCCCCACGTCAAAGACAAACGGCGGCGCATCCCGCAAATCGAGCCGCTGGATCACCCAGGCGACGCGGGCGGCGCATTCCACCGGTTTGAAGGTCCGGGGCGGGCCGGCGCTGCCGGGAGCCAGCTGCAGGCGGATCGTGGAGCGGACTTCCAGCGCCTGCTGCAGCCGCAGGCACAACCCGCCGTCGCTGAAGTTGACGCCGTTGGCGGCGATGGAGCGGTCCGGTTGCACCAGGCTGACGGCCAGGTGGGCTGGTATCTCGCCGCGGGAAAATTTGCGGCGTTCTTGAATCGGAGGCAACGTCGTTGGCATCGTCGTGGAAACGTGAACCTTATTCTAGCGGGGTTTACCGGAGCTGGCAATCACGGAAGCACAACTGTGCCTCTGTGGTGTAAAATTGGGTCGTCATGGCCATTGCCCCGGCCTCCCAGCGCATCCGGAAAATCCTCGCCGCGCTTGAGCGCGCCTACCCCGATGCCGCGTGCTCGCTCGCTTTCCACAACCCGCTGGAGCTGCTCGTCGCGACGATTCTCTCCGCCCAATGCACGGACGTGCTCGTCAACAAGGTCACCCCGGAGCTGTTCAAGAAATACCGCACGGCGCGCGACTACGCGCGCTCCGACCTGGCGGAGCTTGAGCGCGACGTCGCCCGCGTGAACTTCTACCGGAACAAAGCCAAAAGCATCAAGGCGGCGTGCCAGCTCATCGAGGAGCGCTTCGGCGGCAAGGTCCCAAACCGGATGGACGATCTCGTGCAGCTACCGGGGGTCGCCCGCAAGACGGCAAACGTCGTGCTGGGCAACGCGTTTGACGTTCAGGAAGGGATCGTTGTCGACACGCACGTCATGCGCTTGAGCCAGCGCATGGGTCTCAGCCGGCAGACCGACCGCGACAAGATCGAGCAGGACCTGATGGCGCTCATCCCCCGCGCGCAGTGGACGCGATTCGGCCACCAGATGATCACGCACGGGCGGAAGGTCTGCGCCGCGAAGAAGCCGGCCTGCGCCCAGTGCCCGCTGACGTCGGCGCTGTGCCCATCCCGCCAGGCATAGCCCCGCCGGGTGCGCTGCGCACCGCCTCGAGCACTTCCCCGGTGTGGCCATCCACGCGCACTTTCGGGAACACGCGCGCCACCCGGCCGCGGCCATCGATGACGAACGTCGTGCGCTCAATGCCCCAGTACGTGCGGCCGTACATGGACTTTTGCACGTAGACGCCATAGGCCTTTGAGATCGTCGCCTCCGGGTCGCTGAGCAGCGGAAAGGCAAGCCCGAATTTCTGGGCGAAGCGCTGATGCGACGCCGGGCTGTCGCAGCTCACCCCGAGCACCACCGCATTAAGCTTGGCAAAGTCGTTGTGCTGCTCCTGGAAGCTGCACGCCTCTTTGGTGCAGCCTGGCGTGTCGTCCTTTGGGTAAAAATACAGCACGACGGTGCGTCCGCGGAAATCGCGCAGCGACACCGCGTCTCCTCCCGCGCCGGTCTGGAGCGTAAAGTCCGGTGCCGCCTCTCCCTCCGCCACTCGCCCCATCGTCTCCCCTAACGGCCGCCCGTTTCTTTCAGCACCGCCACCAAGTCATCGAACGTCGCCGGGGTCAATCCGCCGGCGATCGGCACGCCGTTGATCACGTACGTCGGCGTGCGGTTGACGTTCGCCACAGCCGCTTGCTCAATATCCTGTTTAACCGCCGCCATTCCTTGCCCGGAGTCGATGCACGAGCGGAAGCGCGCAACGTCCAACCCCAGCCTCAGCGCGTCTTCCTCCATCCGCGAGGGGACGTAGTGCTTGGGGTCGTGGAAGACCAGGTCATGAAAGGGCCAGAACTTTCCCTGAAGGTTCGCGCACTCCAATGCGGCTGCAAGATAACAAGCGCCTGGATGCACCGGCTGCGGCACCCGGCTGTTGCACGTGGAATCGAGCGGGTAGTTCTTGAACACGAGCGTGACGTCGCTGCGATAGTTGGCGAGCAGGATGGCGTTCATCTTCGACGCCTGCTGGCAGGCGGGACACAGGAAATCGCTGAACTCGACGATCTGGATAGACGCATCGGCGCGGCCAAGCGTCGGATCGCCGGCGACGTCCAGCGCAACACGGCTCTGGCGCGCGACGTAGTCGCGGATTTGGGTGCGCACCGCGCCGGCCGGGCCGCGCGTCAAAAACACCGACGTCGCGTGCACGCCGGCCGTAGCCAACAACCCGCTCAGCGCGATCCCCCAAAACAGCCACGCCGCCGGGCGGGCTGCGGTGGGGCGCAGCCATCCCAGGGCCGCTCCAAAACCCCCCAGCGCTTGCGGCCAGGGACGCCCGATTGAGGAGGCGGCTGCGACCAGCAACCCGAGGTTCACGGCATAGGTGAACAGACAGAACAGGCAGAAATTCCTGATGACCGCCGCCATCAGGTAGAGCAAATAGAGGTCGACCGCCATGAAGGCGAGGGCAAGGCCGGCGAGCAACGTGAAGGCTGCTTCGGCCCACTGCGCGGATTGCCGCGCGAGCAGCGAAAGACCCAGCGCGAGGAGATATCCGAAGGCGCCCCATAAGCTGACCGGCATGCCCAGCCAGGACGCCCACCGGCCGCCGGTCACCGCATGGCAGTTGAACGTGCCGCCGCCGCACGCGGCGCCGCCGAGGAACTCCCCGCGCAGAAGGCCGTAATGGAGGTAGGTGAGGTACGCAGCGAGCGCGAAACCGATCAGGCTAAGGAACGCACAAATCCATGCCCCGCGGGATGGTCGCATGGAGGTATTTAAGCGGTGGGCTCCGAGAAAGTCAACAGTCGCCTATTCCAGAAGGAATACATTTGAATAGGCGCGCATCGTAATCCGTTGGCCCGCTCCCACCAGAGTGGGATCTGATTTGTTGATTGCATACAGGAACATGAAACGATATCGACCAGGCATGATCTTGAAGTGCGTGTGCTCATAGACGTCCTCCAGATGGACATTGTATGTCCTGGTACTGCCCGATAATAGTTCATCTGGAGGTGCGAGGCAATCCTTCGTCGGGTGGGCTCCATGAAGTTCCTCGCGACCATCTTCGTGGAGGGCGACCAAATCGGGCTCTCCACAGCTGGTGAGTAGCCACACAGCCATCGCGTTCTGGTTCTTCAAAGTGACACTGATTCGCTCACCCATCCGGTATGACAATAAACTTGTCTCCGCTTGCACGTCGGCTTCGTGAAGCTGGGGTGGTGCAATCGTTTGTAGGAATGCCAGATCATCTTGAGCGATTTCGATCGGCTTGGTGCCAGAACATAGGTGCGCTTGAAGCTCTGCAAACTGTCCGCCCTTGGCATAGACGAGGTAGGTCTTTCCGACCTCAAAGAAGAAACTGCACATCCCCTCATCGGCGTTAACTTTGATCACCGTCTCTGCCTCGCCCTTCCAGCGTCGCGCCACGCGGATCCAGGCTGTTTGAACCGCTGGTGATTTCTCAAGATATTTTCGAACCCCAGCTCCTTGCTGCTCGTACCAGGTGTCATCATGACCAACGCGTTCAACCATGCCCTCAACGACCACATCAGCTCCAGCAAACGCCTCTTGGGAGGATGGCATGGGGCAATCACAGGCCCGTGCTGGAACTCCACAGAGCATCACGAATGGGGCGATGGATGCAAATAGAATTCCTAAGCGTCTTCTCATACCCAATAGGACACCGCAAGCTCCGCAAAGTTCCCTGAGTTTCACGCGTGACCGAGGACAGCAACAGCTGCTTGATACACCTCTTCGGTACTCAACGACGTGAGGCAGAGGAACTCGATGTCGCATCGGTGCGCCAGGCAGGTCACGCAGCCGACCTCTTTATGGAGGACGACATGCCCTTCGCCCAGCGGCCCCCAGCGCTGCGGGGAGAGCCCGGCTTGGTTGCGCCCGAAGATGTCCACGACCGGCGTGCCGACGGCGGCGGCGATGTGGACCGGTCCGGAATCGTTCGAGATCAGCAGCCGGCAGCGCGCAAGCAGCGCGGCCAGCTCCCCCAGCGACAGTTGGCCGGCCATGTTGAGCGCCGGCGAGCGCATCATGCGGGCGACGTCCTGGGCGTATGCGCGATCGGCATCACCGGCGATCAGGACGATGCGCACGTTGCGCTCGCTCGCCAAGCGATCCGCCACCTCGGCGAATCGCTGCGGCATCCACCGCTTTGAAATGCAGCTCGCCGATGGATGCACGCCCACCACCGTGTCGCCGGGCTGAATCGACGCCTCGGCCAGCCGCGCGTGGATCCGCTGCGCGGCGGCCGGAGCCACCGGGATAAACGGCAGCGCCTGGCCATCGCTGATCCCAAGGACGCTCAGCATGTCCAACGTGTACTCGGCCTCGTGCCGCTTGCCTTCCTGTTTGCGATGCGGCAGACGGTGCGTCAGCAGCCACGCGCTCTTGCGCCGGTAGCCGATGCGCACCGGGATGCCGGCCAGCCGCGGGATCCAGTGCGACCGGTTCGTCGGATGGAGGACCAATGCGGTGTCGAACTCGTAGCGGCGCAAGCTGCGGGCAAACCGGATCGTCGGCCATATGCGGCGATGCCGGCCTTCCTTGTCATACAGGAGAACGTCGTTGAGGTACGGGTTGCCCCGCACGAGATCTTCGCAGGCCGGACGGACCATCATCGCGATGAAGGCGTGCGGAAAGCGCTGCCGCAGCACCTGCAGTACTGGGGTGGAGAGCACCACGTCGCCGATGCGGTCCAGGCGGATGACGAGGATCCGGCGAGGAGCGGGTGGCGGATTCATGTCGCTGGCTCCAGCAGCTGCCGGGCCGCGTCGTAGACTTCCTCGGGGCTCAGGAAGCGCATGCACTCGTGGTTGAACCGGCATTGCGGCTGCTCGCAGGGGCTGCAGACCAGCCGCCGGCGCAGCGTGCGGCTGCGGGGCGCGGTCGGGCCGTACTTGGCGGCATCGGTAGGCCCGAAGAGTGCGAGCGTCGGCGCGCGCATCGCCGACGCCACATGCAGCGAGGCGGAATCGTTGGTGATGACCAGCCGCGCCCGCTGCATGAGCGCGCCCAGCTGGCGGATCGTCGTCAACCCCACCGCCAGGTGCGGCCGGCGCGCCATCAGAGCGACGATCTCCTCGATGATCGGCTTCTCCTCCGGCTCGCCGGAGAGCACGACCTCGACCCCGTCCTCGGCGATCAGCCGGTCCGCGACGCGGGCGAACCCTTCGATCATCCAGCGCTTCAAATGGCTGCGCGCGCCCGGACAGACCACGACGAGCGGCCGCTCCGGCGCCAGCTGCCAGCGGCGGCAGAGCCCGTCCACGTGCGCTTGGTCCTTGGGCGAGATCCACACCGGGCTCTCCGCCGTGGCGGCATCGCCGGATGCGGTCAGCTGTGGAAGTTGTGCGCGCAGCTTCCATCGGTGACGGTCGCGCATGTGGGCCACCCGGCGCGGAGGCCACAGGAAATATCGCCAGGCGCGCAGCGGCTTCAACAGCAGCGGATACAGCGTGTGCCGCAGGTCCACAATGAGATGCGGATGATAGCGCCATAAGCTGCGGGCCAGCTGCAACCGGCCCAGCGCTGAGTCAAACGCGCCGGTATCGACGAGCGCTTGGACGCGCGGGTCGCCGGCGAAGACCGCCGAGGCCCGGCTCCCCACCACCAGGGTGAGGTGGGCGTGCGGATAGCGCGCGCGGACCGATGCGACGACATCGCTGGCCAGGATCGCATCGCCGACATTTGACGGCCCGATGATTAAGATGCGTTGAACGCCTGGGCTCATGCGCGCTGCTCCAACAACTTGCACACTGCGGCATATACTTCGTCGACTGAGATGGTCCGCATGCCCGGATGCGGGGGCCGGTCTGGTTCATAGCACGGGATGCGCGGGCAGCACTGGGCGTGGTGCAACACGATCGTCCGCTGCGGATCGCCCAGCGGACCGGTCAGGATGGGCGAGGTCGGCCCATAGAGCGCCACCACCGGACGCCGCAGGGCCGCGGCAATATGCAGCACCCCGGTATCATTCGAAACGACCAGGCGCGCCTGCTCCAGGCAGGCCGCCATCTGGCGCAGCGTGGTCGCCCCGGCCAGGACGACCGCCGGGTGGCGCATCTGCCCGGCGACTTCGCGGGCAAGCGGCACATCGTCGGGGCTTCCTGTGATCACGATCTGGGCGTGGTGCGTCTCAATGAGGCGGTCGCCGAGCTGACCGAAGCGCTGCGGCATCCAGCGCTTATGCGGCCAGTTGGCCCCCGGATGCAGCACCACGAGCGGGCCGCTCCAATCCGCCATCAATTCATTGAGGCGCGCTTGCGCTTCATGCCGCTCTTCCTCGGTCACCGTCCAATCGTACGGCGTGGCCATCGCTGAAAGCCCAAGGGCGCCCAGCAACGGCAAATAGCTGATCGCCTTGTGCTGGGGCAGCCGGCTCGCCGGCACCCGGTGGGTGAGCAACCACCCGCTCTTGGCGTTGGCAAAACCGACGCGCACCGGAATGCCGGCCATAGCAAGCACCAGCGAGCGGGTCAGGCTCTTGCGCAGGATAAACGCGGCATCGAAACGCTGCGCGCGAAGCTCGCGCGCCAGGCGCAGCAGGCCCCGGAGGCCCCGATGGGCCTCGTGCTCATCGAGCGGCAGCAGCGCATCGACGTGCGGGTTGTGCTGCAGCACGTCATGGCAGCGCGGCCAACCCAGCGCGGCGATGTAGGCGCCGGGCCGCTGACGGCGCAGCGAGCGCAGAAACGGCGTAACGAACAGCGTTTCCCCGAACCAGTTCGGCAGCACGACAAGAATCCGGTTCATGCGGCGGGCACCAGTTCTCGGTACACCGCTTCGACTTGATCGGCCATGCGCTCGAGTGAAAACGCCTGGCGGACCCGCTGCTGGCCTGCCCGGCCAAGACGTTGAGCGGTGGCCGGGTCTTGCAGCAATTGCCGCAATGCGCCGGCCAGCGCCTGGACGTCCTCCACAGGCACCAAGCGGCCCGTGGAATCATTCTCGATGATCGAGGGCGCCGCTCCGGTCCTGGAGGCCACCGCAGGTTTGCCGGCGGCCATCGCTTCGATGAGAGCAAGACCGAACCCTTCCTGCCATCGCACGGGAAATGCGAACACATCCATGAGTGCCAGCGGCACGCGCACGTCCTCGACCGCCCCGGCAAAATGCACGCACTCGCGCAGCTGTAACCTGGTGGTTTCCTGTTCAAGAAACTCGCGGCGAGGACCCTCGCCGACAATCAGCACCTGGACGCTGGGGAGATCCGCCTTGAGCCGCTGCACCGCCGCCAGCAGAATGTCGAACCCTTTAACACCGCCTGAGGCCAAGCGGCCCATGCTGCCGACCACCGGGCATCCGGTCGGCAGGCTCCATCGAGCCCTTGCCGCCTCGAGGCTCGACGGCTCCGGCGGCTGCGCGAAATGCTCGACATCCACGCCGTTGGGAATGAGCCGGATGCGCCCGGCCGGAACGCGGAACGCCGTTTCAAGATGCTGCCGGACCGGCTCGCTGACGGCGATCGTCAGGCGGCCGGTGCATGGCCATAACCAGCGGCCCGGATTCGGACGAAAGAACCCATGCCACGTGGCGACGTACGGGATCTTCAGCCGGCGCGACAGCCGGTGCGCCACCAGCTGCCCGACGCGCGTATGCGCATGGAGGATGTCCGCCGGTTGCTGCGCCAGCCGGGCGGCGAGATGGAACGCCGCGCGCCAGACCTGCGGGCTGAACTCGACGCTGGTATGCAGCGGTGCGTGCCAGTGCTCGATCCCCGTGCCCTGCAGCGACTTCACCAGCTCCCCGCCCCCGGAGACCAGGGTCACGTGGTGCCCGCGCCGCCGCATGGCGAAGGCCAGCGCCAGCACGTGGCGGCTGACACCGCCGATATTGAGATGCGAGGTGAAGTGGACAATGCGCATGGCCGGCTCAGGACGCCGCAGACGCGTGCGCTTCAGGCTCGCCGAGCAGCGCGAGCGCGGCACGGCAGACCTCTTCGACGCTGATGCGTTGCATGCACGCGTGGGTGATGGTGCAGCACCGCGGCGAGTAGCACGGGCTGCAGAAGACGTCTTTCTTGATGACCTGCCCCATGAACGTCGGCGGCAGGTGCCGGCGCGGATCGGTCGGACCGAAGAGCGCGACGGCCGGCGTGCCGACCGCCGCGGCCAGGTGGAGCGCCAACGAATCGTGCCCCAGGAACAGCTGGCAGCGCTTGATGACGCAGGCCAACTCCATCAAGCTGGTCTGGCCGATGAGACTCAATGGCGCCGGCTGGACCATCGAGCGCAGCGATTCTCCGAGCGCCGTTTCCTCCGGCCCTCCGGTAACGACGACCGTCATGCCGCGCTGCGCCAACAGCTGGCACAGCGATGCCCAGCGCGCTAATGGCCAGCGCTTCGTTCGCCAGCGGCCGCTGCCGCCCGGCTGGACGGCGATGAGCGGGCGCTGAGGATCAACGCCGCCGAGTAGCTGGCCGGCCCGCTCTTCATCGAGCGCGCTGGGCCACAGCTCCAGCGCGTCGCCATCAGGACGGATCCCGGCCTGCTGCAGGAGGTAATGCTGGTGCGCCACCGGTGCCAGGACCACGCGCGGCAGCCGGACGGCGCGGTTCAACAGCCAGCCGAACTTCCGGCGATAGCCGGCCCGCACCGGGATGCCGGCCAGCCACGCCAGCAGATGCGTGCGGCGGCTGTTCTGCAGATCGATCGAAAGATCAAACGCCTCTCGGCGCAAGCGCCGCAGCCATGACCACTGGCGGCGGATCCCGCGGTCCTTGCGCTTGGGGTCATAAATGATCGCGTTGTTCAGATACGGACAGCGGGCGACGACTTCATATGCCGCTCGCCCGACGATCGCGCTGATGTGCGCCTGGGGAAATTGGCGCCGGATCGCCCGCAAGCTCGGCGTCGAGAGCACCACGTCGCCCAGCGCGCTCAATTTCCAGACCGCGATGCGCGGCTTCGTCAGACACTCGTCGTACACGGCCAGAGTCCGCTCCACCATCCGGTCGAGCGTCCAGTCCGCTTCGACCCGCGCGCGGCCCGCTTGCACGCAGCGCTGCCGGAGCGGCTCATCCAGGATGAGCCGCCCGATCGCCTCGGCCAGCACGTGCGGATCGTTCGGCGGCACCAACAGCCCGGTCTCGCCATCGCGAATCAGCTCCGCTAATGCCCCGATGCGTGACGCGATGACCGGGCGCCCCACCGCGTGCGCCTCGACGACGCTGCGCCCGAACGACTCCGGATACGTCGAGGGGACGATCATCAGGTCCATCGAGGCGATGAGCGCGGGCACGTCCTGGCGGATGCCGCACCACTCGACATGCTCCTGCAATCCCAGCGAGCCGGCGAGCGACTCCAGCGCGGCGCGCGCCGGCGAGCCTGGCACGTCTCCGGCGATGCACAGCTGCACCGGCAGCCCTTTGCGCACCAGCCGCTCGCACGCCCGCAGCGCCACCTCATGGCCCTTGATGCGGCTCAGGCGTCCGATCAATCCGATGCGCCAGCGGCTGCGCGGGCCCTCCGGCGCAGGGTGATAGGCAAACGCCTCCACATCGACCCCGCGCGGAATGACGCGCAGCCGTTCCCTCGGCAAGCGGAACCGCTCGATGAGATACCGGCCCAGCGCCTCCGAGGGGGCGATGACCAGGCGGCCCCACACCATCACGCGCGAGGCGGGATGAGATTTGTAAAATCCGTGCGCGGTGGTAACGAACGGACGTTGCGCCCACCGGGCGGCGGCCCATCCGATCCATGCCGGCACCCGCGAGCGGGCGTGCACGATATCCACACCCTGCTCCCGGATCAACTGGGCGACCTCCGGCATGCAGTAGCGGATCGCCGCCGGCGATTTGGCATGCAGCGGTAGCTCGACATGCTGCGCGCCGAGCTGAAGCAGCGAGGGGACCAGCGCCCCGCCGGAAGACACCACGGTGACCCGGTGGCCCCGCGCGATGAACCCCTTCGCCAGGTCCAGCACCCCGCGCTCAACCCCGCCCACTTCAAGTGAGGGGAGCAATTGGAGAATATGCATCACACCAACCGCGCGACCGCGTCGTGAACGGCAGCGAGGTTATCGAGCCGTTTGGGCAGCCGCGACTCGCGCAGCGCGCGATGAATCGTGCCGGCCACCTCCGGCACAACCGCCAGGCGGATATACCCATCGCCGGCCAAATCGGCGAGAAACCGTTGGTGCTTGCGGGAGCCTGCCCCGCGCATGGGCGGTTCGACCACGATGACCCGCCGGCCGCTCGTGCACGCCTCGGTCACCATCGAGATACTCTCGCCGGTGACGACCGCGACGTCCGAGGAGCCGAGCATCCCGTGCATCGTGCCATCCAGCGGGTCGCGGCTGGCCAGCAGGAGGAGCCGGCAGCGCGGATCGCGCTCGGTCTGCTCAGCAAGCGCGCGCTCCACTGATGGGGCCGTGCGGCGGGAGGTCGTCACCAGGTACCATCCATCGGCCGCCTCGCACGCGGCGCGCACCTGCCCGATCAGCGTTTCGGCAAAGAACGGGGAGAGCGCGTAGTCGGCGGTGTCTCCGCCGATGAAGACCGCGACGACCGGATGCGGATGCGCCATCGCGGCGGCCACCCGGTAGCGCGGGTGGCGCTGCAGGCGATCCTTCGCTTCCATTAGCGTCTCCTCAGGCATGGGCCCCACCAGCGCTCC
>Ga0066640_10000594_pt1 | contig 21242 bp, 21 predicted proteins | sample CryGeyCG2114_020_2_FD_59505 | JGI IMG/M metagenome (GOLD analysis project Ga0066640, IMG submission 59505) | Groundwater microbial communities from aquifer - Crystal Geyser CG11_big_fil_rev_8/21/14_0.20 | ecosystem: Environmental > Aquatic > Deep subsurface > Groundwater | place: USA: Utah... | reverse complement strand
GGGAAAAACCCTCACGGAACTGGGCTTCACCGAGGAGAAGCATATCGGCCATATTTCGGTGAAGGAAGCCGTCTTCCCCTTCAACAAATTCGCGGATGTCGATATTCTGCTGGGACCGGAAATGAAATCGACCGGGGAGGTCATGGGAATCGACACCACCTTCGGCCGGGCGTTTGCCAAGTCCCAAATCGCCACGGGAGTGCGGCTTCCGCCGGGCGGCACGGCGTTTATCAGCGTCAAGGATACGGACAAACCGGCATGCATCAAAATCGCCCAGAAACTCCTTTCGCTCGGGTTCGATCTCCTGGCCACCCGCGGCACGTCCGAATTTCTGCGCAATCATGACATTCGAGTGACTCCCATCAACAAGGTTATGGAGGGGCCCCCTCATATCGTCGAGGCCATTCTCAATAACCGGGTGTCGGTGGTGATCAATACGGTGTTCGGGGAGCAACCCACGCGGGACTCCTTCTCCCTGCGCCGGGCCTCTCTGAACCAGAACCTGTGCTACTGCACCACGATTAATGGAGCCAATGCCCTGATCGGCGCTCTCCAGGCGGTCAAGGAAAGGGACCTGACCATTACGGCTTTACAAGATTACTTCCGGAAATAAACCGAGGATTTTTACTGGCAACGGGCATAAATCCACCGAAGAGTTTTACCCGCATCGGACACCAAGAGGAGGGAACTACTGTACCTGTGCGTTCATCCCGTAAAACAACCACCACGCGGACTCATCTTCCGGCGGGAGCTTCCGATTTGAAGGGGGCATCCCGGGCATTCTGGACCGCACCAGAGCCCCCTTGGGGAAATGGTTTCCCGCCCCCACCACCGCGCGGCTGAAGCCTTCCTGAACCTCCCTCACCACCAATACCCCGAGATGATCGAACCGGTCCCCGAGGTCGGCATGACTCATGGGATCACGATATCGAGGATCCACTTTGTACACGACGAACTGATCCTGAACATGCAGGCCATTCCTTCGACCCAGGTTGATCCAGGCCTGCCGGTTCTCCGCATCAAACCCGATCAGGAATCCTTCCAGGGGTACCCCGCTCAGGAAACCTTCGATAAAATCCACCGCCTCATCATTGAACCGGGACAGCGAAATTTCCATGGAGCTTTGTGACCGGTGAGCCTCGTCCAGGTCGTCCGAGGTATCCCGGTAATTGAAGGCCCGGGTTCCCAAGTCCGACTCCGCCTCGAACTTCCGGCGGATCAGGGTACGGTTCAAGTGCGGATTATACAACTCCAGTTCCACCCGCAACCGGGCACGCTCTCGCTGGAATGCCCCCATGTCCAGAGGCGATTCCCCGTTTCCCTTCGGAACCTTGGGTTGGAATTCCAGGACCGTCCCGCGCACCACAATCTGCGCGGGATGGCGCGGTAGCATCGAGGATTTTTCCGGATCCCCGGGTTTCTTCATCATTTCCTTGTCACCCTCCAACATGGACTCCGATCCCATAGTGTCTTTTTCTGGCATTTCCGGAGAGTTTTCGCCCATCATGGGGGACATCGATTTGGAGGGATCGGCATCAGGAGACGCCGGAGGCATGGATTCGGAAGGTTCACCCGCCGTCATATTCATATTTCCCGAACCGGACGTGGGCATGACGAGGTAGATTTTTCCGGAATTCCGAAGAGCCATTTTAACGGACTGGGCCACCCGTGCTCCGATGTCCACACCGCCCTTCACCTCTTCGGAATTTTGAAACGGTTCCACCTCAATATTTTTCCGGAAGACCGTTTCACCGGCAAAAATCGGCCCGGGAATCAGAATTCCCAAAAATCCCCAGATCAGTATCGAGCGAATGAACATATCGTAAAAGATCTCCCAGGCAAACGAACCCTATATCCACTATCGGCTTAATCGGAAAAATCTTCACAAGATTAATTGCAATTTACACCGATATTGGCTTTAAATATAAGTTTTTACCCATACTGTCGCTTGACCCTCAAGCGGGGCACAAGTAAAATAGGCTCCTATGAAATTTGCACAAACGATCTTCCTGATTTCGATTTTCCTCCTGGCGTCATCCCTTCCCGTTCCAGCCGATCCTGTAACTTCCCCGGCACCCGAGGGAATGGCGGCCATCCCGGGTGGATGCTTCATGATGGGAACCGACAAAATCTTCTGGTACAAACCCGATGAATGGGACAATGTAAGAGAACGTCCGGCTCACAAAGTTTGTCTGGATCCCTTTTTAATGGATCGGACCGAGGCGACGCAGAAGCAATGGGAAAAGGTCATGGGGCATCATAACAGTATCTACCGCGGCCCCGACCTCCCCGTACAGGAGGTGAGCTGGGAGGCGGCCCGGGATTTCTGCCTCAAGCAGGGGAAACGACTGCCCACGGAGGCGGAATGGGAATATGCGGCGCGGGCGGGAACCCAGGGGACCAATTTCTGGGGTGAAGGCATCGATGATGACTACCTGTGGTGGGTGGGGAACTCCGCCCGAACCCCGCATCCCGTGGCCACCCGGAAACCCAATCCCTGGGGCCTCTACGACATGACGGGAAACGTCTGGGAATGGGTGAAGGACTGGTATGAGGAAGATTATTATAAAAAGAGCCCGGTCAATAATCCCAGGGGACCCGAGAAACGCCAGAGCTGGAGAGTGATACGCGGTGCTTCCTGGGTGGAAGAAGAAATCGATATCCGGATCACCATCCGGATGCGTGGCCTGGCCGATCCCACCGAGGACTTCTGGGTCGGCGCCCGTTGCGCCCAAAACGCTCCGAAAACCAAAAACTAGCTGGCTTGCTTACGGGTCGAACCTTGGATCCGAAAACCATCAATCGGCTCTATCGACGTCTGAGCCAAAGCCTTCCCAACCCCCGCTCGGAGTTGGAATACGCCAACAACTTCGAGTTGCTGGTCGCGGTGATCCTGAGCGCCCAGGCCACCGACAAATCCGTCAACGCCGTCACCCCGAAACTGTTCCCGAAATACTCCTCCCCCGCCGCCCTGTTCCGTCTGGGTGAAGACCCCCTGCGGGAGAAAATCAAATCCATCGGCCTCGCCCCCACCAAAGCCCGCAATATTATCCGAACCTGCCGTATTCTAATCGATTTCCATAAGGGAAACGTCCCCGGTGACCGGGAGGCCCTGGAAAACCTGCCTGGAGTGGGACGAAAAACCGCGAATGTGGTGCTCAACGAGGGATTCGGGATCCCCACGATCGCCGTGGACACCCATGTTTTTCGCGTCGCCAACCGCACGGGTCTCGCACCGGGTAAGAACGTGGCGGAAACCGAGCAAAAACTTCTCAACGTTACGCCCGCCCGATGGTTGAAAATGGCGCATCGTTACCTGATTCTGCATGGGCGTTACATTTGCACCGCCAAACGATTTGACTGCTCGAAATGCGTCATCGTCAAGGAATGTGAGTATAATAAAAAGACGATATAAATTCGGACGCCGGCCGTGAAAAAGATCCGGAATTATTATGATATCCTTGCGCGTCTCCAGTCCGCCCTGGACGGGAGCGCTTCCCGCCACGACCTGGGAACGATTCGCACTCCCTCAGACGGCTACCCCCTGATTCGGATCGTCCTGGGACAAGGAAACCCATACCGGGTTCTGATCTCGGCGGGGATCCACGGGGACGAGCCCGCCGGAGTGGAAACGGTGTGCACCTTCCTCGAACAAGGGGGAAATCTCCTCGCAAAGGGACCCTGGGAAATCTCTGTTCTTCCCTGCATCAATCCGTTTGGCTACGAACATGGCACCCGGAATAATTACGAGGGCAAGGATCTCAATCGGGAATTTAAAAATTCCGATCCCCCCCGGGAAGTTTCATTGGTCCGGGATGGAACCCCGTTTCCATTTCATTTAACGCTGGAGCTTCATGAGGACGTGGACAGTCCGGGGTATTACCTCTACCAGAAAACCGCCACCGCGCGGCAGGAGGGCCTGGGATTCCGGATCGTCGAACGAGTCGAACCGCATATGGCAATCAACCGGAATGAAATGATCGAAGAGATGGAAGCCGAAGGCGGAGTGATCCATCGCCTGAAAAATCCCGGGGAGATGGATTTCTGGCCGATGGCCTTGTACGCCCTTGCCCAGGGCACTCAGGCTTGCCTCACCTTGGAAAGCTCACCCCGGTTTCCTATGGCAACACGGGTGAAGGCGCACCTGGCGGCTATCTCGGGAGCGCTGGAGCATTTCCCGATCCTGATGGAACGGGAATCAAGGATTAAGAATCCTCGGATTTTGAAGGGAGGATGAGGGGGATAACGATGGGCTCCCCGACATGGAGGGAATTGATGTTTTTGTCCGCGTTATAACTGCTGAGAAGCCAGAACGGAATGAAGGTCGATTCGTTGCAGATTTCCCACAGGGTTTCCCCTTTCTTTACGCTACGAACCACAAGCTTGCTGATCTTGTAATTGCTGAAGAAGTCTTCCTGAATGGCTTTGTGATATTCCTGCCGCCTTTCCTCGAATTTTTCGGGAGTCACCCGGGTAAAGGGAACCTTGATCTGGTCGTTGACCGTAATGGGCGCATTCCCCCGAAGCTCGTTTACGCGCTTCAACTGACTCACGCTCTGGTTGGACCACTCCGCGTAGTGGCTGATCGTCTCGTCAAAATCCACCGTGATCTCGCCGATTCCCAGACTGCGATGTTCATCCGAGGCAAAGGCCACAGGGAGGAAGGCGGGTCGGCGCTGATTCAACCGATCCATCTGCGAAGGTTCCTGGGCATAATCCACCTTTACATTTGGACCTTTTTCTTTTTCCTCCGAGTCGGGTTTATCGACCTTCAGGTAAAAATTCTTCGGGTTGGTTTCCGTTTCCGGCTGAGTGATGACCTCTTTGATGGCCTGGGCCACCACTTCCCGCTGGGGAATTTTAAGCCATTGGCCGGGATGAAGGGCGTCGGGATTGCTGATACTGTTGATTCGGGCCAGTTCCCCGGGATCCGAGCTGAACTTCCGGGCGATCTTGGTCAAATTGTCCCGCGCCTGAACCCGGTAGTCGATGGTCTCGCCGGTCTTGAAATAAGAGCGCGGTTCCGCTTTGGCCCGTATGAACGCGGGCTTTTCACTCACCCCGCCGGGAAGCTGTAATACCTGGTTCGCGTAAATGCGGTTGCTGGGCCCGAGATTATTGATGCGTTTCAAGTCGTTCACGGTGGTTCGGTACCTCACCGCGATTCCCGAGAGCGTGTCTCCTCTGCCCACAGTATGCCACTTGGAGCGGATCTGTCCCCCGAATCGGTCGGTTTCGGGGATGCTCGCATAGATCGGTTGGAGGTCCGAATACCGGTCGGCCGGCGCCTGGAAGGCATACCCGCGGGGAATCCGTTTCTCCCCGCTGATGACGGGCTGGCGAAGAGCGGGGTTGTAACGCGCAACCTCTTCCCGTGAAATTTTAAAATGGTCCATCACCGTCTCGACATGAACATAGTCGTCGAATCGATGCGACACAAGCTTGAGGGGATTGGAAACTTCCAGATTGGGGAAATAGCGGTCCCGGTTCTGATCAACGTGCAGAGCCGCCAGAAACTCAGCGTAAAAATTTTTGGAAGCGAAACCAAAGGTTCGGCTCCGGTAATTGTCGATGATCTTTACAATATCGTCCCCATGCAGGGCTTTGGCCCGCTTCATCCCCTGCTGACCGTGGTTATAGGCCGTGATGGCCAAGGGCCAACTTTGCAGGTTATCATAATTGAGTTTGAGCAGTTTCGCCGCCGCTTCGGTCGCCAGATAAGGGTCCCGCCGCTCATCCACGTCGTACCCGATTCGCAGAAAGAGATTGCCGGTTCCGCGGGTGAACTGCCAAATCCCCGCCGCTCCGGCGCTGGAATAGGCCCCGATTTGAAAGGACGATTCTACATGCGGAAGCACCGCCAAATCCACGGGGACCCCGTATTCGCGCAAAATCTTCCGGATCCGATCCATGTACATTCCCGATCGTTCCAATCCTTCACGGAATCGATCCTTCTGCCCGATCTGCACCCGGATGTTTCGGGAAGCCCGGTAATAATCCCCTTTGACCATTCGGTAAACCCGTTTCTCGTCCTCGGTGAGATCGGAGAATTCTTTTATGCGGGCCAGGCGCCTTAAAATGGACCGGTAATGGTTTTTGATACTTTCGGTCCGCCTCTCTTTCGCCCTTCGAGACAGTTTGGAATCGCCGAGATAAACCGCTTCATAAATTATCCCGAGATCGTCCATGTCGTGAATGACCGCGTGATCGGTGGTGTACTCGGTGTACACCTTCTTCCAGAAATCAACCCGGCCTTCAAGGCCGGGAGGAATGGGAAAATCGTATTCGACCGAGGTCGTCGAGCCATCGGAGGTGCCAGCCGCAACCGGGGTTGCGGGAAACAGGAGCAACACCAGAATCAGCACCAGGCCGGGCAACGGAAAACCGGGAAAAACTCCTTTAACCTCTTGAAATTGACAATAAAAAGGGCGGATTGAATTCCTGAGGGTGTTTGAAAACATAGCAGGATTTTTTAGGCAAGAAGTCCGGCAGGAACGACGCTCCTCCGGTAAAGTCAAGAGAGTCATAATCCCTTAATTTTTAGAAAGATAGCAAAGCCGAGCCGGGGAGTCAAGATAAATTGGGCCCATGACTCCAATCCCCTGAATTTATACCCTATTAGTGCGTGAAAATCGTTCATTCAAAAGGAACTTCCCACTCTTTCCGGGTATTTCTGGTTCAGGTGATATATAAAAGCCAAAATCTCTGCCACGACTTTGTAGACCGAAGGGGGAATCTCCTTCCCCACATCCACCTGGGACAACACTTCCACCAGATCGGGATCTTCCTTGATGGGGATCTGTTTTTCCCGGGCCAGGGCGATGATGCGATCCGCCATGGCGCCTTTTCCCTTCGCGGTCACCTTGGGAGCCTTGTCCTGCGAAGCTCGGTATTTGAGAGAAACCGCCGATCGAATTTTGGGATGCTTATTGTTGGATTTCATGTCCGCAGATCCACCAGGCGGGATTCCGCCTCCACCAGAAGAAGTCCCAATTCATCCTCATCCATTCTCACTTCTTCGGAAACGGAGGAGGTCATCTGAACGTTGTAGTTCAATCCGCGCAAGCGATCCTGGAGAAACCCCGCCTGGGAATCGATGAATCGGGCGATGGCATTATTTTCGACCGTGAAACGAACCGAGGCGGTCTGTCCCTTCACCTGCGCGTCCACCCGGACATTCCCAAGAATCGACAGGTTCAGGAGGAAAACCAGGTTGAAATTTTTCCGATCCCGGGGGGAATTCGTCCCATCCTCGTCTTCCATCGGACGCACCAGGAGCTTGACGGACTTTTCCGTCCCCGCGAATGGATTGGGAATTTGAACGACCAGAGGGGCGTTTTCGTTCCGGGCCAAAGCGTGCGTCAATTGGTTGAGCTCAATGTTGTCAACCGCCTTTTGCAATCCCGCCAACAGGTCGCGAACGGGATGGGAAGAAGACGCCTGCGGAGCTTCCAACTTGAGATGTTTCTGTATATCCTCCCCCAGTTTCAATAACAATCCCTTGAGGTCGAACGAAATTTCACGGGGCAAGGAGGTCTGCGATCCCTCCTTTCCTGAAAACAGGAAGTCCCGCACTTTGGACTCGTAACCGGAACCGGAATAATCGACCTGCTTTTGAAGAGTGGGTGCGTCCGGAGCCTTGCCTTTTTGCGCCGAAAGCAATTCCAGAGTCCATTTGAGACGGTCCAGGACGGCGCCATCCAGAACCGAAGTTCCCTTGATTCCATTGGCCTTCGATAAAACCCGCTCCAGGTGGGACAACATTTCACCCAAAGACTGACGCGAGGCAAGATAGGGTTTAACCCAGTCGGCATTCACTTTGGGGGACGCGGTATCCTGCCGCGACAGTACCAGGGCAAATGCGCCTGGGGCCTGGGGCTCCGCCCGAAGAAAAACCTGGCTCCCGGCGCGTAATTGCGTGGCGTCCCCCACCGATTCGGGAACGGATACCGATACATCGAACCCCTGGTAAAGAACCCGCACATTTCCGTCACTTGACGTTCCGATCACTTTGGCGCTGAATTCCTGACCCGGAACCAATTTCAAAGTGTCCATAAGTGCGGCGGACAAAGTCCGAACCTGCGGCCGCTGGCTGGGAATGAGCGAACTGCGGACCACATCCGTCACAGGCGTCTCGATGGCAACATCCTTAGCGGCGGTCGCAGGCAACGAGACGGTCCTTTCGGGAGACCCGGGGGAGTCTGGGGAAATCAACTTTAAAGTGGGAATGGGAGATAATTGCTCGACCCTGGCAGTCAGGATCTGGCCAAGAGCCACCGGATAACGGGGCTCGACGATCAACTTCTGCCCCTCGAACTGCAACACCGCCCTGCCGGGGGACGGCAGGTCGATCACCTCACCGGTTAAAAACTGGCCCAGATACAGGGTCCGGACGAAATTCTGGGGCAACGGGGGGGAGTTTTCTCCGGTAAGAACCGTCAGCAGATTGGGTGCAAATTGCTCGATAAACAAATCCACCTCTCCTCCCCTGAGGGAATCCAGGACTAATTTGGGGGATTACTTTCTGAGAGTTAATGCCAATTCGATTTCCCCGAGGGGCAAATTGATTTGTTTGGCTATTTCGCGGGAGCTGAGCCCATTGGAGGCCAGCCTCAATACTTCTTCATATTTATCGGAGGATTGGCTGAAGAGGCTGAATTTTTTTTTGCTGGGGGGGGGAAGCGGGGTGCTGGAATCGCGTTCCGATTTGGAACGGGGTGACCGCTCCATCTCCGGAGGTTCAAGGTTAAGGGTTATTTCTTCCACCACTCTCATCCCCTGGCGGATGCTGAGGTCGATGGCCTCTTTCATGTCGGCAAGGGTTTCCAGGTAATTGCGGTTTTCCGCGAAGCGCCGTTCCATCTTTTTGAGACGGAAAAACCCGAATACCAACACGGCCATCAGGACCGCATTGCATGAGAGGAGCAGGAAAAACGAAGGGGTCAAGACCATGAGCGAATTATCTCAAACTCTAACATTGATGTTATGACCGTGATCGTCGTCGGAAATCGTCATTTCCGGGGGAGTTTCCGGTAATGCGGCTGTCTCGGGAGACTTTTTCTTGCGGACCCGGACACGTCCGCGGCGGGAGGCTTCCGGGTCGGTCTGCAGAGACTGATTGGCCTGTTCCATATCCTGGATTTCGGAGCGTTTCATTTCGTCATCCACCACCCGCTCCTGATCCAACTGTTGACCCGTGGTGCCAGGAAGTTGCTGAAGGGTCTGCTGAAGTTTTTCCGCCAGCATCCCCATTTGAAGCACCTGTTGTGTGTTGACGGGAACGGTCGTCGGCATGGCCTGAACCCTTTGAAAACTAATTATTTATTCTATTCAGAATAACTCCCCTTGCCGGTTTTTGTCAAGGCGAACCTGAGGACCGGCCTTCTCGGTCAAAGGGAATATTCACTTCACCAGAAATTTCGTAAAAAATACGTCCTCAATGGTTCCCGTCCCGCTTAACAAAAGGGCGTTGGAGGTGGTCAGGATCTCTTTTTTGATCCTTTCTTCGGTGTCTGTTTTACGATTGATGTATTCGTCCGGCGACTTTCTGCGGAGAATGTTATAAATATTTTTGCGTATCAGCGGTTTGACCTTGGTGACTTCCTTGTAGAGCGTGGGGTTACTCAGCATCAGGTTGGGTGTGATGGAGACAAACCGCCCCACCTCATGTTCATTTTCCTTGAGGGGAAGAAAAAAGGTGTCCAGGGGGAAAACATACACCTTTTTGAGGACTTCTTCTTTTTTTTCGGCAGGCGGAGCGGCGGCCTTCTGGGCTTCCGGAGAAACCTCGGGCGGGGGTTCCTTGAGCAGGAAATAGACCCCGGCGCCAATGCCGCCGATCAACAGCAGAGCTCCCAGGCCGACCATCACCAGGAGCTTCTTGTTGGCCATCAGGGCTTTGAGCCCCCCGGCAGGCGCCTTCACCCCCGTCTGTTCCGCTTCGGCAAGGAGACGTTCTAATTCCGCCGCCTCATCAGCCGTCGTGTTCTTGGTATCGGTGTCTTCGGCCATCCAACCTCCTGCAGGGTGGCTTTCCCGCCCTACCCGATCGGCGACGGCCGGTCAGGCAAGAGCCTTGAACAGATCGAACAATTGATCCACCTGGGCGTGAAGATGGTCCACGGACGAGGTGTTATCTATAACATGATCGGCAAATTTGATTTTTTCCTCAAGGCTCATCTGATTGCGAATGCGGCGGAGAACGTCGTCCCGGCTCATTCCACCCCGTTTCACCACCCGATCGACCTGGGTTTTCTCCTCCGCACGGACGACCACCACGCGGTCCATATTCCTGAAATTGCCCGATTCGATCAGGAGTGCCGCATTCACGATGACTATGACCCTGGGATCCTCTTTCCGGAGCCGATCGTAAATCCGCGCCTCTTCTTCAAACACCCTGGGGTGGAGAATGGACTCGAGCTTTTTCTTCTGCGTGGGATCGCTGAAGACAATCCCGGCCATCCGCTGGCGGTCCAGGGTTCGATCGCCGGCCAGAACTCCCTCCCCGAACTGATCCACGATTTCCTTCCACGCCGGTTCGCCCGGCGCGACCAAATCGCGGCAGATGGCGTCGGCGTCGATCGTACGAACCCCCAATTCCCTGAACATGGAAGCGGCAAGCGTTTTTCCGGAGCCCATGCCGCCGGTCAATCCTACGAGCAATGACACAAAAGAACCCCTGAAAATTACCGTCAGCCCCGGCAGGGCTCAATGAATAACAGGCCAGCCGATGGGCCGCGTGCAAATTCACGAAATCCCGGGATACCCATAAGACTTCCTTTCATTCAAGACGGCTCAGACCCATAGAAACGGTTGAGCAGGTCATCATAAAGCCGCATCAACCGGCGCGTGACCGGGCCGGTTCTGCCATCCCCCACGGGTTTCCCATCCAGCCGGGTGACCGGCATGATCTTCTTGATGGTCCCGGTTAAAAATACTTCCTGGGCTTTATCCAGAATCTCGGCAGGCCATTCCCCCTCTTCCATGGGGAATCCGTTCTCCCCGGCGAGCTTGATGACCGCATCGCGTGTGATCCCCGCAAGAATCCCGCAGGAAAGCGAGGGGGTGAACACCGATCCCTCCCGCACCCAGAACAGGTTGCTGGTGGTACACTCGGTCAGGCAACCGGAAACGTTCAACATCATCGCATCCTGAGCTCCCATCCGATTGGCTTCCATCTTCGCGAGAACGTTGTTCAGATAGTTCCCCGTCTTGATTCCCGGGTTGAGCGATTCCCGCCAATTGCGCTTGACCGAGACCATCGCCACATTGATCCCCTTTTCGTAATATTCAAGCGGGTAACCTTTGGGGGCGGTGACGTAGATCAGAACGTTCGGCCTGCCACAGGACGAAGGATCGATATCGATCTCCCCCTCCCCCCGGGTCACCACAATCCGGATATAAGATTCCGGAAATCCCCCCGCCTCAAGCGTCCGGCCCAATTCGTTCTTCAACCAGGAATCCTCGAAAGGCAAATCCAGATGAATCCCCTCCGCCGACTGCCGCAACCGGCGCAGATGTTCCGGCAAAAAACACGGGCGGCCTCGATGGGTGCTGACCACCTCGTACACGCTGTCGCCGAACAAAAATCCGTGGTCGAATACCGAGAGGCGGGCATCCTCGACCAGAGTACCGTTAAAATTGACTTTTACGTTCATGATGGGAAATGGGACCGGGATGAATGGGGTTAAAACTCGACGGTTTTTCTCTATTCCTTCGAGACGGAGTTCAGGATATCTTCCAGCTTTTTCCGATCTTCATCGGAGTATTGATCCAGGGGTTTGTTCATCAGGTTCTGGGAATCTTTCAAGTGGTCTCCAAGGTCCTTGAGTTTCTTCAATTGCTCCAGCCGGTCCTTGACCCCCTGCATGGACGGCATCTTATCGATCAGACCCTTTCCCCCCACACCCCGGCTCAGCAGATCGGAGACCTCCTCCAGATGCGTTATAAACATGGACCCCTGAGTGACTTTTGAATACATGTCGGGGAAAATACTCAAGGGGAACATCACCATGACAATGATCACGACCCCCTTGCAAATCCCGATCAACCCACCCACCACCCGGTCGGTGCCGGAAAGGCCGGCGGAATCGGCCAGGAGCTTGCGCACCGCCCGGCCGATCAGGGAGATGATCAACGCGGTGATGATGTAGATTCCAATAAAGCTGATGATGCGGGCAAAAGCCGGGTGGGAAATGGACTGTTGAAGCACCTCCGCGAGATCATCCTGATATCGAACCGCCATGAGGTACCCCCCCATGTAGGCCACCAGGGAAAAAATTTCGCGGATCATTCCCTTGAAAACGGAATAAAGAAAACTGAGGCTGAGAACGATGACAACAAACGTATCGAAGGGAGTCATTAGATTGTGCCCTTTGGACAAATCATCAAAAATTATTCGGGATTTATTCCCCAGCAGTCAATAAATCATTAATCCCGCGAATGTCCCGGTTTTTATACAGCATCAGATAAATGGCGTAGTTCCGCAGAACTTTCTTCACATAGCCGCGCGTTTCGTTATAGGGGATACTCTCGATGAATTCAAGGGGCGGTTCGCCGCCCCGGACCTCAATCCACTCCCCGACCTTGGTGGGCCCGGCGTTGTAAGCGGCCAGGGCATAAATCACGTTTCCATGAAACCGGGACAAAAGACGTTTCAGATATTGCACGCCCAGGGGAATATTGATTTCGGGCCGGGTCAGCGCCTCGGGATCCACCGCTCCCCGATTCAAGGAAACCGACACCCGATCGGCGGTGGAAGGCAGTAACTGCATCAAACCCACGGCATTGGCCGTGGAGGTGATTTTCTCATTAAAAGCGCTCTCCTGACGCATGAGGGCCAGAACGAGAAAGGCATCCATTCCGTTTTTTTCGGATTGCTCCTTCACTTTCTTGAAAAACGCCATGGGAAAAAGCCGCTCGGACAGGGTGCGGGACAGACTTTGATATTCACTTTCCTGCGTAATCGCCCAGGTGATACGCATACTATCCTGAAATCCCCCGGCCTCGTTGAACAAATGCGCGAGATAAAACTGGAAAGCCGGATCATCCCTCCACTCCGTCACCTTTTCCAGTTCGTGCCGGGCAAACCCGAAAAATCCGACTGAGATCAATTTTTCCGCCCGGCTCACCCGTTTTCGGGACACCTCCCCCAGACCCGGTCTTCGATAGGCGATCGCCGGTTCCGATCCCTGGGTTAAAAATCCCTTGAGTCCGGAACCCAGGCGTGAGCGAACCAGGATGGAATAAAAATCGAACGGCGCCAACTCCACCAGTTTTTTAAGATAACTTTCGCTTTCCGCCGCGTGACCCAGCTTCGACTCGGTTTCGACAAGCCAATATAACGTTGCCGTTTGGAAATCGTCCGCTCCGGTGAAGTTGGATCTGAAAAACTGGAAAGCGGGGGACTCGTAAAATTGCAGGAGCCGCTGGAACTGGGTCCGGGCGGCATCCGGCTTATCCCGGACGCGCTCGATCCAGGCGGTCTTGAAATAGGCCGCCGGAGTATAGGGGCCCAAATCGTACCGGTCCAGCAAGATGTTATAGTATTTCAAGGCGCGGTCGAATTCTTTCTTGTCCTCCCAGATACGTCCCAGAAAATAGGCGGCCTTGTGACAGGTCTGGGTTTCCAAGGGATACCGGGAAAGGATCTTGTCATACAGAATCGCGGCTTTCGCCGATTGCCGTTTGCGCCAGAACTGCAAACCGAGATTCGAGAGTTCCTCCGCGGGATAAAGGTCGAGGACCAGATCATAGGCTGAAATCCAGGGTTGTCCCTCGGGGGTTTTCAAAAGAACTTCGTCGAGGGCCTGCACCACCCCACGCGCCTCCAGAATCCCGGGATAATGCAATAGAACCTGATAGCCCGTTTCGGCAATTTTATCCAAATCTTCCCCCAAAAGGGAATTGTAAAACGCCCGCACCGTTTCATTGGAATAAGCGGGTTTGGAGGGCGAACCTTCCTTCCCGTTCTTCCGGGCCGTTTCCCGAGGAACGAGATAATCTTTTCTCAGGGGTTCAAGAAACGCGGTATCCTTTCCCCTGGCTTTCAAACCGGATTCCAGGGACCGGGAAAAATCTTCGATCTCCCTCCGAAGCGGTTCCCAGGAAAAATTCTGCAACAGGTGGACGAAGAGATCGGATGCATTTTCCAGGTCTCCTCCTGCCAGATAGGTCCGGGCCAGGGACAAATTGGTCTCTGCCCGGTGCACGGCGTTGTTGGGAAATTCCCGCATCAGGGCCCGACGGTAAAACTGCCACGCCGCATGATAATTGGCCATCTTGAAATAAACGTCGCCCAATCGTTTCTCGACCTGTGCCAGGCTGACAATCACCGTTTCCTGCAGAGGGCTGGCGGGGCAACTGCGAACCAGATCGAGCTTCAGGCGAATGGGGCGTTGCAGATACTTGACGGCCCGGCTGGATTCCTTTTTTTCAATACAGGATTCGGCAAGAACCCCCAGCGCCTGAGAAGCGAAGTGGATTCGCAAATCTTCCAGAACGAAATTTCCCATGAGACGGTTTTCAAACGAACTGACGGCTCCCCTGGCATCCCCCTTCTTTAACTGGAGAAAACCCAGCGCCAATCCCAAAAGATTTTTGGCGTGTTGAGAATTGGCCTCGTTCCACGCCTTTTTGTAAACCGCAAGGGCTTTGTCGAGTTCCTCCCCTTCAATCGATTCCAAGTCATACACCTCTTCCCGGGGCAGTATTTTTTCGATGGAAAACGGCTGGTCGGAATGAAAAATATCCAACTCCCCGGCCAGCGCCTGGCCGCAACCCAAACGCAACGCAATATTCAACAACACCATCAGGAAAGCGAAATGAAACATTCGGTCTGGGAGAAAAAAGAGGAAGGTTTGAAAACAAGGTGAAGGACCGTTGCCAACTTGTCGATTATACCTGTTTGACAAGGCCTTTGGGGGAGGAAATCCGGTTTTTTTAGACTGCGATTCCTTTTTTCGGCCTGTTCATGAGAGGCCCTCCGGCCTCCGGGTCGAGGAAAACCTTAGAGTTTTACCAGGCCCTCTAAGCCGGGGGAGAGGTATGGCTCAGGGTGACGACATAATCCTTATCTTCGTCCGGGTTCGGACTTTTTCGATCCGATTCCGGAGCAGGGGGAAAGGTTCCCGATGGCTCGGGCGAGTGGGCCGGAATTGGATGAATGAGAACCTCGTCCCCGGGGTTCCAGGGATCCGGATCCGACGCATTGTGCTCCACCGCGATCACGATATAATCAAACCGTTTACCCTGATCGCTGGGAGGCAGGAGTTTGCGGGATTCTTCTTTCCTGCGATCCTGCCCGCCGACGTGAGGGTCTCCGGCCCCTAAAGGATTTTTCCGCCGCTCTCCCTCCCTTCGGTCTGAGCACCGCAGGACCACGCCTTTCCGTGCCGGTCGAAACCGATGCTGGACCGCCCGTTCCTCGGTCCGGGAAATGGGAAAACTCCAATGGGAAGACGCCACTTTTTCAACGAGCTTATCGGGCGGAGTTGGAAGATTTCGTTCGATTTCGCTGATGAGCATAACAACCTCCTGCCGGGTCAGCCAACACTACGTCCCATTACTCTTATCGGCTGAAAACTCAAAGAGTATTAGTCTCCCTCATTAATAATATAAGGCGGAACTGCGGAAATACTCCAGGAAGGATGGATATATCAGAAAAACATAGCTTAAAGCAATCTATGAGTATTTATCCTCTAACCTTGTTAAATATATATTAAAAATAATTTTAAATGTGGAGGTGATTTGGGCGGGATCTGCAGTGAGAATCTCCCGAATCTCCGGGAGGGTCCAATAACGGCCTTCGCTGATTTCCCGGGGGTTGACTCGAATCGTTTTCCGTGTGGTGCAGGTGAACACCCGGACATGTTCCCAGAAGGTCTCAGGTCCCGCGTTCAGCGACAGGAAAGGTTTCAGTTCCTCGTGAATCCCCAGTTCCTCAAACAACTCGCGGACCGCGCTGTCCTCATAGGTCTCCCCCGCATCGACATGCCCGGCGGAAGAGGTGTCCCACAAACCGGGATTTTCGTCTTTTTCATGGGACCGTTTCTGAAGAAACAGGTCTCCCGCCGGATTGAATACCAGAACATGCACGGAACGATGATACAGGGAACGGGCATGGATTTCCCTTCGCGTGGCCTGCCCGAGGACACAGTCATTCAGGTCCACCACATCGTAAATTTCTTCTCCCACATCCATGCGAACCTTTTTTGCGGCCCGTCAGGCCGTATCTTTAAGTGCGCGAAGGTAACTCAACTCCTGAGGAATTTTTTTATCTTCGCAATAATTTTGCCGGGCAAGGATCTTGAGATCGTCGATCGCGCGTTTGTCACCCTCAAACGTTACGGCCTCCAATCCCTTGTCGGCGATCGCCCCTCCCGCCTGCAATAGACTCATCACCGATTTGGCGTTGTATTGCTCGCCGTCAACGATGAGGAACAAATCGCAATTGTGTTCCCGCGCGATGAGTGAAATATAAGTAGACGGCCGGGCATGAAAGCCCAAGGGCTTGGGGATCGGCAGTTCGACCCGAACAATCTTCTGGAATTGAGCATAAATCTCATCGGCGATGCGTTCCCCTTCCCGGATGAAATGCAGGCTGAAATGAAAACCGTAATTGACGATGGTGTTCAGCAATTCGTTTTTGTCCACCATCATCGATATTTTCCGTTTGCATTCCCCGTGGCGAATTTCGTCTTCGTGGCGCTCGTAAAAATGGCAGAGCCACAGCACAACTTCCAGAAGGTGAAGGGGCAGGGAAACATATCCCCGTATTTTTTTTAGACCCTCATGGGACTGTTCGATCATGGTATTCTTGACGTAAGTGTCGAAATCGGACTGAACGCTGTGCACCTGATTGGCCAACATGCGGGCCTTTTTCTCATCCATTTTATAGGGAACGAGTTTTTTGAGCGAATCCAGATCCTGCGCAAGATCGATATTTTCCCGCGTCATCAAACGGGAGACCGACTTTACTTTTTCACACAAATCGACGATCCGGTCTTCCTCCCCTTTCACTTCATCCTGACTGATGTTTCGGGGAAGCCGCTTGTTCGCCTCGATATCCGCGATCTCATGGGAAGTGATCTGATCGTTCACCGGTTCCAGTCCGTTACGCTTGCCGGTGCTCCAGGTTTCCTTGAGGAGGTTCATAATGGAGCGGTTTAAAAAACCAAGCGCTCTATCGGAGTCCCTGCTGAACGATTCCACCAGTTCGGGAGTTTCCCTGAGGTTGTAGTAAGGGTAACGATCCATTAGATGACGAATAAAAAACGCCGCGATGCCCAGGTTCCGAATGGATGCGACGTACTCGGTGAAATAGAACCAGCGGCGGTTTTCCCTCGCTCCATGTTCATCCAGGAAACTCTCCAGAGAATCGGCCTCGTGAATGAGGGTGGAGTAAAATTTTCGCGAAACATCCTTCTCCTGCCCCATGATCTCCGAAAACGTGTTTCCAATCCTGAACAAGCCGGTGCAGTACTCCTGCACCATGGGGAGAAACTCATCTTCGGTGATAATCTGAATCAGGGATTTAGGTTCCAAGACGACCGGTCTCCACGGGGGGATGAACTTTCAGCGGATACTACAATAGAATATCAATTCAGGATAGATCCCGCAAACACCCCGGCGGGAAGGTATTTCTGCCAGATCTCGACGTGCGATTGGGGACCGGGGGGAACATGGAATTGCATGTATTGAAAGTCCGGCTGGGTTGGGGGGCAAATCAGCTTCATATCCGCTTCGGCCAGAGTCCGGTTCCCCTTCCGCAAGTTGCACGGTTTGCAGGCGACAACCACGTTACGCCACTCGGCGATTCCGCCCCTCGATTTGGGAAAAATATGATCGATGGTCAAAGTCGAATCGGAGTCACCGCAATACTGGCAGGTGTAATTGTCCCGGCGGAGAATATTCTTTTTGCTGAACGCCACCCGGTTTTTACGGTTGCGCCGCACCATCTTGAGAATGCGGATAACGGCCGGAAGTTTGAAATGGGTTGAGGGCGACCGAACCACGTAGCCATCGCACTCGATGCCCTCCGCCCGTCCTGTCAATACCATCACGATGGCATGCTTGGCACTACAAAACTGGAGAGGCTCGTAGGAATAGTTGAGAACCAGGCTTTTCAAAGAGTCTAGCATAACACACTTCCTTACGGTTGCGTTTCAAAGACCCCAAAGCACATCGAATCAGCCCAAGAAGTTTAGCTTTCCCACCCGCCCCTGTCAAGCCGGAGTCTCGCGGGATGCGGGTTTGCCGGTCAGAATATTACCTCGTCCCAGCCGCCATGCGGGATCCAGGGCTTGCTTGATTTTAAGGAGATCCTGGATAGCGCGGTCTCCCACCATGCGCACGAAATAATCCCGCTTCAGTTTCCCGATCCCGTGTTCGGCGGAAACGGTGCCGCCCCACTTCAGCACCTGCTCCACAAGTCTCCCGTAGACCTCCCGCGCCTTCTCTTCTTCTCCCTTTTGCGGAAGAAGGTTGACGTGAAGATGATTGTCTCCCAGATGCCCGAACACCACGTACTCCACCCCACCTCCTTCGAGAACATCGCGGTAAAATTCCATGAGCGGCAAGAGATGAGAATGGGAGACGGCCATGTCGGTTCCCAATTTAACCCGCCCCTTCCGGCTGTTTTCTTCATTGACGAGAACCGGAAGCGCATGGCGAAACTCATGAAACAGCCTCACGTCCTTTTCGGTTTGAGCAAACCAGGAGTCATCCAGCATCACCTCACGGAGTTCCAGATAATCGCACCAGGCCTCCAACAGAGAATCGTAATCTTCCTGCCGTGGAACATCCTGCTCGAAAAACAGGGCCGCCTGCGCCCGTTGAGGAATATTTCCGTATTGCGTCCGGAGCCTCTGCAGGGAATGACGGTCGAAATATTCCAGCGAGCAGGGAGACAAGATTCCTCCAACATTCCGATGCAGGGCATCCACCAGTTCCCAGCTGGACTCCTCATGATCGAAAAACAGGACACCGCTGAGAAAATCGGCGGGCCGGGCCATGAGTTTGAGTTGGAGCCGGGTAAAGATCCCCAGCGTTCCATCGGAGCCGATGAAGAGGTCCAGCCAGTCCATTCCGGGCTGGATGAAATAGCCCGCCGCGTTTTTAAATTGCGGGCTGGTATAGGCCACCTCGGGAAATTGGATTTGAAATCCGTCGTCGAGCGTCAACGGCTGGTCGATCGTGAGTCCGCGCGCCAGCGTCACCGTTCTTCCGTCGGCGAGGACGACGTCGGCCTCCCGGACATATTTCCGGGTGGCCCCAAACTTGTAACTCCGGGAGCCCGACGCATTCGTCGCCACGGTTCCTCCGATGAAGGCAAGGGATTCCGTCGGATTGGGGGGATAAAACCAGGCGGTGCCCATAAGAGCCTTCTGCAACTCGATGAGCCGCACCGCCGGTTGAACCACGATGGTTCCATCGGAAACCTCGTCCATGCGGTTCAATCGTTCAACCGAAAGAATGACGCCCGAAGCGGGGATCCGGGAAGCGGTGAGCCCGGTTCCCGCGCCCGCCACGGTTACCGGGCGAGGATCGTTCTTTAAAAAATCGGCAATTTCCGCGGCGCTTTCGGGAATGACCACCTCTTCGGCGCACCCGGCGGAAAAATTGGATGCGTCTTTAAGATAGGGAGCAATCTCCTCAATGCCGGTTTTACGAATCATGGCTTAAAAACATGGCGACTCAAAGGCGGGTCGATTCCATCAACCCGTCTGCCTGGGGAGGGAGAAAACCCATGTATCCATTATGGCGTTCGATCAGTTCGAGAACGGTGTATACCTTGCCTTCTCTCATTTCCGGTTGAGTGAAAATCTGTCTGAGGTCGGACCCGGGACCGCCGACAATTTCACCCACACATTCGATCCCGTTTGCTTTGAAGCGGAGGATCGATTTCTCGATATCCTCCACCAGAATGGCCAGATGGTGAAAACAACGGTCCCCGTGCGCCTCCACCCAAGCGGGAATCAGGCTGGCCTTTCCCCGTTCCCCGTCAAACGCCTGATCGATGAACAGGGCCGGATAGCCGGGCCTGCGGAACACTTTGGCCCACCAGGAATCAAAATCAAGTCTTCCGATGGTTTCATCGAATCGATACCCGAGTGCGAGAATTTCCGCCGCGCGGGCGTCCACATGACGAGTCCGGATCGTACAATGATCGATCAAGGGCCATAACCCGACCCCACACTCGTCCAACACGCGCGCGAGGTATTGACCGGCACGATTGCCCTCAAGAAACCGCGAAAGATATTGTTGGAAAAATTGTTCGATGGAAGAGCTCATAAAACCTCAACGGTTTCCGGACGAATCTTCGGGCGATCCCGTGGGGTCCACAACACCCTTTTCCTGCCGCCTTTTTTCCCCTTCCTTGGGGTAGTTGTGGATAAAGGAAGCATATTTGAACATGGAAAAAACCATAAAGATGATCACCACGACCACAATGACTACTATTATCGTATCCATACGTTCCTCGGATTATGCAATTTAAGGGGAGAGATAATGGCGCCAGCCGTCACCCTGTTCATTTTATTTTAGCACCCGGCGGCAAACGAAGTAAATCACCCGGAAATCCTCAGCGAGACTTTTCATTCCGCGCCTCGCGTTCGAGCCGGGCGCGCGCCAAGTCGCACGCCTCATCGAACCGGTCGCGGGACAGCAATTCAAGAATTTCCGTATCGTGATTTATCGATTCGAGGAAGGCCTTTCGGCGCTCGGGGGTTGGAAGAATATTTTTGGCATGCGGGCGGAGTTTTTCCTGCAGATCAATCTGGTAAATATCTTCTTTCTTCACGAGTTTCAACAAAACCGCCTCTGTCTCTTCTCGAAGCTTTTTGGCCATGAGCGGACTCCGGCCTCCGGTAGAAACTGCCACCTGGATCCGGTCATAAAGATTGATCACGGCGGGATGACTGAAATCGCTGAACTCCGGATCGTCGGCGCAGTAGCCGAAGCACCGCATCTCTCTTGCGGCCGCCACAAGGTTCCGATTCAATTCACGGTCGCCGGTAACGGCAAGGACCAGATGAAGCCGGGGATACTGTTTCAGGAACCCACCATCCTGAACCCGCATCCGAACCCATGAAATCTGCCCGCGCCCGGCCCGCTCCACGATGGATTTCGCGGCTTCCGGCGCCACAACAATGATCTCGCATTCCTGTGACACGAGGGATTCCACTTTACGGGCGGCTTCCCGCCCTCCCCCCACCAGGAGGACCTGTTTTCCCTTGAGATTC
>Ga0066640_10000577_pt1 | contig 21469 bp, 19 predicted proteins | sample CryGeyCG2114_020_2_FD_59505 | JGI IMG/M metagenome (GOLD analysis project Ga0066640, IMG submission 59505) | Groundwater microbial communities from aquifer - Crystal Geyser CG11_big_fil_rev_8/21/14_0.20 | ecosystem: Environmental > Aquatic > Deep subsurface > Groundwater | place: USA: Utah... | reverse complement strand
GCGGGTGTTATTTTTCCGATATGCGGGACAATAACGGTTGCCTTTTTCAGTTTTGATTTGGAAAAACTGGTAGTTACGGCAATCGACTTCATTTTTGCCCGGCACAGAGATTCAATGCCGATAATGGTGTCGTCTACGCCAGCGCATTGTTGAGGATTGACTTTTATTTTTTGGGCAGCTCGCAAAAAAGTCTCTGGATCCGGTTTTACTTTTTTAATTTCGTCTCCTCCGGTAACGGAATCAAAATATTGAAGGATTTTTCGGTCATCTAGAATGGTATGAACAATTTTTCGGCTGACGGTAGTAGCCATTGCCAACATCAATCCCTGAGCTTTTAAATTCCTTAATGTTTTTTCGGTCCCGGGGAAAAAAGGAACTTCCTTCAGCCAGTGATCCACCAACCGCTCCTTTTTTACCGTTACGGCCAAAGGATCAGCTTTAATCTTATGTTTTTTCAAAACTGTTTCAATAGTCTCAAAAGTGGGAACGCCGTTCAGCTTATTGAAATCTTTCCGGGTATAGCCGAATCCAAAATCCCTGAAAACCTGGTCGTATGCTTTTATATGTAAAGGAATGCTGTTAATAATCACTCCATCTAGGTCAAAAATTACCGCCTTAATCATTTTGTTTCCCCTTCCTTTTTGTTCTTTTATTTTAATTAGTTAATAACCTTGGATTAATTATTGCAGTAATCATTCCCAAGGTCAATATTACAATTGACCAAAACGGAAATTTTTGCTAAATTACCATCAGATAACAATCGGAATTATTTAAGTGAATAATTTTTTATTATGAAAATAAATCCTTATGTCTTTAGGAACTATGACATTAGGGGAATAGTAGGGGAAGATTTAGATGCCGAAAAAGTAGCCGCCATCGGAAAAGCATACGGCACTTTTTTGCAACGAAGAAAAATCCGCCATGCCGTGGTGGGGCACGATTGCCGGTTAAGCGGCGAAGAATTCCAAAAAGCTATGATCAAAAGCCTTACCGAAACCGGCATTAATGTGGTTGACCTGGGAATGGTTATGACTCAAATGATGTATTACGGTCAGTACCGTTTTCAAACTAATGGCGGAGTGATGATTACCGCTTCCCACAATCCCAGCAATTTTAACGGATTCAAACTGGGAGTCGGATATTCCCGAACCACTGAAGTAGAAGAAGTTAAAGAAATTAAGAAATATGTAGATGAAGATAAATACTACCGATCCGACAAGGTTGGCAAGGTAACAAAAGCGGACGAGAAGGCATTTACGGAAGATTATTATCACGATGTTTTAAAACGGGTCCAATTAAAAAGAAAATTCAAGGTAGTGGTTGATTCCGGATGCGGAACTACCGGTAAATATGTTCCTGAACTGTTCCAGCGAGCGGGCTGCACCATAATCGGCCAGAACTTGAACGTGGACGGCAGTTTCCCCATGGGAACTCCTGATCCTACCGACCGACATGTCATGGAAAGGGTGGGTAAGATTGTGCTCCAGGAAAAGGCTGATTTTGGAATCGCCTTTGACGGAGACGGCGACCGGATCGGAATCGTCGATGAAAAGGGCCGCATTTTATGGAACGATGTTTTTGTGGCGGTCTTTGCCAAAGAAATTTTAAGCCGTTTTCCCAATTCCAAAATCGTCTATAACACCCTTTGCTCCCAAGTGGTTCGCGAGGTGGTTAAACAAGAGGGAGGGATACCGGTAATCTGGAAAACAGGCCATTCTTTCATTAAGGCAAAAATAGCGGAGGTTACCGCCGCTTTTGGCGGAGAATTATCCGGCCACTTCTTTTTTGCGGACAACGCTTATGGCCACGACGACGGTTGTTACGCCGCTCTAAGAGTACTGGAGTATCTTTCCGATTCCGGGCTGACCTTAAGCCAGCTTTATGAATCTTTTCCTCAATTTATTTCGTCTCCGGAGATTAAAATTGGGTGTCCGGATGAACGTAAAATAGAGGTAATCAAAGAAATTGCCAAACGATTCAAAAATAATTTTCCTGGTAACGAAGTGACGGATGAAACGGTGATTCCCGGTGATGACGGAACCAGAATTGACTTTAAAGATGGCATGATGGTTTTTCGCTATTCTCAAAACGGCCCTTATATTACCGTTAAGTTCGAAGCTAAAGACCAAAAAACATATGATGAAAGAAAAAAATATGTTAGAGAAATGCTGGAGAGCTATCCGGAAATGATTTGGCAAGATCAACTGTGTGTTAATTTGGATTCCTTAAAGTAGCACTCGTTATTTAAAGACAATAAAAAACAAGTTGGATTCCAAAAATCCGACCTGTATTGCAATAAAACAAGACGAGTATTAAAGAAATAAAATCGAAAATAATTGTAGCCGAGAATACGTATTCTCGGCTACAATTTTAAAATGTCCACTTAATTCCCCTTAAGATATTTTTTTGTCGATTCCAACAAAGCGCCTAGGCCCCAAATGGTAGCGACAAAACCGATGAACAGTCCAAAATAAGGAATGATTGTTAATACAGTTAGAAGCACAATGCCTAGAATCATCGCCCACATTAGCGGAACCGTTTTGTCTTTCTTGTCCTTTTTTAGATATTGCAGAATCCAATAGCCGATCAGCAATCCCATAAACACCTTACTTAGATACAAAGCGATGGTATATAGAGTGATGGTAATTAAAGCCAGCGGCGCGCCGATAATAGTAACCAATAAAACAAACGCGGTAATGGGAATAATAATCAGATAGACGAGGCCCCAACCAAGATTCTTGGCAATGTTGCCTTTCATCTGTTCCGTAACTGCAGTACTCGCTTTCTTAAAGAAAGAAATAACCACTAAGCCTACCACTAAAAGTCCAAACAATTTAACCAGTCTTAAAAACCATAAAGAAATTCCTAAAAGATCCAGAATACTTTGAGCAGGCAAGGTATTAATTAAGTAAGCTTGTTGAATGACGTCGCCTTTTATTTTAGAGCCGCTATTAATAATTGGCTCTCGCGCTCCTTTGTAGGTCAGGTTGCCGTTGATTTCCGCCGGCGGAGATACGGTGATGATGCCTTCTTCTTCCGAACGGATATTAACATTGCCTCCTACCTTGGCGGCAATTTTGGTTTGGCCGGCTCCACCGTCAATGTTGCCGCCGACAACGCCCTGAATTTCGGCCGTTCCCGAGCCAAAACCGACGCTCCAGCCGATGTTGGAATCCTCGCTGATACTAACGGTCCCGCCAAACAAAGAAGCGTTCTTGCCCACTTTTGCGTCTATCTCAATGGTTCCTCCCACTACCCGCACATTGCCGGCGATGTTTCCCTTAACCCTTATGGTACCGCCGGCGGCAAGCACGTCTCCTTGAACATCGCTGTTAATGTTGACCGTGCCCCCGACCACCACCACGTCACCATTAATCGTTCCATTAACATCAACCGTTTCTCCGGCCTGGACGAAGTTATCATTAATCACTTCATCTGGCCCGACGTAAACATTTTGTTGAAGATTAACGGAAATATCGGCCGCCTTACTTATTTTTGCCAGTGTCATCCTAGGTAATCCAATCGCCACGCTAACGCTGATAATGAATGTCCCGACTAGAAAAAATAATCCAAATTTTTTCATAGTTTTAAGCGGTTAATTATTTGTTAAACTGAAATAATTATATCATTTTTTTAAAAAAACTCCAATCCCAGAAAGTTGTCATTTTTAATCCGTTATGTTAATCTGGTTTAAGTTAATAAAATCCCATGATCTAGCAAACACCCATTCCAAACAACCTTCGCCGATGAATTCTGGCGTGGGTTTTATTTTATTTAAGTTTAAGTTAAGATGTAATTAGAAAGGATAAAAAATATGCTTAAATTAAGAAATACCGATCCCGAAATCGCCCAAGCGCTGGAGAGCGAATTGAACCGCCAGCGGAATGGAATTGAGTTGATTGCTTCGGAAAACTTCGTATCATTAGCCGTATTAGAAGCAATGAGCGCGGTTTCAACCAATAAATATTCCGAGGGATATCCGGGAAAAAGATATTACGGCGGCAACCAGTTTATTGATCAGGCGGAAAATTTGGCGATTGAACGCGCTAAAGAATTATTTGGATCCGAATACGCTAATGTTCAGCCGCATGCCGGATCGCAAGCCAATATGGAAGTCTATTTTGCCTTATTGGAGTTAGGCGATAAAATTCTATCGATGAACTTGGCGCACGGCGGTCACTTAACCCACGGAGCGCCGGTCAGTTTTTCCGGCAAGTTTTATAAAGTCGCATTTTATGGAGTAGAAAAAGAAACTGGAAGAATCAATTACGATGAAGTGAGAAAAACTGCTAAAAAAGAAAAACCGAAACTGATTTTAGCCGGCGCCTCGGCTTATCCGCGGGAAATTGATTTTACAAAATTTGGCGAGATCGCTAAAGAAGTGGGCGCTTATTTAATGGTGGATATGGCGCACATTGCCGGATTGGTTGCCGCCAAGATTCATTCTGATCCGGTCCCAGTTGCCGATGTAGTTACGACCACCACTCATAAGACATTGCGGGGGCCAAGAGGCGCCATGATTCTTTGCAAAGAAAAATATGCCAAGCAGATTGATAAGGCGGTAATGCCGGGAATGCAGGGCGGTCCTTTAGAACATATTATTGCGGCCAAAGCGGTGGCTTTTAAAGAAGCTCTGCGGCCGGAATTCAAAGAATACCAAAAACAGATAGTGAAAAATGCCCACGCTTTGGCCGATACTTTAATGTCCCAAGGGCTGAAATTAGTGTCCGGCGGCACTGATAATCATTTAATGCTGGTTGATTTGACCAATACCGGTACCACCGGCAAGCAAGTGGAGAATGCTTTGGGAGAAGTGGAAATCTACTGCAACAAGAATATGATTCCTTTTGACGAGAGAAAGCCGGCCGATCCATCCGGCATCCGCTTAGGCACGCCCGCTTTGACCACGCGCGGGTTCAAAGAAGAAGAGATGAAAGAAATCGGCCAGCTGATTGCCAGAGTTATCAAAAATATTGAAACAGAAAGCGTGAAGGAAGAAGTGAAAAAGAAAGTAAAAGAACTTGCTGGTCAGCATGCTTTGTATCCCGATTTAGTATATTATTAAATGTACTTTACAAATGAAAGAGCGGACGAGTGGGGCGTCCGCTTAAATGAATAGATGTGCGATATTTGTTACTTAAGCGCTACTTGGTTGCCGAAAACAGCGTCTCTCCACGGCTGGGGAACATCTTCTTTGCGAGAGTAAACGTATTGCCAGGAGATCTGGCAGTTATCAATCGGTATGCTGCTTAGTATGGTTACCGTACAATCAAGCTGACATTGAGCGGTCAATTCACTTTGGTTCGGAGGATTTGCGCGTAGCAACGATTTCAGAAATCTATCATTCTTTTCGAGATAACGGCGACCGTTATCGTGAACCCAATTAGTTAAATGCTCGTCATACGAAGTTATGCCAATTTTGAAAACATGAACCTTTCCGGAATCAAGAATACTAACTATTAGGGCTGTGCGTACATCAAGGCCCTTTATTTTGCCAACGATGCTGTACTTTCTGAGATCGTCCAGAAATTGAAGCGAATCGTTTTGGATCTGCTGCTGATATTGCGCTGCAGTCAGTTCTGGCGCTTTTTCCTTTTTCGTCAAACAGCCTGTTGTGAGCAGTAGAGTCAGGCCGCAAAGCAGCCAGATTGAATTAGTGGTAAAGAGCTTTCTCATGACAACCTCCCTATGGATAGTTTGACAGTTTGTTGTTTTGGCTAAAGTTAAACATGATAAGTAATCATTGTCAATAGATTTAAATCACTGAATATGAAATTTTACCTTTTTAGTTTCACATTTACAGATTAGGATGAGTACAAAATGCTTTGAATTTTGAATTTAAACAAACTCATGACCAAAATACTAAACGGAAAAAAAATAGCGGAAGGGATTCTCCAAAATCTTTCTGAAAAAATTACCCAAGCTTCTTTGAAGCCCGGGCTGGCCGTGGTTTTAGTGGGAGAAGATCCGGCCTCCCATCTTTATACCGAGCTGAAAGGCGAAGCCTGCGAGCAGGTGGGAATCCATTACGAACGGTATCTTTTTTCGCAAACGGTGAATCAAGAAGAGGTGATGGAAAAAATCAAAGAACTGAATAGTCAAAAAGATATCCACGGAATTATTGTCCAGCTTCCCCTTCCTAAGCATTTAGACGAATCGGAAATTATTTCGGCAATCGCACCGGAAAAAGATGCGGATGGATTTCATCCTCAAAATATCGAAGAATTTCAGCAAGGCCAACTGACCGTGGTTTCTCCGCTACTTCAGGCGATAAAAACCTTTTTAAGTCAGACTAACCAAAATCTTTCCAGAAAAAAAGGAGTGGTATTGGGAAACAGTGATTTATTTGTTAAAAACGTAGAGATTGTTTTGAGTCGCTTGGGAATAAAATCAGCACACTACCATGATACATATCATGGTAGTGCTTCACTTAAAGAGGCAGATGTAATAGTCACGGCTTTAGGTCAAGCCGAATGCCTTAAAGGCGAAATGATTATGCCTGGCGCGATTATTATTGATGTAGGAATTAATAAAGTAGACGGCCAAACAGTCGGTGACGTTGATAGAAAATCCGTGGCGGGCCGAGCCGGATATCTTACTCCCGTGCCGGGCGGAGTTGGCCCCATGACCGTGGCTTATCTTTTGGAAAACACTTATCAATTAGCCAAGAACATCAATGAAAAGCGGTGACTGCACTCGATTTCAATTCTGCCCCAAATGCGGCGGCCGGCTGACGGTGAAAAAATTAGACCATCTTCCCAGGCAGGTGTGCCAAGAATGCGGTTTTATTTTTTATCAAAATTCCAAGCCGACCGCTTCGGCCATTATTACCAATTCCCAAGGCCAACTCTTGCTGGTTAAAAGGAATATGAATCCCCGCAAGGGATACTGGGATCTGCCCGGCGGTTTTTTGGAAGAAGGGGAAGATCCGATAAAGGGATTAAAAAGGGAAATGAAGGAGGAATTGAACGTCAATGTTAAAGTCGGCTCCTTGGTCGGAATTTATATTGATGATTATTCCTGCAGTTACCAATCTAAAACTTTGAATATCGCTTACGTAGCAAAGCCCCTAAAAGGGAAAATGACTCCTATGGATGACGTTAGTGAAATTAAATGGTTCTCGAAAACAAAAATACCTTGGAAGCAGTTAGCTTTTCCTTGGATGCACGCGGTTTTAAGAGATTGGTTGGGTAGATAATCAAAGCAGGGTAAATTCACCCTGCTTTTTTGCAAAAAGCTAAATTATTTCCCAATTAAATTTTTCATCCAGTCTTGCCAGTCGGAACTGGCCCCTTCTTCGTTTTCTTGATAGTAACGCCAGAATTCCTGAGGGGTAACCATGCGAATGCCTTTATGCTCTCCTAAAAACAATAGATCCCGATCCTCGGTAACCACAAATTTCGCTCCGCCATCTAAAGCCGCGGCAATCAGTTTATTATCCTCCTCATCCCATTCCACCACATTCTCGTGAGAGTATCTTTTAATAAACTCCGTTTTGTAGTAGTAATTCTCTAAAAATTCTTTGTACCCCTGGTCCTTGATCAATTCGGAGGTTTTTAATCTGTTTTCCTGCTGCAACTGCCTGTTTACCACGGCAGTAATTTTTCCTTCAATCACAGCCTTGATAATGCGAAAAGAATAGCTGGCCTCATCTTGCACGCCGTTGATTAATACGTTGGTGTCTAGTACTGCTTTAAGCATATTTTCATCTTATAGCGCTTGTTACTAGAAAGCAACCTTTCTGATATAATTAGTTTGTAGTTTATTAAGAATTTTCTCCTCTTAGTAAAGGGAGGATAAAGATGGGATAGAATAGTTTTCTACCTCCCCTCACCCCTCCTTATCAAGGAGGGGAATTATGTCTATATCCTGGTAGCTTTTAGAATTATAGCTAATAAGCTACAAGCTAACTTCCTACAAGCTAATCTCCTAACCAAATGTCTTTCTCCATCGGAATAGTCGGCATGCCCAATGTGGGCAAATCAACCTTATTTACCGCCCTGACTAAAAAACAGGTGGACGCGGCCAATTATCCGTTTTGCACCATTGAGCCCAATGTGGGCGTGGTGCCGGTGCCGGATGAACGAATTGTTAAATTGGCCGAGCTTTATCATACCGAAAAAATTATTCCCACCGTCATAGAATTTGTGGATATTGCCGGGCTGGTCAAAGGCGCAAGTCGTGGCGAAGGGCTGGGCAATAAATTTCTTTCTCATATCCGCGAAGTGGATGCCATTGTGGAGGTGGTCCGCGATTTTGAAAACGGCGATATTATCCACGTGGCCGGCAAAGTGGATCCGGAAGAGGACGTAAAAACCATTAATCTGGAATTGATTTTAGCGGATTTAGAAACGGTCAGCGCCAGCCTGAACCGCCTGCAAAAACAGGCCAAAGCTTCTACCGACAAAAAGCTTTTCCGGCAAATCGATTTTTTGAAGAAATTAAACCAGGCGCTGGAATCAGAAAAGCTCGCGGGCAGCGTGGAGGCCGGCGAAGAAGATCTCCCTCTACTGAAAGAATTAAACTTGCTGACCAATAAGCCGATTTTGTATGTGTATAACGTGGCCGAGGAAGATATTGATAAACAAAAGGATTATCCGCGCAAACCTTTTTTAACCATTAGCGCCAAAATCGAAGCGGAACTGACCGCGCTGCCGGAAAACGAACTGCAAGAATATCTGCAGTCGCTGGGCCTGAAAAAAACCGGCTTAGACCGGCTGATTACTGAAGCGTATCAAATGCTTAACTTGATTACTTTTATTACCGCTGGCCCGAAAGAAGCGCGCGCCTGGACCTGTAAAAAGGGAACCTTGGCTCCTCAGGCCGCCGGCATTATCCACAGCGACTTCGAAGCAGGATTTATTCGCGCGGAAGTGATCGGCTGGGAAGAGTTATTAAAAGCGGGCGGAGACGTAAAAGCCAAAGAACTGGGTTTGATGCGCATGGAGGGCAAGGATTACGAAATACAAGACGGCGACGTGGTGCATTTTCATTTTTCTTAAAGATAAAATTTCAATCAAAGCAAAGCGGGATGTTATAAAAAAAACAGACCGTTTTTTTTATTACCTAGCTTAGCGAGTCCCACCATGGCGAGACGAGCGATCCGCCGGCCTGATGCCAAGGGGTTATTTAGCCCTAAAGGGCATTGTCCTTTTGTAACCAAAAGGACCAAAAGTTTCGGGGGAAACTATGCGCTTTAGCGCCAATTTTTATTCATACTTCTTTTTTTGGCTTAGAGTTTCCCCCGAACCCCCGACGCGTTTTTAATTTAATTCTCTATCTTATTATCATCAAATTCACCAAACATTGACAAAATTAAAATAAAGGAGTACAATTGATTGTTAAAAAATGGATTGTTCCTTTGATTGAATAAAAGCGCTTAAAAGTGCAGAAAGTAGGTGAGAAAGTGGAACAGAAGTTACTGCTCAAAAGTTTCTATAATGAGCACAAGGTGTTTCGCAAGGAAGTCCGGATGTTCGACATCCAGGCCGTGATCGCCGCCCTGCTGTGTTATGCCAGCATGATCCTGCTCGTTAAAATCGAAGAACCGTCATTCGGCATTACTGCGGCGGTTGGCCTGGTATGGATGGCGCGTTCAATCCTGTCTCTCTGGGAAAAGCTGGCGGTACTCAAAGAGGTTTCCCTGAAGGCCGTAGAGGTGGATCAACGACTATTGCAGTACGATCGGGGAATTGGCACGTGGGTAATCCGAACCGTAATTGACGTGCTGTTCTTCGGAAGCGCGGCTGTTTGTGCACTCGCCACCATATCAGTCGTCATTACTTCTGCTCATTAGCGGAGGAGTTCTTTCTACCGACTAATTCTAAGGCCTGCTGGTTGTTTACTGGTAGGCCTTCTTCATTTTCTTTTTATCGTTTTAGCTGCGGTAGCCTATAATCCTTTTACCGCTTTAAATTTAAATAAATAGTGCTATACTGAAAATAGACGCACCTTCACTAAAAAACGTTGGAGGCACCTTGAACGGAAAAGGGTATCGGAACCATGTTTGCTGGAGAAGGCACCGCAGAACAATGCTATTTCTGCGAATTGTGAAAGTTAAACCGGTCTTTGTTTGCCATATGAATGGGAAAGGAGGTGATGCGGTATGGCGCAGAACTTTCGGATTCCGCTGATACTGATAGTGGTTTAGGAAGGGAGGTGATCCAATATCTACGCAGGGCTACAACCCCTGCCTTTCCAGGCGTGCAAGACGAAAGCCCTTGTGCCTGGATCGAAGGGCACTTTCATACTAAGGAGGGCATTAAATTTGATAAATAGATAATGGGCAGGCCATTCATTGCGCTTGCCCTATTTTTATCCCCACACCAAAAGATTTTTTTTAGACCTTGGGTGAATAAAAAATCATTTCTTATATATATTCAATAGGGTGATGCTAAAATATTTTGGTGTGGGGATAAATCCCATTTAACGCCGCGCAAAAATGAATATTTCTCTCATTACCCTTTGCTCCGGCCGGGAATAAACCAACCCGCCCCGGGCATTAGTTAATAGACTTTTTTGAATCCGGAATCCCATTTGCCCTATGTCGGGAATAATAGGCAGATAAATTTCCTCATCTCCTTTTTTGAATATTGGAAAAACAATCACGATCCGCCTATCCTTTTTTAGTATCTTACTGAACACTTGAAAGGATTCTAAATACAATTTCGAAAGATTCTCGGTAATAGTCTTGATTTTATCTAACGATTCATTGCCTGTTAACGGAGGGCCGAGCAATGGCTCGGTTACGATTACATCAGCCGGTTCTTTAAGTTTATCTGGGAGATTTTGAATAGCGCTATTTATTAGCTGGTAGCTTGCCTGCCTGCGCGAAGCCAGAGCTTCGCTTCGGCGGAGGCAGGTAGCTTGTAGGCGAGACGTTCCTCGACTTCGCTCGGAATTAACCGGCGTCTCGCTCTCATTGATAAGCCATTCTAAGTTGCTCCTGGTGTCTTGAACCGCTTTTTGACTAATATCCGAGCCAATTACTTTTTTAACACCCAAAAGTAGTGCCTCTTGTAGAATAGTCCCTGAACCACAGAAAGGATCCAACAGCACATCATCAGCCCGCGCTTGGGAAAGGTTTACCATAATCCGAGCCAGTTTCGGCGGCAGCATACCCGATTTGGCATCACGATCCGGCCTGGCGTAATCCCTTTCAATAAACCGCTTGTATTCTTGAACCGCTAAAGTCTTTCCTAAATAGATTTTATTCTGGGAAATTAAAAAACAGATATCCGCTCCTTTTTCCATCAATTTGTTTTCGCCCACGATTACCGAAGAAAGCGCTTTTTCCCGCGAGGTGACTAAGCGTACGGAATGACCTTTTGCTTTTAATTGCTTTTTTAACTCCAGCCCTAATTTTAATAACTGTTTAGAGATTGATTTGGGAAAACTGTTATCCAACCAGTAAGCGCTAAAGCCAAAGTTAATCCGTTCGGAATTTTGTTGAAAATATTTATCTAAAAGTCTTTCCGCCGTTAATTTTCGGGAAATTTCAGAAACTAGGTTGCTGTTTTTCTCCGGTTCAATTTCATCCAAAATTTTGCCGATTTTAATCGTCCCGCCCAGTTTTTGGATCAAATCCTTAATCTGGAAACGGGCGTTATCGTAAATCTTATAGGTAATAACCAGCGCTTCGTTAGAAGAGGCGATGATATTGTGTTCCTCCGGCAGTTTTTCGAAAATGGCCTCAATTTCCGCTTGGCTGACTTTAGGCGAATGGCCGAGAATAAAAAAGTATTTGTGCATGTTTATATTATACACTATTAATCAACCATGAAGGCGCGATTACGTAATCGCGCCTTCAAGGGGCGGGGTTGACCCGGTCATTTTCTACGAAAATGAATCGGGTTGACAAAAATACAAACTCGTGATAGTCTCCAATGTTATCATAATGATAACCTGTTCTTTAAATTTGAAAACTAGGGAAAAATCCCAAAATATACCGTAATGACAGTTCTAATCTCCTTGAAAGGAAAAGGTGGCTCATGCAACGATTCATTCTGGTAGCATTACTCATCGCGCTGGTGGCCACAATCGGCTACTGCGCTGACCTGCCGATCCCGCAGGTGAAGGGCTACGACGGTGAGTTCTGGATCAAGTCAGCCGCACCTACGGCGGACGGAAAGACGATCGTAGTTGGAATTTATAACGGCCAGGGACTAGGTCGTTGGATCGGTCTTGTTGAGAAGACCGGATTTCTCTGGTGGCGGCACGATGATTATGCTTGGGTCCGCATCATGGACGTCCAAGAAACCTCCCGTCTCTACTACGTGAGTGACGTTAAGTCGGTAAGCGACGGTTTTCTGATGATCTGGGGTCCCAAGGAAGAAGACCCAAGAATCGCCAAGTTCGATCTGAATGGCAACATGGTGTGGGAGGAGTCATTAAAGGGTGTCTGGGGTCCAGGATGGCAGTCTCTTATACTGAGTAACTTGTATAAGACCTCGGACGGCTTCCTGCTCACAGGTGCAACGACGCTCGGGTATTATCAACCTAGCGATGCGTTTATCGCGAAATTGGACAACTCAGGAAAGAGAGTGCTGTGGAAACGGACACTGGATTTCGGAGGTGTTGATGACATGGGTACCATTCTGAATCCAGATGAGCCGTTGTTTCTAGTACATGCGCAAAATGTGCGTATACCGTATTATGTAAACGAGTACGAGGCAGCATTGTATCTGATCAAATTGACGGCTGACGGTCGTGATGATACGACGCAACTTCTCAAAGAAACAAAAGGTCGTTTTCTCCAGTCATACGTTCTAAGGTCGAATCATAATTACGAGGTAATGATTCTCGACAGTAATTCGCCTAGTGGCTTTGGGGATTACGATACGTTGCCGCCTGGAATCAGTTTGGATTCAACTCGCGTCCAAATCACGCCGGACGGCAAAATACTCTAGCGCACTCCTGCGCTTGGCTCATTTCAACAAGGCGTTCCCCTCCTCGGAGAACGCCTTTTTTCTTTGGTCGATTTGGAAAATAACGAAGGCGAAGATGCGCATCTTCGCCTTCGTTATTTTATATCTCTTGACGTGCAAGCATATTGCCTGTATACTATTATCCATTAGTTAAATTTTTGAGCATGTCCGATTCCATCATCATCAAGGGCGCACGCGTCCATAATCTAAAAAATATTGATATAGAAATACCCCGCGATAAATTAGTGGTTATCACGGGGCTTTCTGGTTCCGGAAAATCATCTTTGGCGTTCGATACGATCTATGCCGAAGGCCAGCGCCGCTATGTGGAGAGTTTATCCGCCTACGCCCGGCAGTTTTTGGGTTTAATGGATAAGCCGGATGTGGATCAAATCGAAGGGCTTTCCCCGGCCATTTCCATTGACCAAAAAACCGCTTCGCACAATCCTCGTTCTACGGTAGGAACGGTCACCGAAATCTACGATTATCTCCGTCTGCTTTATGCCCGCGTCGGCATTCCTCATTGTCCTAATTGCGGACAAGAAGTTTCCAAACAAAGCATTGACCAGATAGTAGAAAAAATCCTAAACCTGCCGGCCAACACGAAATTTGCCATTCTCGCTCCGGTGATTAAAGATAAAAAAGGGGAGCACAAGAATGTTCTGCAGGAAATCCGCAAAGCCGGCTACGTGCGGGTCCGTTTCGACGGCAATTTGTACAGCATGGAAGAAGCGGAAGATTTAGAAGTGGATAAGCAAAAAAAACATAATTTAGAGGTAGTGGTTGATCGTTTAGAAGTTACTCCGGAAATTAAAAAAGACCGAGCGCGCATTACGGAATCGGCAGAAACGGCGCTGGACTTGGGCAATGGCGTATTGTCCATTTCTTTTTTGGAGGGAAAGAAAGAGGACCTAGTTTTCAGCCAGTACTTTGCTTGCGCCAAATGCGGGATCAACCTTCCGGAAATCGAGCCCCGTAATTTTTCCTTTAACAGTCCGCACGGCGCTTGCCCGGCATGCACGGGCTTAGGTACAAAATTGGAAGTGGACCATCAGCTGATCATTCCTAATCCCAAACTCTCGCTTGCCGAAGGAGCGATTCGGCCCTGGAGCAGAACCTCTTCCAACCAGACCTGGATGCACCGCATTTTGGAAGCGGTGGCGAAAAAACACAATTTTTCCACCAGGATTCCGATGGAAAAACTATCTAAAAAACAATTAGATCTTGTTTTATACGGAACCGGCAGCGAAAGTTATGATGTTAATAACGATTTTGGCAACGGAAAAGTACGGGAGTTTTGGACCACTTACGAAGGGGTGATTCCCAATCTGGAAAGACGCTATAAAGAAACGGATTCCGATTATATCCGCTCTGAAATCGAGCGTTACATGCGAATTAAGAAATGCCCCAAATGCGACAGCAAACGGCTGAAACCCGAAGCGCTGGCGGTAACGGTGGGAGAGTTATCCATCGATAAAGTGGTGGGAATGACCATTGAGCAAGCCGGACGCTTTTTTGAAAGAATCAGCAAAAATTCCCACAATCATTCCGAAGCGCTAACCGAACGCCAGCTGAAAATAGCGCGGCAAATTTTAAAAGAAATCAAAGCCCGCCTGCAGTTTTTAAGAAACGTGGGGCTGGAATATTTAACGCTGGATCGAACCGCTTCTTCGTTATCCGGCGGTGAGGCGCAAAGAATTAGGCTGGCCACCCAGATCGGCTCTTCTTTAGTGGGAGTAATTTACATATTAGACGAACCTTCCATCGGCTTGCACCAAAGGGACAATGCCCGGCTGATCAGTACTTTGAAGGAATTAAGAGACTTGGGCAACACCGTGTTAGTGGTAGAACATGATCGCGAGACTATTCTTTCGGCCGATGAAGTAATTGACATTGGCCCCGGAGCGGGCGAGCACGGCGGAGAAGTAGTGGCCCAAGGGAAACCAGCGGCTATTGCCGCCAACAGAAAATCCTTGACCGGGCAGTACCTTTCCGGAAAAAAAGAAATCCAGTCTCCTCGGAAATATCGAAAGGGCAACGGCAAGCATTTAATCATTCGCCAAGCCTCGGAGTTTAATCTGAAAGATATTGACGTTACCATCCCCCTGGGAAAATTTGTCTGCATTTCCGGAGTATCCGGATCAGGAAAATCCACCTTAATGACGGAAATTCTGGCCAAAGCGTTAGCCCAGCATTTTTATCAGGCGAAAGACCTGCCGGGAAAGCACAATCGGATCGAAGGAATCGATCTTTTGGACAAAGTGATTAATATTGACCAGTCGCCCATCGGCCGCACGCCCCGTTCCAACCCGGCCACTTATACCGGCGTATTTACTTACATCCGCGATATCTTTACCAGAATTCCCGAAGCCAAAATCCGGGGCTACAAAGCAGGAAGGTTTAGTTTTAACGTCAAAGGCGGACGCTGCGAAACTTGCCAGGGCGACGGTGTCACCAGAATTGAAATGCATTTTCTGCCCGATGTTTTTGTGGAATGCGAAGAATGCCACGGCAAACGCTATAACCAGCAAGCTTTGGAAATTCATTATAAAGGTAAAGACATTTCCGATGTGCTGAATATGACGGTGGAAGAAGCCGCTAAGTTTTTCAGCAACATTCCGGCGATCAAACAAAAGTTACAAACTTTAGAAGACGTGGGATTGGGTTATATCAAGCTGGGGCAGAATGCCACCACGCTTTCGGGCGGTGAAGCCCAACGGGTCAAACTGGCTACCGAACTTTCCCGCCGTTCCACCGGCAAAACACTCTATATTCTAGACGAGCCAACCACCGGATTGCATTTTGAAGATGTTAAGCGTCTTTTGAACGTCCTTAACCAGTTGGTCGATAAAGGGAATACCGTTTTAATCATCGAGCATAATATGGATGTGATCAAATCGGCGGACTGGATTATTGATTTAGGACCCGAAGGGGGAGACAAAGGGGGCTATTTAGTCGCCGCAGGCACTCCCGCCGAAGTGGCTAAAGTGAAAAAATCTTATACCGGTCAATTTTTGAAAAAGGTTTTGAAATAACTTAAGCATGCAGGCGAGGATATATATCCTCGCCTGCATTAATAAAAAAACCGCCAGAGTTGTGCCTGGCGGCGAAAATGAGCGAAAGGAGGAGCGGAATGGGAAATGAGAGGAACATTGTTCAATAAATCCCCTCGTTTATCATTATCAGCGTATCTATACTTACGCCATGTTGTTCAAGCTCGGACCGCTTGACGAAAACTGGCTTAACGCCCTCCTTAGGATTTACCATATTTCCACGCATGCCGTACGCGATTCTCCCCATCCGTTTGGTAGACCAAGGAATATTGGCGAAACTATAAGGTGAAGTATTGGTCAACCAGATTTCACCGGGTTGCAGTTCTGGATGGCGGTTATTGCTGTAGTGCGTTTGGCAGAAATCGCGCCAGGCTTGGGCGAAGCACAGCACGGATGTGTAATGGGTGCCGGAGGGTTCGTAGATTGAGAAGCGTAATTTACCGCTACGGAGATCTTCTTTGGTGTACTGAAAGTGCCGAAAGTTTTCATCTACTGGTGGTAGTTCGATCATTCTTTTGTCGCACCAGTAGATTGCGTCATTGATGTCCTGCTGAGTCAGGTACACTAGTGTGTCGCCGGCATAAATCCACTTGTTTCCGGCAGTGTTGAGGTCGTTCATTAGACACAGTTCACTGACGCTGAAACCGAGCTTTGGTGAAAGTTTGTACAAGCAATCACCGGGCTGAATGACGTAACTGGCGGGCAAAGCCGCGGCGGTGAACAGGAATACCGCCATGAGACAGCAAAGCAGATAGCGCATTTTCACACCTCATTAGTTGAAATTAAAGGGAACTATATTTATTTGTATTATTTTTTGTTAGTGAATACTAACGGATAACAATAGCATGTTTAACAATGAATGTCAATAGTTATTCGCAATTTTTTCTGAATTTTGGTATATTAATAAAAGAAGGCGCGAATATATATTCGTGCCTACAGGAAAGAAAGGAGGTGATAAAATGAAAAAATTTGCTTTTCTAACCGGAATCGCTCTGGCCGTTTTGGTTAGTGCCAATTTTGCCTGGGCGATCCAAAACTACAGCGATGGCATTGCCGTGCCTTATCTTAAGGTCGGCAGCCAGGGGGAGGGCGGAGTTACCTTTTTCAATGGGACTATCGTCAACGAAACCACTAATAGTGGGGTTAACAATCCCGTGACCTTTGGCGACAACGTTCGAATCGACGGCACTATTTTCCGCGGCGCTACGGAAGGCCCGGGAGACGATTATCCGATTAAGCTCAATGACGATGTCAAGATATATGGAGACCTGACCTTAGAGGGTTCGGTAACCGGCCTTGATTCCAGCGCCTTGAGCGATGTAGCGTCCATGGCCATGCTGGATGAAGCGGAAGTTATTACTGGGGATTGGGACAACAGCGCCAATCCTTGGGCCGCTGCCGAAATAGCGGATGTTACCCGCCAAGTAAACATTCCCTTAGCCGGTCTTTATACCGATGCTGACGGAACACCAGCGGCGATCACTTCAGCCACCACGCCTAATTTGACTTATACTGCTAATCAAGGGTTGGCTTTAGTCTATTCAGAAGATGATACGATAGACTTTGGCGGACAATTTACCGTGCCAGCGGATTATACTTCCGGCGGAGTAATTAAAGCTATTGTGGATACTTCCGGAGCGATTGTGAATGACTGGAATCTGGATTTTAAAGTGGCCATCAGCCCCAGTACTGGTACCGCGGCTTGGGATACGGATATGGATGATGAAACGCCAGTAGACGTTCCGGATAATGCTGGCGCGCCTGATGTCATTACCTTCACGCCTACCGACCAGGCGGCTATAACCGGCGGAGCAAATGTCTACTTTGACATTTTCCCGGATTCCAATACCGCTACCGGCGAGCCGAATGTGGAAATTTATTCCATTTGGTTCGAGTATACCGCGATCCAATAATGATGAATGTTGAACAATAGTGTTTTGTAGGAAGTTGAAAGGTCCATCCCGATTTGGGGTGGGCTTTTGATTTCATTGAGTTTTAAATACCCCTCTTGTATAATCAAATTATGGAACATCAATCATTGCTAGAAAAATCGATTTTAACCACCATTTGCTATTTTGATATTTTTGATTACCCGCTCACTTTAGTAGAAATATGGAAATGGCTTTTTATGAAAGACTGGAATCCGCAGGAAAAAGTGGATTTAACCGCTTTGCACAAGATATTAGACCAAAGCGCTTATCTTAAAAAAAACATCGATTCACGAAGCGGATTCTATTTTCTGAAAGGGCGCCAAAAAACGGTGGAGATTAGAAAAGAGCGTTATAATATTGCCGAGGTTAAATTCCGAAAGGCGCAAAAAATTATCCGTCTGCTGCGCCTAATCCCTTTTGTAAAAATGATTGCCATTTGCAACACCTTGGCGATTAGCAACAGCCGCCGGCGAGCGGACATCGATTTGTTTATAATCACAAAGCACAACCGGGTTTGGCAGACCCGCTTCTGGACAACCGGATTTTTAAAACTATTCGGCTTGCGGCCATTGCCTAATAAAACCCAAGACACTTTTTGCGCTTCGTTTTTTATTGATGAAAACAATCTGAATCTTAACAAAATAGCGATTAAAGACGATGTTTACCTGCCTTATTGGATCAGCCAGGTTTATCCTATTTACGACGAAGGGATTTATAAAAAATTTGTGCAAGAAAACCAATGGGTCAGAGACGAGCTTCAAAACTCCTTATTCGTCCGCCCTACCGCTCGCCGAAAAGTAAACGCTGTCCCTTTAATTAAGCAGGTACTCAGCCCGTTCTGTCGATTATTGCCGGAACAAATATTCAAACATTTTCAGTTGAAAATAATGCCCGCCCGCCTAAAAGCATTGGCGAATAAAGACAGCCGGGTCATTATTCAAGACCATATGCTGAAGTTTCACGACATTGATCGGAGAGACGAATTTAAAAAGCTTTTCTATCAAAAACTAGCGGATACGAGTAATGAATAAAAAATTGATTGAGAAAATTCTGGAAGGGGGCATTTACCTCTGGGTTTTTTTATTACCTTGGCAAACCCGTCTGATTGTCAGTCCCGGTACGCTTAATGGCGATTCCTGGGAATATGGTACCATCAGTCTTTACGGTTTAGACATCCTTTTATTTATTTTGATAATACTGAAGATTTTCGTGGGTAGCGATAAAAAGCGTTTTCTAATTCCTCAAAAAAAATCAATCAATCCCGTTAGAAGTCCCGACTTAAATAGCGTTAATCAATCATTAGAGTTAATACTCTCTAAGAAACGAACTTCTAACGGGATCAATCTTTGGTATATCATCGTCGGATTTTTAGCAATTAGCTTCTTATCGATTTACTGGTCCTGGAACGGCGGCTTGGCGCTTTACGGATTTATTAAGTTATCAGAAGGGATTATTTTATTTTGGTTTATTATTAAAAGCAGTTTCAATTTCACTAAAATCAGCATAGCTTATGTTTCAGCGGCAGTATTGCAAAGCTTAATTGGAATTTACCAATTTGTTTTTCAAAATTCCTTTGGCTCCAAATGGCTAGGAATGAGTAATTTAGAAATCGCCGCTTCAGGCACGAGCGTGATCGAAACCGGTACCGGCCGCTTCTTACGAGCTTACGGATCTTTCCCCCATCCTAACATTCTGGCAGGTTTTCTTTTGGTCGGATTGTTTTTAGTTATCGGGTTGTATCTTCAGACCAAAAATAAAGAAAGGCGTTCTTTGGCATTGGCGGGATTAGCAGTAATCGCGGCCGGCTTTTTTTGCAGTTTTTCGCGGGCCGCTTGGCTGACTTTAGGGATCTCCTTGTTTTTTCTTTTAGGAGCGATGAATCCTAAAAGACACTTTTCCGAATGGCACCGGCCGATTCTCAAACTGGTGGGAATTATCGCGACAGTATTTCTGGTCTTCTTTATTTTGTATCCCCAGACGATTATCACCCGTTTTTCTTTCAATGAAAGATTAGAAGAACTATCACTCAGCCAAAGGGCTAATTACTATCAAGACGCTTTTAGTTTAATTAAAAAACACCCGGTCAGCGGAGTGGGGCTGAACAATTATACTTTAGCGGTGAATTACGAAATTGATTCCGCGCTTGCCGGCCAGGAGTATCAGCCTGTTCATAATGTCTATTTATTGGTTTTAGCGGAATTAGGGGTTTTTGGTGTTTTGATTTTTCTGTTTTTAATCTTCCAGATATTGAAAGAAAGCTGGCTGGCTTTAACCAATTATTCTTTTGACGATTCCCATAGCTGGTTTCTAATCTGCTCGGTGATTTTGATGGCGATATTTATTCTATTCCTCTTTGACCATTATTTTTGGACCCTCTCTTCTGGCATTATGCTGTTTTGGTTTAGCTTAGGGTTATGGCAAAGGAGTATAGAGTACCGGCAATAAAATAGTTTTTAAAAATTCCTTCTCTTTCAAGGAGTTTACTTGACAATCACTCAATAGCTTTATAATCTTATCTCAAAACAAAACCGCCAGTTCATTCTCATCCGGAGGAAAGCATGACTAGGTCAACGATCGGCGTGTTGGAATTAGCATTTGCCGGCCCCCTGAAATTAGTAGAAGCAAATGGTCAAGAAGAGCAAGAGCTGCCCACTGTGCTTGAGGTTATTGGGAGAGCCGGAGTTAGCTTTAATCCGGCGACCCAAAGAATCTTATGCCAACCGGGTTCAGGGTATATTTTTCCCTGCGGGCCGGACCGACATCCCCAGGCTAACGAGATCTACCTCGTTATTCCAATCTCGCCCTAAGGGGAGTACTTTAAGAGAATAGAACATAATATCCCGAAGGGGGCGTTTTCCCAAATGCCCCTTTTTTCTTGACCCGGTCATTTTCTACAAAAATGAATCGGGTTGACATAATTTTTGGGTCCTATATAATGGAATACTAGAATATATATTAGCACTCATACTATCAGAGTGCTAAAAAACGCTTAATTATTAACATTTAAGCCAAAAATATGAAGTTAAAACCACTGGGTGATCGCATTATTGTCAAACCAATCAAGGAAGAAGAGATTACCGCGTCCGGCATCATTCTTCCCGACACCGCTGAAAAGGAGCAAAAATCCGAAGGCGAAATCGTAGCCGTGGGAGACGGCGAACGGATTATAAACCTAGGATTAAAGCCGGGAATGAAAGTAATTTACGGCAAATACGGCGGCGAAGAATTCAAAGAAGATGATATTGAATACAAAATATTATCCGTTGCCAAAGAGGAGGATAAAAGCGACGTTTTTGCAATTATCGAATAATAATTAATCCATCTATAAAAAAATGGCAAAGCAAATTTATTATGATGAACAAGGCCGTGATGCCCTGAGAAAAGGGGTCAATCAATTGGCCGACGCAGTCAAAGTCACTCTTGGTCCTAAAGGACGCAACGTTGTTTTGGATAAAGGCTTCGGTTCGCCCACCATTACCAAAGACGGAGTGACCGTGGCTAAAGAAATTGAGCTGGAAGATAAGTTTGAAAACATCGGAGCGGAACTGGTAAAAGAAGT
>Ga0066640_10000573_pt1 | contig 21541 bp, 18 predicted proteins | sample CryGeyCG2114_020_2_FD_59505 | JGI IMG/M metagenome (GOLD analysis project Ga0066640, IMG submission 59505) | Groundwater microbial communities from aquifer - Crystal Geyser CG11_big_fil_rev_8/21/14_0.20 | ecosystem: Environmental > Aquatic > Deep subsurface > Groundwater | place: USA: Utah... | reverse complement strand
TTGAAATCGTCTGGGTTCCAAGGGCGTCCCGGGCCTACCCACTTGCGGTGGGCGGCCTGGCCGCAACCTCGATCGGGATTGAAGGGTGTGGCTTTCCGGTTCAGGTTAATTCAAGGGGAGTGAAAGGTAAATCAAAAAGGGGGGAGGGGGAGTTATTGCAGGATGGTATTTTCGAGTTTGGCGCCGGTGGTTACGGCCTTTGCAATATTGGCGTCGACGAGATAGGCGTCCTTCAGGTTGGCGTTGGTGAAGTTCGTTCCGTGCAGATTGGCTTCCAGAAGGAAGGCGTTTTCCATCATGGCGCCCTCGAAGTTGGCGTAGGTCATGTCGGCCCCTTCGAGATTGGTCTCCTGAAACGTGACCCCCGCGCAATGCGCGTCTTTTAATTCCACGCCGACCAGGTTTGCATGGTTGAGGTTTACCCCTTTAAATGTGCAGGTGTTCAAATCCCCGTATTTAAGGACCGACCCCGCCAGGTTGACATCGGTGAGTTTTGAAAAACTGATGTCCGCGCCCCGCGCGTTGGTTCCCGACATCTGCGATTTGTTGATCTCGATTTGTTTGAGATAGGCGTACATGAATCGGGTGAAAGAAAGATCCGATTCCTCCACCACGACCGAGTACAAGTTGGCGTAATTGAAGTTGGCGCCGCGGAAATCGCAATTTTTGATTATCGCGGACGTCATCTCGCAGTTTTCCAGCGTGGCGTTCTTGAAATTGCAGTTGACCAGGGTCGCCTCCTCGAAGTTGGAGCCGGAAAGATTGGCCCCGGAAAAGTTGACGTCCTTGAGCCTGGCCTTGCGGAACGAGGCTTTTTCCATGGTGGCCTTGGAGAAGTTGATGGCCCTCAGTTCCGATTCGTCAAACTGAACATCGACCAGCGTGGCGAAAACGAAGGTGACCCCGCTCAGGCTGATCGTGCGGAGGTCGTATCCGCTAAAATCCACCCCGTCCTGCTTGGGGTCCTTTACAACCAGAGAAAGAATTTCGTCAACGTTTGACATAAGAGTTTACCGGCGGATCCCTGTTATTTTCTTTGGCTGGGAGGAAGCATGCTGTTCATGCTTCGTTGAATTTTTTGCGGATTGCTTCGTTCGTGAATTCCCATGATTCCCACACGGATAATTCTGTAAATCATGGTTTCCATATCCGTTTTCGAGTTGAGTTTCGCGGTTATGGGGGTGATGATCAGGTTGGCCATAATGATCCCGTAAAACGTGGTGATCAAGGCGGTGGCCAGCGCGGGACCGATGGTGGACGGGTCGTCGATGTGCATGAGCATCTGGATCAGACCGATCAGCGTTCCGGCCATTCCGAAAACCGGGGCCTGCACCGACATGAAACGGAGGATTTTCTGGCCCGCATTGTGGCGCTCGATGAGGGCTGAAAGTTCGCGCTCCATGATCTCGTGAATCTCGCGTCCATTGTATCCGTCCACGATCATTGCGACCCCGTTTCTCATGAATGGATTTTCGATGTTGGCTTCCATGTTTTCCAGTTGCTTCATGCCGCCGGACCGGTAGCGGGTGGCGAGTCGCATGATGTCGTCGACATAATCGCTCGGGGACCCCGTATCCGGCCGGTAGGCCTTGTAAATGACCTGAAACATGACCATGATTTTTTTCGAGGGGAACGCGATGAATGCCGTCGCGATGGTTCCTCCCACGACGATCAGGAAACTGTTCAGGTTGATAAAAACGCCAGGGTCCCCGCCCAGGATGATGGCGATGATGATGAGCATGGTTCCCGCCAGCGTTCCGAGGAGCGTCCCGGTATCCAGTCCGGTGTCCTGCTGAACGGTAGCTTCTTCCTGTTGCCGGGGGATTTCGCCAATCCCGGCCGCTTCTTTCGCAACGGTTGCCATAATCTAAAACTTTAATCCTGTTTAACTGGCTACTTTTTCCTCGATGGCCGTCCCTTTGACTTTGAAGGACCGCGTGATGTAGTTGTTCAGCCAGGGAAGTTTAAAGGGCTCTTTACGGCCGGATTGGATGAAGATCTTGATGAAATTCGGATCATCCAGGCTCTCGGTAAGAACTTGGGGCCCCATCTCATTGAACATACGTCCCACGCAGTTTGCCCCGGCGTAGGCTTTGCAAAACAGCTCTCCCCATGAGGTCATGTAGGTGGCCGTCAGGTTGCGGATCATTTCCAGTTGCCGATTGATATATTGGCTCAACTCGGCGTTGGTCTTGCAGTTTCGTATATTTCCCGCCTCTACCTCACGTGGCAGAGGGGCTCCGAAGTCGACGGTCAGAAACAACTGTTTAACCCGCGCGGGCGCCATCAACTCGTCGTTTGAGATGGCGGCGATGTTGACCGCATCGATAAATTCCGACATTTGGGCCAGAAGGTTCTTCAGATCCTCATCCCTGATGGATTGGCCTTCCGCGCGGAGGAGCAGGGTGGTCTCTCCAGGCCGGTACAGGTTGTTAAACGCCGTGAACGCAATCAGGGCCGAAAAAGAATTTGTATTTTTGATGATGTTTTCCTTGGGGACATGTTCCACGAAAGCGAGGGTTCGTCCGCGAATCAGGTACCAGGTGAGTTTGGCTTGTGCCCCCTGCTGATCGCACAGGAACGTCAAGTCCTTTTCCCAGGTTTTCCCGTCGACGATGGCGGTCAGGTTTTCGACCTTGTTGGGAGCCTTGCGGAAAAAGCTGAACAGCTTCCGCCCCAGGAGATGGGTGTCCTTTTCCGTAATCAAGCTTTCGCTGGGATCGAGGGTTTTGTTCTTTTCGGAGATGTTTTTATAGGATTCCATCAAAATCTTGTTCACGCGCTGGCCCAAGGCCACTTTCTGCATCATCTGCCACTCGGAGTATTCGTTCAACTGTTGGACCTTGAACGGAGTCCATTCCCAGGCTTTCATCATTTTAACAATCAGATCTTTTTTCCAGTTTTCGGGTGCCGATTCAAAATCGTCTGCGGTGACTTTGGTTCCGATTTTCAGGTAAAACGAGGATCGAAGCGCGTCCACCTCGTTATCGGTTTTGGAATCCATGAAAAATTTCTGCACCCGCTTGAAGAGCAGGAGGTAAGCGTCGATATCCAGGAAAGGCGTCTCGTTCCGGAATACCAGATTTTTGACTTCATGACATAGCAGGTTGGATGCGGTCTCGGTGAACATGTACTCTTCCAGCAGACCCATTTTCATCAGGGTTTTGAAAGGGGACTTGAAGGATTTGATGAGTGCCCAGATCGAGCCGCCAAAGAACTCGCCATCGGAAATGTCGTAAACGTTTCCCATGTTGATGAACTCCTCCTTTTTAAGGAGCGTGTTCCCCATTTGGATCATGTGCCAGAGGTTGTCGTAGTTCTCGTCGTTGGCGCCCAGCGGAACCACCCACCAGAATGGGATTTTGCCGGTGACCACGATGAGGGTTCGAAACATTTCTTCCTTGAGCAAAATGGCGAGGGCCGATCCCGTGCTTTCGCTGTCGCTCTCACCGAAGATGTTATTCTTTACGTCATTGTGGTCGTTGATGAAAAAATGGGTTTCCAGATGGTAAGTGTTCCAGGTCCATTGCTCGATCAGGTTGAGTTTCTTTTGGAATAATTGAAGCGTCTCGGGGGTAAAACTGGACTTGTCCACCAGCAGGGTGTAATCGAGGTCCGATTTCTTGGTCATGGCGATGGACCCCACGCTCCCCATCAACAAAACGGAATGGATGATGGGGTTGAGGTTCTCCGGCCGCCGGATGATCGCGTCGGGAAACAACTTTTCCGCGGCGATTTTCGAGGCGTAATCTACCGTGAAATTGTGGATGCCGCAGGGCACGGGCGTCTCGGATTCAAAATAGCCGGGAAGTCCTTCCTGGTGGACGTGAAGCAGGCGAGGCACCACACAAAAGATCAGCCGATCTTTTTCGGCCAGAGTTTTCAGGGTCCGGTCGATTTTGAATTGGTTGAATCGAAGAAAGGCCTTGCGGTTGCCAAACAACTCTTCGGCTTCTTTGGAGTATTGTTGGTCCATTTCTCGGTCCTGGCAGTCGATTGCCGCTGAAGGGTTAAAATGGAATGGGAATTTCGGCTGTCAGTTCAGTTATATATAAAAATCCTTTTGAAATAAAGACTTTAATCCGGATTACGGCGTACCTGAGGGAACTTGGGATGCCTGGCCGGGCGTTGCGGGAGTCGGCGTGGCGGTTCCCGCGGCCGCGGTCTTGGTTTTCTTGGCCTGGCCGCCCGCTCCCGGACCCGCTTTTCCCCCTTGCTGTTGTTCGTGTTGTTTGGCTTCTGCTTCGGCGACTTTAATGTCCTTCAGAATTTTAATTTCGATCCGGCGGTTCATGGCCCGGTGTTCGTCGCTCGTATTGGCCTTGAGCGGACGGAACTCGCCATAACCGGTTACCACCATTCGATCCGGCGGGAACCGCATCTCATCGATGATGAATCGGGCCACCGTGGAGGCCCGGGCGGCTGAGAGTTCCCAGTTGGACGGATATTTGTCGGAATGGATCGGTACGTTGTCCGTGTGGCCATCCACCAGGATCTGTTTCACGCCTTCTTTCACGTCTTCCTGCATGGTGTTAATGATCAGGTTCTTGGCGCCCTCGATCAACGTGGCCTCGCCAGGCGGGAACAAGTCGGCCGTGGGAAGCCGCTTCAGGATCGTCCGGGTGTCACTGCGCACCAGGGATTCGGGATCGACGTTGTCCTTGACCAGTTCCTTGATCCGCTCCAGCATTTTCATCTCGTCCTTGGTCAGCCGCACGTTGACGCTTTCGATTTTCATCTTCTGTTCCTGGAAGGAAGAAAGCGCTTCGGCAAATCGTTCTTCGTCCATTTTGGAAACGGTAAACATGAGCACGAAGATAACGAGCAGAAGGGTCATCATGTCGGAGTACGTGACAAGAAAATTTTCCAGACCACCTCCGAACTCCGCCTGGGTGGCCGCGCGGCTGTCGGAAAACTCGCCAAAGGTTCCCTTTTCTTCGCCGCCTCCGCCGCCCTTCTTTTCTTCCAGAAGGGTCAGCTTCATCTCGATCTCGGCGTTGTCTTCCCGAAGCATTTCCAATTCGACGAGCATCTTCCGGCGTTCTTTTTCCAACTCCTCAACCTCATCCTTGAGTTCCTGGATGATCTCCGAGGGCAACATGCCTTCTTCGCCGGGGTCCACGTTGCCGTACAACATTTTTTCGTATTTCTCGATGAGGGAGTCTTTTTCCTTCAAAATCTCCGGAGCGACCGCGGCGGCGGCGGCTCCCGTGGGCATCTTCTTGGCCTTGACCAATTCATCCTTGAGCGTTTGAATGCGCTCCTTGAGATTGTCGACGGTGTTGGTATCCTGTCTTAATCGTTTCAATTCCTTGAGCAGGACCTCCTTCTCCCGGTTCAGCTTGCCGTGCTTGCTTTCTCCCTCTTTGATTTTATCTTTAAGGAGTTCGCGGGATTTTTGAAGGTTCTCGATTTTTTGACGGGTGGCTTCGTCCAGTTCCTGTTCGGTCTTGGCTTCGCCTTCATCTTCGCTCTTGGAGTCCTTGCCGACATGTTTGGAGAGGCGGGCGGCGTTGGCGATTTCTTTCTGCTCCTGCACCTCGGCTTCTTTTTCTTTGATCGTATTCTTAAGTTTCTTGACCTCCTCTTGATTGAAGGTCATTACGTCCTTAAGTTTTTGTGATACGAAATTTTTCTCTTCGGCGATCTTGCGGAGCTCGACACTCTTGATTTTGAGTTGCTCCTTGACCAATTGAAGAGATTGCATGTTCCGCATGTAATTCCCCCAAACTTATAGGAACCTATCGGAAGTGGTGGAGCGAAAGATTATAAAAAAATCAATGGTTTTGGGATAACCGCCGGATGAATTCCCAGACGGGCTCCCCCCTGATTTTATTTAACTTTGCCAATCGCGTCAACGGGGGGTGCCCCGGTCCTCGGCCGTAACTTCCTCCTTGGAGGGTCACGGTCAGCTCTTTCATGATGACATACTTGGATGCCCGGTTGAACGAGGGATTCGATAATATTTGTTTGTGTTATATAACTTGTTGTAAAATAAAGTTTTATTTTGGAGTTCCCCATGTCCCCGGAAACGTTGACCGCCATCCTTAAGGCCTTGGCCAACCGTCGCATCGGAGTAACCGCCTTGTTGGGTTTTGCCTCGGGGCTCCCTCTGGCGTTGACGGGTGGGACGCTTCAGGCCTGGATGACGGTAGAGGGGGTCGATTTGTCGACCATCGGTATTTTCACCCTGGTTGGCTTGCCGTACACGGTCAAATTCCTCTGGGCGCCGCTGATGGACCGGTTTGCGCTTCCCTGGTTGGGGCGCCGAAGGGGCTGGATCCTGATGTGCCAGATGACTCTGGCGATGCTAATTGTGGTTTCCGGTTTTCTCAGTCCCCGGTCGGTTCCCTGGTGGCTGGCCCTACTCGCGTTTCTAATCGCGTTTTGTTCCGCTTCCCAGGATATTGTGGTGGACGCCTACCGCACCGACGTGCTTCGCCAACCGGAGCGGGGCATGGGGGCGGCCGTGTTTGTGACCGGGTATCGGGTCGCCATGCTGGTCTCCGGTGCTCTGGCCCTGATTCTGTCGGAATACATCGGCTGGCGATCCACCTATATCTTCATCGGATTTTTGCTCTTTATCGGTATTCTGGCGACCTGGATGGGCCCCGAGCCGGAAGATCCCGGCCGGCCTCCACGAACCTTGAGCGAGGCGGTCGGGGGGCCGTTGCGGGAATATTTTTCCCGGCCGGGAGCGTGGGTTTTTCTGGCGCTCATCGTGTTGTACAAACTGGGGGATGCCTTCGCCGGAAGCTTGACCACGGCGTTCCTGATTCGCGGCGTGGGATTTTCGGTGGGAGAGGTGGGTGCGATCAATAAGGGATTGGGACTGGCCGCGACCATTTTCGGGGCATTGTTTGGGGGCGCCTTGATGGCCCGATTCGGCCTGTTTCGCTCCCTTCTGGGCTTCGGCATTCTGCAGGCGGTTTCCAATCTGACTTTCATGGTACTGGCCCATGTGGGAAAAAGCTATCTGGTGTTGGTTCTGGCGGTGGGATTTGAAAACCTGGCCGGCGGAATGGGCACCGCCGCTTTTGTTGGATTTCTGATGGCTTTATGTGACCATCGGTATACGGCCACCCAGTTCGCTTTGCTCTCGGCCCTCGCCGCGCTGGGCCGGGTTTATGTGGGTCCCGTCTCCGGCTTTCTGGTGGAAGGAGTCGGGTGGGTTTGGTTTTTCTTTTTTACCTTTATTGCCGCCCTTCCAGGCTTGATCTTGTTGTGGGCGATGCAGGGAACGATCGGTTCCCTCGAAAATAAATCCTCTCCCCCAAGCCAGGGGGATGAATGACTCGTTTTATTTATTTACATGGGTTTGCCTCTGGCCCCCAATCGACGAAAGCCAGAGCCTTTAAACAGGCTTTTGCTTTAAGGGGCCTGCCTCTACAGGTCCCCGATCTGGAGGGAGGGGATTTTCAGAATCTGACCCTTTCGAGCCAAATGAAGATTCTGGATCGTTGCCTGGATGACTCCCCCGAACCCGCCGCCCTGATCGGGAGCAGTATGGGAGGTTATCTTGCGGCTTTGGCCGCGGAACGTCGACCCGAGGTCGTGGGGCTTTACCTGATGGCTCCGGGATTCAATTTCCTGAAGCGGTGGGGGGAGAGGCATAATATCGCCGTGGGGAATTTTAATTCAATTCCCCCCTTGATCCAGGTATTTCATTACCGTTACAATAGTGATAAATCCTTGAGTTCTAAAATTTTTTCCGATGCCGAAGCTTGGGCGGAAATTTCGTTTGCCCGTAAAATTCCCATCCGTATCGTACATGGAATTCATGATGAGACGGTCGATATTCGGGAATCCAGAGAGTTTGCCAAGCTCCGATCCTGGGTTGAATTTGAGGAAATCGATTCCGATCACGGGTTGGCCTCGCACGTAGATTGGGTGACCACCGATGGCATGGCATTTTTTCACCGCTCGGGATTTTTTTAAGCGACCTTGTTGGCAAGATTTGTAAATAATTTTCCATCGATCGTTTCCGGTGCCGATTTTAGGTACCTGTCTCCGGATCAGAATGAAATCGCGAATTCTTGTAGTTGACGACGATAAGGATCTTTTGGCCCTTCTGGAAAAAAAACTGGGAGAGGAGGGGTACCTGGTTCAATTGGAATCGGATGGGTTGGCGGCGATTCAGAAGATCAGGAAGAAAGAGCCGGATTTGATTATCCTGGACATCAATATGCCCAAAGTTTCAGGAATGGAAGTGTGCCGGGTCCTTCGCTCCGAGGATCGGACGAAAAAAATCCCCATTATAATGCTGACCGCCCGCGATGAAGAAGTGGACCGGATTTTGGGGTTGGAATTCGGGGCGGACGATTATGTGACCAAGCCTTTCAACCCCCGGGAGCTGGTGCTTCGCATCAAAAATATTCTTAAACGGGTTCAGGATAAATCCGATAAAAAACAGTTTCTCCAACATGGGCCGTTCTGGATGGATGTATCCAGCCACGAGGTCAAGGTCAGGAACAAGCCCGTTCAATTGACGTTGACCGAATTCAAGTTGCTCTTCCGGTTGCTGGAAAATCCCGGCAAGGTTCAGACGCGCGACAGCCTTCTGGACGAGATCTGGGAATATGGGGAAAATGTGTTCTCCCGCACCATCGATACCCACGTTCAGCGGCTTCGCGCCAAGTTGCGCGAGGGAGGCAAGTACATCAAAACCGTTCGTGGAGTCGGTTATCAAATCCAGGAACCCTGATCCTGGTTCTTTCTTTTTTCTTCCTGCCCCATCCCGATTTGGGTTTGATCCCGGGAATTTGGTTCCTTCGGTAAAATCCGATTCGGCAAAGTTGCAAAATTGTGACGTAACGGTCACCGGGTCTTGACACTACTTTTTTATCCTGAACTTAGATGATGCATCCCTGTTGACGATTTCAGGGATAAAAAATTCAGTCCACGCGAACTCTGTTCCGGGACTCATATAAGGAATAAGGCGATGATCAAGAAAATTTCCGAAGTTCAACTTGATAGCGTGGGCAAACGTCTTAAGGCCTGGAGAAAATCCTTGTCCTTCAAACTCAAGGATATTTCCCGTCGAATCCATGTTTCGCAGGGTTCTCTTTCCGATCTGGAAAATGACAAATCCCTTCCCTCCGCCAGGACCCTGACCAATCTTTGTCTTTTCACCGATCTCAATCTCTGCTGGTTGCTGACGGGAAAAGGGGCGGTGGCCCGCGTCGTTGACGAAGGCGCCAGGGAATCCCATTTGTATCGGGAGTTCCTTCTCGCCATGCAGGACAAAAAATTGCGTGAACTATACGACCGATTGGTAAGGATCTACACTCTGGGCGACAACCAGAAACGGGCGAATCTGGTCGGGTACCTGACCGGGGCCGATCCCGGAGTTCAGCCCCGGTAACCGTGACAAGAACGTGACAAATCGTTGACCTCATTGTAACCCGGCTCGGCTATTTTCAAATAGCCAGATAGAAATGAAGAAACCGGGATGAACGCGATTATCCCTCGCGCATTGTGCCATGGCCGCCGCAAATCAAAAACGACCCATGCCGGGTTAAAAAAATGACTTCGGACTATTGGAACGGTGGATATTCCTTTTCCGGGGGATACCCACCGGATCGATTGTTTATTGACCTATTTTCTCAGAATTGATTATGCACCCATTGACTGAACCGCCTCACTCGAAACGCAATAAAATTTTGGTTGTGGATGACTCTCCCGACCAGTCAAACCTGATATGTCATTTTCTTGCCCAGGCTGGTTTCGAAGTGCAGATTGCTGAAAATGGAGAAGAAGGGATCTTGAAGGTTCGGGAATGGGTTCCCGACCTGGTGATCAGCGACGTGGCCATGCCGATGATGGATGGTTTCGAACTCAGTCGGCGCATCAAAAGCGATAACCGGCTCAAGCATATTCCCGTAATTCTTTTGTCAGCCCTGTGGGAAGTGGAAAATCTGGTGAACGGACTGGAAGCGGGAGCCGACTTCTATTTCCTTAAACCCTGTGACATTGATTTTCTGATTTCCGCAATCCGTGAAATCCTGGGGCGGGAGGAGGGAGCGGCGTCGAGTGCTTCGAGCCCGGGATTGAAAATCAATCTTGAAAGTCTTCCTTACTTCCCCCGTGAAGATCAAAACAAGGTTTTGAGGTATCTTTTGTCCAGTTACGACCGGGCCGCGCGCCAGAGCAACCGGTTCCTGAACGGGCAGGCGGAATTTCAAGCAATGAATGAGGGGTTGCGGATCCCTATTCAGGAGACGAAGGGAAGGCTATCCTCCTCGAGGAACCGCTTTCAGAGTATTCTCAACGATGTCAGGGATACCATCGTCATTATTGATGAAGGTCAACATATTATCCTTTTCAACAAGGCGGCGGAGGATGTTTTCGGTTACCGGGCCGAGGAGGTGTTGGGCATGCCGTTGAATATTCTCCTGCCCGAAAGGTTTCGCCCCGGCCATCGGGAATGGGTGCGGACATTTGGCGAGGAACAGGTGGAACGTCGCAGTATGAACGAGCGCAGGGATGTCTGGGGAAAACGAAAGAATGGAGAGGAATTTCCCGCGGAAATCACGATCTCCAAATTCGAAGAAGATGGAGCGCTGTATTTCTCCGCCATTTTACGGGAGGTCACGGATAGAAAGGCCGCCGAAAAAAGTCGTTAGGATTGCTCCGGACTTTTAAAAATGGACCGGCGTTTGACGTTCCTTCTCTGGCCGGATTCTATTTTCCTTTTTCCAACCGCACATCGATCGATTTGAAGGACGGGGTTTTCGAGAGCGGATCGGCGGCCCGGGGAACCAGAACGTTGGCCTCGGGGTAATACATCATGATATTTCCGGATTTGACGGGGTAGGGCACGATGGAGAGTCCCGATAACGATCCGGTTTCATTCCTCACCGTTACGTTTTCACCCTCCCGGTAACCGCAACGGCCGATATCTTCCGGGTTCATGAATACCACGTTTCGCGTACGGGTTCCCCGGTAGCGGTCTTCCATGTCATAGACCACGGTGTTGAATTGTCCCTCCGACCTTACCGTCATCAGTTTGAAGGTTCCGGTTTCGCCGTGAGCCGCCGTTTTCGGAATGGGACAGACTTTGAAGGTGGCCTTGCCGCTGGGGGTGGGAAATATCGGTTGGTGAAGGATCCTGCCTCCGATGTGAAATTCTTCCCGAGTCCGGTCCATTTCCCGCATCTTTTCAAATCCGGGGATGACGGACCCCACGAGTTCGCGGATATTATCATTGCGGTGAAAGTCCTGCCAGGGCAGGGGCCGGTTCTCCGGAAACACGCGCGAGGCCACTTCGGCAATGATCTTTACTTCACTTTTGGGTCCTGGGTACCTTTCCGGCCCTCCATCACTCATCCGCACAAAATTGAACATGCTTTCCTGCGTCGTCGGTTCCGGTTCTTCGTCCCGGGCCAGCACGGGAAGGATGAGACTGGTTTGACCTTTGCCGCGGAAATGGCCGGAATTGAGCGTGGTGTTCATATATAAAGTGAATCCGATTTTTCCCAGGGCTTCCTCCGCGAAAGCGGAATCGGGATTGGACCCGAACAGATTTCCCCCCAGGTTCCAGGCAAAATCGAATCCGCCCCCGTGTGCCTTTTCCATGCAACCGAGCGTGTCCAGACCGGGGGTTTGCGGTAACCGGATCGGAAACCGGGCTTCCAGCTTTTCCAGAATGGCCTGTTTCAATTTGGGTGTAAATCCTACCGAGCCCACCCCTTGCACATTACTGTGCCCCCGTAAGGGGAGTAGTCCCGCGTGGGTTCTTCCCACCATTCCCCTCATGAGCGCCAGGTTGACGATGGAGTGAATGTTGTCCACGCCGTGGGAATGGTGGGTGACCCCCATGGCCCAGGCGAACACCACGTTTCGGCTTTCCGCGTATTGGATGGCGATGTCTTCCATCTCATGGCGGGCGAGACCGGAGACTTTTCCCAACTCCTCCCAGGAAAGGTGGTTCAGGTCCCGTTCGAACTCAGGGAAATGCTCGGTGTGGTTTTCCACGAATTTCCTGTCGATCGTCCCCGGGTGCGTGCTCTCCAGCGCCAGCAGGGCTTTGGCGATGCCTTTCAATAACGGGATATCTCCACCGATATGAGGTTGCAGGTAAGTGCTGGCGATTTCGGATCCGAACAGCAGGCTGGAAAAATCGGAGGGAACGCTGAAATTTTCCAGGCCTCGCTCCCGCGCGGGGTTGATCACCACCACCCGTCCGCCGCGCCGGCGCACGTCCATGAGAATACGCATGAAGCGGGGATGATTGGAAGCGGGGTTGGCCCCGATCAGAAAAATCAGGTCCGCGTGGTCCAGGTCGTCCAGTTGAACGGTGGCCGTTCCGGTGCCCATGCTCCGGGAGAGCCCGACGCCCGAGGCTTGATGACAATAATAGGAGCAGTTGTTGATATCGTTGGTGCCGTAGGTCCGGGCGAAGATTTGCAGGAGAAACGCGGCTTCGTTGGAGGAACGTCCGCTGGCATAGAAAAAAGTCCGGTCGGGAGAGGTTTCCTTCAGTTGCCCGGCGATGCGGTTGAAGGCGTCTTCCCATGATATGGGATGATAGTGGGTCTGGCCCGGCTCGCAGATCACCGGTTGGGTCAACCGGCCGCTCCGTTCAAGATCCCTGGGATGCCAGGTTTTGAGAGTTTCGATATCGTGCCGGTTGAAAAATCCGGCGGGAAGAGCGCCCTGCATGTCGGAGGCCTGCGCGAGGAACGACTTGTTGCATACCGCCGGGAAATGTCCCTTCTCGTCGCGCAATCCGCCTTTTTGCCCCCCCATGCCCAGCGCACAGCTTTTGCAACTGTTCCTGGTGAACAGGGCCCGCAACAGGGGTATGAGGCCACCCGCCCGAACAGCCAGTTTCAGGGAATAGCGGATCGCCCCCCATCCGCCTGCGGTGCGGGGAAGTTTGACTGGCATGTTCAAATACCGATCTTTTCTCGCGGGACCCAACCCTTCGGGTCGCCGGGGATTTCGATCTCCACCCACCCGTTTTGCTCCCGACGAATCTTGACCACCGCCCCTTCATGGAGTTGAAAGAGGGTGACGTTACTTTCGCCTTGCCCCGACTTGACATCGACCTGTTTCGCCAGGATGACCCCCTGGAGATCCCGATCTTGAGTATAGAATTTAATCCCCGTACCCGCCGCCGTCAATATAAGGAGGAGCAGGAGGATTTTCCGGACCAGGTTCCAGGAATCCGAGCGCCGGAGAGTCCAGCCGATCAGGCTGGAAAAGAACAGGAAATTCGCACCCAGCAATAGTTTGAGGTGTTCCGAAGCGTTGAGGTCGTCCACCCAGAAAATGAGGGTTTTGAGCCATCCTCCCGTTTTGAGATACAGGTTGTCCTCGGTTTTCTGCAGGGCAAACCGCAAATTGGCATCGAGGTTTTCGTCCCGTGGGATCCAGGTTTCGGCACGCAGGTAGTTCAGGATGGCGGGTCCCGTTTTACCCTGCCGCATGTATGCGTTGCCGAGATTGTAATACAAATATCCGTTGTGAAAATCTTTCTGGATCAGTTCTTCATAAAGCGCGGCGGCTTCGGTGTAGTTCCGGTTCAGATACAGGTCGTTGGCGCGCGCGATTTTGGAAGCGGTGTCCTGTCCCCACGCGGAAGATACCAGAACAAGGATAAGCATGGCCGACCCTAAGAGGGTGCTGAAAAACTCCAAAAATGTCATCTTGAGTCCTTCGGCAAGCTCAGGAGAAACTCCCCACGAAGGATCTAGCCTGATTAGTAAATTCAAGCTGGACAAGGGTTTTGGGCAAGATTCTTCGCCGCACTGCGGCTCAGAATGACACCCGAAAGAGTTTTTCAGCATCCTGTTAGAATATTTTTGCATTGTTTCCTTGCAGTCATGCGATCCTTTCCAATTCCTTCAACACCTCGATCGACTCGTCGATCAGGCGGGACTTGTCCGTCTGCACTACCGGAGCAAATTGGAGCGCCTCGTACTTTTCCAGCAGAGCCCGGGCTTTGGCCGCCTGATCCGGCTGAATATGGCGCTCCTTCAGCCGGGACTCTACCTCCACCGAGGTGAACGCGGTTCCCTTGAGGTTCAGTTTATTGCCGATATATTCCCGGACGATCTGCGACAATTCCCGCACGAAAGGCCTGGGATCGTTCCCTGATACCGGAGAAAGTCCCTTCAGTTGCTTTTGAAACAGCTTGAAGGCCTCCCGGCTCCGATAATACGCGGGATTCACTTTCATCCGTTGCTGTGTACGTTCCCGGATAAGCACCATGCCATACAGCACGGCGGGAAGGAGGAGGAGCGCAAGGTACACCCACGTTTCGGATGCGGTGAGGGACTGATCTTCAAAATCGGAGAGCCGGGTGTGAATGGGAAGAATGTCCTTGCCCAAAATCTTGACGTCTCCCTCCCCGGATTGCGGAACGGGAAGATTGGAATCGGCAAGGTGGAGCGACTCCGATTCACGCCCGGGGAGAACTTTCAGCGTGAGGGGACCGGTTTCCGCGCGGCGATAGGAATTCTCTCTCGGGTCGAAGTAATTGAGCACCACGGGAGGAATCGTAAGGGTTCCGGGGACGGTCGGCACCAGGGCCAGCTTGAAGGTCTTTTTCCCGGTGATCCGGGTATCGTGAATCGAAGTTTCCACCGCCGGTTGGTCTTCGTAAATCTTGAATCCCTGCCGGTCCAGCGATCTCATGGGATTGGCCGCGTCGCCGATGTTCCCCGTCCCGGTGAGGGTGAGGGTCAACGTTGTCGTGTCCCCCGTTTCAAGCTCCGTTTTGCTGAGGGATTCGGAGATATCGAACTGACCCACGAGGCCGGAGAAATTCGCCGGCTTGTCCTTTTCCGGAAGGGGTTGGATCTCAAGCGAGATGGGTTTGCTCCTCAAGACCTTGTGCTCGATTTTGGATCGGGACCCGAAAAAGGGATCGTCGAAAAAAGGATCGAATGGACTGCGCCCTGGAAACCCCTGGCGGGAGCGGTACAGCAGGTCCATTTCAAGAAGCGCGGGAGGGAGTTCCACGCGGCCCGGTTTGATGGGAAACAGGGCGACGGAGAGTTCGTGGATTTCGTACTCGACGCCGTTGATGACCTGGGTGTAACGCTTCGATTTCCCCAAATCCATTTTGCGGAAGTACTGCTGGTCGTAGGGCATGTCGAGATTGAGATTCTGTGCGTCGGCCTTGCGGTAAAGCTTGAACGTGTAAACCACCTGCTCGTTGACGAAGGGTTTTGCATTGGAAACGTAGGTTTCGACAAATGCCTCGACGTTCCGGGCCCGTCCCGTGTTGCGGGGAGCGGCGACCGTCAATGGAATGGGTTCCGTGGAATAAGTCTTCCCATCGACCACCACCCGGGCCGGGCGAAGAGTAAATTGACCCTCCTTCAAAGGCAGGAGCTGATAACTGAAGGTCAGGCTCACCTGGATATCCGCATTGATGATCTGGGTGGAGGAGGAGGTGCCGGTTGAAATGACCCGGAAATCGGGAAGCGGAGGCAACTCCGGTGTTTCCGCGCTTTGTGATCCGCGAACGGTGATGGAAAGCTGAATGGAATCTTCAAGGGAAAGCGTGGTTTTGTCCACCGTGGCGGTGACCTGGATGTCGTTGGCCCACCCGGTGCCGGTCCAGGCAAGGAGGAAGATCGCTATTCCCGCCAGGAGGCTCCCCCCGGCGCGGCCCATACCTCCCGTCATCGGATTTCGCCCTGAGTTTCTACCAATCATTTCTCGGGTAAGAAGTTGAAGGTTTGCTGTTGGCGGCCTGACGCTGTTGGAATTTTTTAAGATCTTCATTGAGCGATCTCAGCCACCGTTCCGCCTCCTGAGGGGTCAAGGCATGGTCCGAATCCGGGCGGGCGGAAGAGGAGGCGCTCGCTTTGGGAGGGGAAGAATCCTGTTTCGCCGATTTTTCCGGCTGTCCCGTCCCGCTATGTTCACGACTTTGCGGGTCGGATGGTTTCCCTGGCTCGGGTGGCTTTTTGTCCTGCTCCTCCTTTTTGCCGGAATCACCTTGGTTGTCCTGTTTCGGCTCCTTGTCCTTGCTGTCCGGGGATTCCTTGGCCTTCTGTTCTTCCTGTTGTTTCAACTTTTCCTGGATGTATTCCATGTTGAACTTGGCGTCCATGTCCGTGGGATTGAGCTTGAGGGCCTGCTTGTAGGTGTCGGCCGCTTCCCGCAATTTCCCCATGCGGTACAGAGCGTTTCCCGTGTTGTACAGGGTTTTCTCCTTCAACTCATCGGGTTTCCCCTGGGTGGAAAGGGACTGCTGGTACGTTTGCAGGGCGTCCTGGAATTTTCCCAGCCGGTACTGGCTACTGCCGAGGTTATACGCGATTTTGGGATTCTGCGGGTCCGCCTGCCGGGATTGTAAAAACAGGTCACGCGCTTTTTCGTATTCCTTGTTGTGATACGAATCGACTCCCTTGCGAAGAGCCGCCGTGCCCGGTTCGGCCCGGCCCGTGCCGGGGAAGCCAAGAACCAGGATAAGCCCGCCAAGAATGGTCAGGTATTTGGGAGAAAGTTGTGTGCCCGGTTTGCGAAAGATCATGAGGATGGGGGAAGCACGATGTTTTCCCCATGTTAACGCAGGAGGACCCGGCGGAACATCAAAAAATGGAACCTCGGGACGAGGCGAACCTCAAGCCCAACTGTGGGGCCGGGCGGCTCTTTACCAACCCGGGCCGCTGGCGGCCCCGCACGCCGGATAAAGTCAATCGAGCATTAAACCGTCTTCACGGCGATTTTCTTGACTTCTTTTTTGGCTTCCGGTGTCTTGGGGAGCTTGATGGTCAGCACGCCGTTCTTGAATTTGGCTTCCACTTTTTCGGTGTCGATTTCGGCAGGAAGCGGAATGCTCCGGTGGAACGAACCGTACATGCGTTCCATGCGATAGAAGTCTTTCTTCTTTTCTTCCTTTTCCTGCTTTTTCTCTCCCCGAATGGTCAGCACTTCTTTAGACAGGGATACGTCGATGTCCTTTTCTTCCATTCCGGGAAGCTCGGCGGTCACCTCGATTTCGTCGTGGGTTTCCGAGACATCCATTTTGGGAATCGCGCCGACCAGGCTGGAAAAACCAGGCCGATCCAGTTCCCGGTCGAACATGCTCCGGGAGAAACTGTCGAACAGCTGATTCATCTCGCGTTGCATCGACTCGAGAGAAAGATCCCAGTCGTGTTTCATCAATTCGCCATCTTTACCCCATTTCCATGGAACAAGTTCATTGATTTTCATAATATCATCTCCTTTCACCAGCTACGGGGGGTTGCCTTTCCTCAAGAAAAATTAATATGGATTTCCCCTTTTCTATTGAATAGATAAAATTGAGGTAAATCGGTGTCAAGGCGGTGGAAAGTTTTTTTAAATGGGAGAGGGATTGGGTCAGAATCCGGTCAGGAGGGGTTCGGGGGGGTGGCTATTTCCGGGACAACCCAGAATTTGAGAAGCAGGGCCGCCAGGGCGGCGCAGGCCGAGGAAAATCCGAAAGCCGAGATGGGATTGAACGATTGCCACAACCCCCCAAAGATCAGGGAGGCGGGCAGGAGCGCCAGACCGGAGACCACGTTAAACCATCCATAGGCGGTCCCCAGCTTGTTCGAGGGGGCCAGGTCGGCGACCAGGGCTTTTTCGGCTCCTTCCGTGGCCGCGATGAACAACCCGTAAAAGGCAAACGAAGGCCATAGCCAGGCCGGATTCCCGCCGTTAAGCCCCAGGAACAAGTAGAACAGGGTGTAGCAGATCCACCCCCCTACAATGACCTTCGTCCGCTCGACCCGGTCGGACAGGGCGGAAAGGTGGGTGGAGCACGTCATGGCGACCAGCGATACCAGGGCCCATAACAGCGGGGTCTGCGAGTCGGTCAGCCCCATTTCCCTGGCGCGGAGAAGCAAAAACATATTGGAGGAGTTTCCCAGGGAGAACAACGCCAGGACTATAAGATAACGTTTGAAGGCGGGGGAAAAATCGCGCAAGTTCCAGGAGAACCGCGTAGCCAGCGGTTCCGGCAGGCGTTCCGGCTCGCGAACGAGAAGGGAACACATCACGGCCAGGGCTCCCGGGGCCGCCGACCACAGCAAAATTTCCCGGATCGTCATGCCTCCGGCCAGTAACCCGGCGGCCACGACCGGGCCGACCACTGCTCCCGCGTGGTCCATGGCCCGGTGGAATCCGAACGCCAGACCCCGCTGTTCCCGGGCGACCGCCGCCGCCAGCAGGGCGTCGCGCGGTGAGGTGCGCAATCCTTTGCCGACCCGGTCGGCAAATCGCAGGACCAGCGCCATCGGCCAGGAAGAAACCAGCCCCAACAACGGACGCGACAGCGCCGGAAGAACATAACCGCCCACCACCCAGTTTTTTTTCGTCCGGGTTTTATCGGCCATGGCTCCCGAGAACAGCTTCAAGAGACTGCCGCACATCTCCGATATTCCCTCGATGATCCCGAGAGCCCGGGGCCCCGCCATCAGGACCGAGGTCAGGTAAAGCGGCACCAGAGGATAAATCAGATCGCTGGCCGCGTCGTTGAAAAAACTCACCACCCCCAGCAACAGGACGACTCGCGGCAGGGCGAGAACGGATCTCAACATACGGTCCCTTTGTCGATCGAAGTTCTGATAAAATTCGAGTATACCATTTCGAGGTAACCGGATTTCACGGATCGGAGGCCCGCTTGGCTTTTTTAAAATTTTTGTATCGTGCGGTGGTGGCGGCCCTGGTGATTATCGGGGTCTCGGCCGTTTATCAGAATTGGGATCGGTTGATGTTTGCCTTACAGGGCCGCCCCGCGGCGGATGAGCTTGAATTCAACCGCCCGGCTTCGGACGCCTCCCGTCCGCTCGTGGTTTCCTCCGACGAAAAAGTCGTCATGGAGGTTTTCGACCGCACGCACCCGGCGGTGGTCAATATCGTGGCCACTACGCTGAGCATGAACTTCTGGATGGAGGTCATCCCCCGGCAGGGGCAGGGAAGCGGATTCATCATCGACAAGGAGGGGTACGTTCTGACTAACGACCACGTGGTGTCGCGGGCCCAGGACATCACCGTGACGCTGGGCGACGGAAAAAAGGCCGAGGCGATCCTCGTGGGCCGGGACCCCTCCACCGACATCGCCGTCATCAAGATTCCGGCGCGCTTTGTCACCACCGTCGCCACCCTGGGCGACTCCAGCCGGTTGCACGTGGGGCAGAAGGCGATTGCCATCGGGAATCCGTTCGGATTATCCCATTCGCTCACGACGGGAACCGTGAGCGCGTTGAACCGGGAGATCCGGCAGTCGGAGACCACGTTGACCGGTTTGATCCAGACCGACGCCGCGATCAATCCCGGAAATTCCGGCGGGCCCCTGCTCAATTCCAGCGGCGAGGTGATCGGGATCAATTCCGCGATCTTCAGCCTTTCCGGCGGGTACCAGGGGATCGGTTTCGCCATTCCCATCAACCAGGCCCGGGACGTGGCCACGCAACTCATCGCGCATGGGCATTACGCGAAACCCTGGTTGGGAATCGCCGGTCTGGCGGTGACCTCTGAAATGGCGCAGATCCTCAACCTCGGCGTCACCGAAGGCGTGCTGGTGGGGGACGTGGCCCCCATGAGCCCGGCGTTCAAGGGCGGATTGATCGGGGGACAGAGGGAGTTGATCGTCGGCAACGTGCGCATCCCGGTGGGGGGCGACATCATCCTTTCGATCGACGGGAAAAAAGTTCGGGATATGAACGCGGTGATCACGGAGATCAATCGGCGTAAAGTGGGCGAGACGGTCAAACTGGACGCCTGGCGGAACGGGAAAGCGGTGCCGGTGGAAGTGGTGCTGGAGGAAAGGCCGAGGGAATAAAAAAACGGAAGGGACCGATGATGCCCCTTCCGTTTAATGATTAACTTGCAATTCCCGGGGTTTTGCCACCGGATTTCCGTCATCCATCCCTGTCATTCCGAGTCACCCCTTGACGAGGAATCTTGCTCCAAACCAAGGGGAGGCTTTCGTCATTCACGTTACAGCCAGACTCCTCACGGAGTTTATCCTGAGGGTGCCGAAGGACTCGGCGATGCCAGCAAGAGGCCGGGATGCCTGGAGGAAAACTCCCGTCATGATTAATTTATGGGCCGGTTTGATCAATCCCGATTTCCGCCCATGATGCGGAGCATCATCAGGAACAGGTTGATGAAGTCGAGATACAGGCGGAGGGCTCCCAGAATGGCTTCCTTGGTATCCTCCTCCGTTCCTTCATTGCCGATGATGTTCATCTCCTTGATCTTCTGCGTGTCGTAGGCGGTCAGGCCGACGAAGATCAGGACGCCCGCGTAAGTCACCACCCAATGCAACGCCGGACTGTGCATGAACATGTTGACCACCGAGGCGATGACGATGCCGATCAGCCCCATGAACAGAAAACTGCCCCAACCGCTCAAGTCCTTCTTAGTCGTGTAGCCGTAAAAGCTCATCGTGGCGAAGGTTCCGGCAGTCACCAGGAACGCCGAGGTGATGGTGGACGTGGTGTAGGCCATGAAGATGGCGGAAAAGGTCAATCCGGTCAGTCCCGCATAAAGCAGGAAGACCCCCGTCGCCTGGCTGGCGGACATCTTCTGAACTCCCGCCGAAAGATAGATCACCAGCCCGATCTGGGCGATGACCAGGACGATGGGAATGATGGCGTTGCCGAAGATGATCCGGGTCATGGTTTCGCTCTGGCTGACGTAAAACGCCATGCCCCCGGTCAGGGCGAGGCCCGCCGTCATCCAGTTATAAACGCTCACCATGAACCGCTGTTGCTCCGCGGCAACGGAATCGATGCTGGCGGTTCGGGAAATTTCATTCATCATGTGTCGAGATCCTTTGTTTGAGTGTTGGAAATCATTGCGCGGGTTCCCCATGTGCCGCCGGGGAGATTCCCTGAATTCATTCCTGTTGCCGAATCAATAATATCCGCGCCCGATCCTGTCAAGGCGGCGGTGAAGATTTATCTCCATCTATTTTATCAAATTCCGATCCGCGAATGTCAGTATTAAACAAACTTTCTCAAGTGGCCGGGGAGGCGTGAAACCACCGATAAACACAGATGAACGCCGATCAAAGGTGCCGTTCGGTATCCATTCCGCTATGGAGCACCCGCATGACGGTGATCCCGCCTTCACGGGGTTTATAAAAAATGGTATGGCTGGCCTATTCGTATCGGAAATAGCCCTTGCGGATGTGATCGGCTTTTCTGCCGAGATGGGGTTGATTCGCCAGAGCCAAAAAGCGTTCTTCCAGAGAAAGGAGATAGGCGTCCGCCCCGGCTTCCCCGAACCGCTGATAAGAGAACGTGTAGATTTCGGTCAGGTCCTCGTCCGCCTTGTTCGATAGGCGGTAATCAGCCATTCTTCAAGCGTGATTTTGTTGACTGGATGATCTTGCGGACGTTACGGGGGCTGGTTCCACTCTTCTCCCCTTCGATGAGGGCGAGGTTCAGGGAATCCCGCTGGCGCTGATCGTGGCGGATGAGATCGCGGATGTAGTCGCTGGCGTTCGCGTACTGGCCGCCCCTGACTTGGCGGTCGATCCAGTCCCGCATGGGACCGGGAAGGGAGACATTCAACGTTGTCATGGCAATCCTCCTGTTCCTGA
>Ga0066640_10000563_pt1 | contig 21720 bp, 21 predicted proteins | sample CryGeyCG2114_020_2_FD_59505 | JGI IMG/M metagenome (GOLD analysis project Ga0066640, IMG submission 59505) | Groundwater microbial communities from aquifer - Crystal Geyser CG11_big_fil_rev_8/21/14_0.20 | ecosystem: Environmental > Aquatic > Deep subsurface > Groundwater | place: USA: Utah... | reverse complement strand
GGCTGAGGGAGACCATCCCCGGGAAGGTGTATGCCGGCATCTCCACCTCACCGTCCTGGAATTCGGAGCAAAGTTTTTTCCTCGCGGAAACCCGAGACATCCCCGCGGAGGCGGACCCGCAGGCTCATGTCGATCGGGTCGGGGGGGGCGAATGGTTTTGGGCCGAGGTGCCCATGTCTCAAGTCAGCTTCACCGCCCCGAACTATCTGATTGTTTGGTCGCCGACGAACTATTTCACAACGGCCTCGAGCGCGCCGATTCTGGCCGCCACCGACCTTGAAGCTCCCGGAGATGAAACCCGGGCCTGGCTCAATCGCTCAATCCAGGGCGTGCCTCCGCGCTCCAAGAACGCTTCCCTGGAGACGCCGCTACATACTTTGGCGCCGGCCATCGCCATAAAGCTCGTGCCGCCCGGCCCCGACGAACCGGCCGTGTCCGTCTCCGACCTCACCGTCTCCCGCGCCGGCAAGCGCGTGGTCGTGCGATTTTCAGCCGCCGGCGAGGATGTGGCGGAGGCGTGGGTCGAAGCGTCGCGCGACCAGCTTGAATGGCGCCGCATTTCCGTCCTCCAGCGCAGGCCCCCGTACATGTTCTCGCTGCCGGTCGATAAATCCCCGGTGCCCGGCGAATTTCTACGCGGGGCGGCCCGCGACATCTCCGGAGAGATAGGACTCTCGGAGCCGTACATGATCCCCTATGCGCCGCGCTGACGGCCTGACCGTCGGCGTCGTCGGGGCCACCGGGATGGTCGGCCGCGAGCTTCTAGCCCTTCTTGAGCGCCGGCGCCTACCCATCGGAGAGCTTCGTCCATTTTCCTCGGGCCGCCATCGCTCGACCGTGCGGTTTAAAGACAGAACCCTTCCCGCGCCGGCCGTCTCGCGCGCGGCGCTGTTCGCGTGCGACCTCGTTTTTCTCGTCAGCTCCGATGAGGTCGCGCTCGACCTTGCCCCCGCTCTCGCCGCCCGCGGTATCTGGACGATCGACGACAGCGCCGCCTTTCGCCTCAACTCGAGGATTCCGTTGGTTATTCCCGAAGTCAACTCGGCGGCCTTGTCGGCCGGCCGGCGCCTGATCTCCGGGCCCAACTGCACGATGACGGGCCTGGCCGTGGCGGGAGCCCTTCTCCACCGAGCCATCGGCGTTCGCGAGGTGCGCCTGGCATCCTATCAGGCCGTCTCCGGAGCGGGCAAGGCGGCCCTGGTCGAACTATTCTCTCAATACGACGGCTTAAACGGCCTCGCCCCGCAGCGCGATGGACGGGCGCCCGTGCTCGGCAAGGGAACATCCTCCGTGCTCCCGCGCGCGATCGCCTACAACGCCATCCCGCAGGTCGGACTCTTCGGCTCCGACGGCTACTCGGGAGAGGAAACCAAGGTCGCCGCGGAGCTGCGAAAGATATGGTCGGCGCCGAAGCTCAAGGTCTCAGTCACCGCCGTCCGGGTTCCGTCAATTCGGAGCCACGCCTTGGCCGCATGGCTGACATTATCTCATCCGCTCACGCTTTCCCGCGCGCGCGCGATTTTGGCCAAAACCCCCGGCCTCATCCTCTCGCGAGAAGGCGACTATCCGACCCCCCGCTCTTCGGGCGGCAAAGAGGAGGTGTACGCCGGCCGTCTGCGTCGAGGGGCCGGCCCTAATGAGCTGGCGCTTTGGATCACCTCGGACAACCTCCTGAAGGGCGCGGCGCTCAATTCGGTGCAGATCGCCGAAGAGTTGAGGCGTCGCGGCTGGCTCAAACCCGAAGCCCGATGATTCCGGCTCTGGCGCTGCTGGCGGCCAGCCTCGCCGTAGCCGAGGCCGTCAACCCTCTCGCCGCGGTCGACGCCTCCTGGCAGGCGAAGGGCTTTTCCGTAAAGAGCCGGGTGTCCGGCTCAAACGACAATCTCACCGTTTCCGCCGCTGTCTATACGCCATCGGATGGGGGGGGGGAGCGCCTGGAAGTCCATGTGATCACCCGGGGCAAAGCCTACCTAGGCTTTAGCCACCCGTCCACGGTCGAGCGCCTTGAATTCGATCCGTCGCCGGCCGGTCGTTTCGTCGACATGTTCAACGACGGCACGAGAACGCTCGCCTATAGCGCGACACGGGTCACGCTCGGAGGGACCGAGCTCAACATTTTGCGCTGGAAGCGCTTCAAAATCGAGCGCATCGCGGTCTTTCCGGAGGGCCGTTTCATTCGCCTCAAAGGAGGAGCCGTCGTTGCCTCGCGGGAACTGCCGCTCGGACGCTATCTCTCGATGAGCTGCGAGGATTTCGGCACGATTTCACGCACCGCGTTCAAAACGACCTTAAACGCTCCCCGGAAGGGCCGCTTCGTGGATTCCTCTGCGGAACATCCTGAGTATTACGAAGCGGAAATCGCGCGAAAGAAAAAAGCCCTGGGCCATCTAAAGGGCGAACTCGAGAAAAACGCGGGGGAGTACCTGGGCCTCGCGATTTCAACCTATTACGATTACGCGGCGCTCGGTCGCGCGAAAGAAGGCTGGTCGCGTCTCCGTGAATTTTTCAAGATTCCGGCCATGTCTCCACCCTCGGTGAAAACCTGCATGGCCTCGATGGAGAAGGATCTCCGCGGAAAACTCGGAATTCCCGCGAGCTGGCGTTAGCGTCCGATCGCTTTCTTAAGAAAGTTCGGCAGGGCGAAGCAGGCGGCGTGAATCTCGGCGTTGTACCAGCGCAGCTTCAGCTTCGACCCTCTCACGCGGGAGGGAGAAAAATCACGAAGGGGATGAAGCCCCTTGGTGGCGAATGAAAACGCCCACAATCCGCCGGGATAGGTCAGATTGTTGAAAAGGCAGACTTCAACGACGGGAAAAATCGGCTTGGTGATTTTGAATAGATTTTTAATCGTCGCGATCTCATAGAAAGGGGAGCCGGCCTGGCTGGCGACTATGCCGTCCTTGGTCAGAATGCGCTTCACGTTTTTGTAGAAAGCGGGTCCGAACAATTCTTTCGCCGGGCCGAACGGCTCCGTCGAATCGACGATCACCACGTCGAATTTCTCCGTCGTTTCGGCGACGAATTTGACGCCGTCATCGATCAAAACACGGGCGCGCCCGTCCGAGAGGGCTCCGGCGGTTTGGGGAATGTATTTTCGCGAGACCGACACGACCAGGCCGTCGATTTCGACAAGGACGCAGCTCTCGACGCTCTTGTGGCGCAGCACCTCGCGTACGGTGCCGCCGTCGCCGCCGCCGATGACCAGCACCCGCCGGGGCTTGGGATGGAGAAAAAGGGCGGGATGCGCGATCATTTCGTGATAAACGAACTCGTCCCGTTCGGAAACCATGGTCATTCCGTCGATGAGAAGAAGCTTTCCGTGCCCGGCCGTTTCGACGACCTCGACGGTCTGGAACGGACTCCGGCCCTTAAAAATCCGCTTCTTCAGACGGAAGCTCGTCCGCACGATGCCCTGGTAAATCTCGTCGACCCAGATGGTTTTTTTCTTCATAACTCGATCTCGACGGCGGGCGCGGCCCCTTCGACCGGTTTGAAGTGATGGTCGAAAGTGACTCGATAGCCGCTGGAGAGGCTCTGACGCACGGCGCGCTTGATCGGATAGTTGCAACGGACCTTCTGCCGTGAATTTTGCGGCTGGAACAATATCACGTCGCAGGACTGCGGCTTGAATAAATCAAGAACCCTCGAAATGGTCTCGTTCGCGTCGCCCTCGACCGCGTTGGTCTCGAAGCTCACATAGGAGCCTATCTTCTGCGGCGTGACGTGAATCGTGTAGTACTTGGACCCGCGAATCGCGTTCAACGAGTAGCCCATCGGCTCGAAGAGATAGTCGTCCACCTGAAATCCAGGGAAAATGGACCAGACGCCCGAGTTTTCCTTGATGAAATCTTTCTTTCGGGAAGGGCCGCTCATAAAAACTCTCGACGCCGTCGGATCTATGCCGTGCATCAGGATTTCAAGGGTCAGATCGTCCGGAGCCGGCGCATACGGCTTATCGAGATGAAAAAGAAAAACGTGATGGTCGTCACCGTCGCCGAAACGATAGGACTTGGCCGGCATCCGCTGTGTCAGCTGGCGGCAATCGTCGAAGAAATTGGAGGGCTGATATTCCTGATGATGCGCGTTTTTACGCTCATACACGAGATACTGGAGGGCGTCCACGCCGAAATCGTCGATCAGCTGAAGAACCGCGGCGACGAGGTCCGTGCGCCCGCACGTGATCATCGTCAGCCAGGTATCGGTGACGAACAAGCTCGACTCGGACAAAAGATAGGAGTCCATCGATTCGTTGGAGATCGTGGACAGAACCTGCGCGTTTGACTTCGCGACGATGCTCTTCCAGTAGTCATGACCCCGCGAGCGCAGGGACGGATTTCCCGGCGCCATGGCGAGCTCGACTTTTTTCTCGGGACCTTCAAAAAACATCTAACGACTCCTCTTATTGCGGACGGCGACTTCTTTGGCGCGCAACGCGCGCTCGCCGGCCTTGATCGTTTTCCAGTTCGCCAAAACCTCTTTTGAGCTCTTAAAAACACGGGAACGGCCGAAGACATGCGGATGGCGGCGCATGAGCTTGTTCGCCTGGCTTTCCGCCACGCTGTCAAAATCGAATTTCCGCGTCTTCGCGCCGATTCTCGAATGAAAGAGAATGTGAAAGAGAAGATCACCAAGCTCATCCTCGATCTCGTCCCAGCGCCCGCCCTTCAGCGCGACGGCGAGCTCGGCGGATTCCTCCCGTAGAAAAGGAATCAGGCTTTTGTGCGTCTGCTCACGGTCCCAAGGGCAGCCTTTCGGGCCCAGGAGCTTGGCCACGACGGCGTCGAGTTTTCGGATGCCCTTACCCATGATTCAGCCGACCGCTATCCGCTCGGCCCCAAAGTAGGGGACCAGCGCGCGCGGAATGGCGACGGAGCCGTCGGCCTGCTGATTGTTTTCCAAAATGGCAGCAGCGAGCCGTCCGACGGCCACGCCCGAGCCGTTTAAAGTATGCACCAATTCCGGCGAAGCCTTGGCGTCGCGCCGGAAGCGGGCCGCCATGCGCCGCGCCTGGAAATCAGAGCAGTCCGAGCAGGAAGAAATCTCCCGATAATTGTTCTCCGACGGCATCCAAACCTCGATGTCGTATGTCTTCTGGGAGGCAAAGCCCATGTCCCCGGTGCACAGATGGATCACGCGATAAGGCAGATCAAGCGCTTCCAGCGCGTCCGCGGCGTCCTTGGTCAACTGCTCAAGAGCGGGCAGGGAGTCTTCGGGCTTCGTGATCCAGACGAGCTCGACCTTGTCGAACTGATGATTCCGGATAACCCCGCGCACGTCCTTGCCGTAGGTTCCGGCCTCTTGCCGAAAGCAGGCCGTCAGCGCCGTCAGCTTCATCGGCAGCTTCTCGACGGGAAGAATTTCCTCACGCACCATGTTCGTCAGCACGATCTCCGAGGTGGAGATCAGATAAAGGGTGCTCGCCTTGTCGCCGTCCATGTTGACCGTCTTGTACATGTCCGCTTCAAACTTGGGAAGCTGGCTCGTGCCCTCAAGAACCTCCGGCAGCGCCAGGTAGGGGGGGTGAACCTCGAGATAGCCGCTCTTCTCATGACGGTCGAGAAGGAAGTTTCCCAAGGCGCGGATGAGCTTGGCGCCGGAGCCCTGCCACAAGGCAAAGCGCGAGCCGGCGATCTTGACGCCGGTCTTCAGATCCAGCGCTCCCAATTTTTCGCCGATGCTCTGATGGTCGAGCGGCTTGAAATCGAACCGGCGAGGCTCGCCCAAGGTCCGGACGACCGGATTCTCGGTCTCATCCTTGCCGACCGGTACGGACTCGTGCGGAATGTTGGGAAGATTCATCGCGGCGGCGCGGATGACTTTCTCGGACGCCGTCAGGGCCGACTCTTTTTCCGTCATCCTGGCCTTCAGCTCGGAGACGGACGCCTTGAGAAGTTCGGCCTTCGCGGCGGCCTTCGCGGCCATCGCCTTCCCAATCTCCGCCGAGGCGGAGTTTCGTTTAGCGCGCATGTCCTCCACTTCGTTCAGGATGGCCCGATGGCTTTCATCCAACTTAAGCAAATCATCAAACGCATTTCCGAACTTTTGATTCCGAGACGACAGCGCCTGGCGGACTTTGGCTGCGTTTTTGCGCGCCGCTCCAAGATCGATCATTGCGCCACCTCGAGAACGCTTTCCAGCGCCGGAGAGGGAACGGCGCCGCGGTGAGGTTCAATCATCACCTGAATTTTCAGTCGATCCGGCCACCAGCCGGCGCGTCCCAGTTTGGCCAGATACAACTCCAACGCCGGGGAGGTCGTGAGATAAACATCCAGCCTCTTATTGGGGCCGACCTTAGGCACCCTTTTTTCATCCACGGAAAAGGGAATGCCCCAAACGCCCTCCGCCTTATCTTCCGCGACGGGCGACACCCGTCCGGTCAGGCTGTAGCGCAGAAGAATTCCTTCCGCCGCCACGGGCCCCCGGTTTTTCAGCGTCAGCCGCGCGCGCAGGCGCGTGTTGATCTTCGGCGGGCCATCGGTCAGCTTTTCGGCGTCCTCCCAGGAAACGACGCGCGCTCCGGCGACTTGCGCGCGCTGCCAGGAGACGTTCACCAAGGAAAGCTCGGCCCTGGCGCTCGCCGCCGTGAAGGCCGCGAACGCCAGGACCGAAAGGCTCAGCCGTTTCAACGAGTCTGCCTCATTTCTTATCGCCGTCGATGGGCAGCTCAGAACTGGGGGTCACGGGAGGCTCGTTGGCGATCGGAGCGACACGCGCCACCCGATCTCCTTCCACAAGACGAACCAATCTCACGCCCTGCGTATTTCGCGATATGGTCTTGATGTCCTTGCAGCGCAGGCGGACCGCCTTGCCCTGCTCCGTCATCACCATCAGATCGTATTCATTCGTGACGAGCTTCACGCCGATCACCGAGCCGTTGCGGTCGGTCGTCTTGATCGTGATGATCCCGCCGCCGCCGCGATGCTGCCCACGGTACTCGTTGAGCTCGGTCCGCTTGCCGTGTCCGTGCTCGCAAACCGTCAGCAAGGTCTTTTTCGTGTTCGGCGGGAAAACCTCCATGCCGACGACCTTATCGTCCTTGCCCACCCGAATGCCGCGCACGCCGGCGGCGCCGCGACCCATCGAGCGGATGTCGCTTTCCGGGAAACGGATGACCATTCCATCCTTGGTCGCGACGAGGAGCTCGTCCTTGCCGGAAGTGTGCTGCACCTCGACAAGCACATCGCCCTCGTCGAGTGTAATGGCGATGATTCCGGACCGCCGAATGTTCTCGAAGTCGGACAACGGCGTTTTCTTGACGGTTCCGTTGCGCGTGGCCATGGCCAGGAAAGTCTCCTGACCCTTCTTTTCCTCGAACGAGCGGATGGCGATCGCGGAAGTGACTTTTTCCTCGCCGGTCAAAGCCAGAAGATTAACGACGGCCTTCCCGCGCGAAGTGCGGTTTCCTTCCGGGATCTCATACGCGCGGAGCGCGAACACGCGTCCGCGGTTCGTGAAGAACAACAGGGCGGCATGCGTATCGGTGACGAAGAAGTGCTCGATAAAATCTTCTTCCTTAACATCGGCGCCGGTGATTCCCTTGCCTCCGCGGCCTTGGGCCGTGTAGGTCGTGACGGGGATCCGTTTGACGTAGCCGGTGTTGGAGAGGGAGATGACGACATCCTCCTTCTGAATCAGATCCTCGAGGGACATCTCGGCCGCCTCGCTCGTGATCTGGGTCTGCCGCGATTCACCAAAAGCCTCTTTAACTCCCTCAAGCTCTTTGATGACGATCGCGAAGACTTTCTTGATGTCGGCCAGAATCGCCTTATATTCGGCGATCTTCTTGACCAGCCCGTCATACTCCTCCTGGAGGTCGCCGACGGACAGCTTCGTCAGGCTGGCGAGGCGCATCTCAAGAATGGCGTTCGTCTGAGCCTTCGTCAGCTCAAAGGCCTCCATCAACTCGGTGCGCGCGGTGTCGGTGTCCTTGGCCGCGCGAATGATCTTGATGACCCGGTCGATGTTCTTGATCGCGATGATCAAGCCTTCCAGGATATGAGCGCGATCGAGGCACTTGCGCAGCTGGAACTTCGTCCGGCGCGTGACAACAACCTTACGATGCTGGATGAAGTGGCCGAGCATGTCGCGCACGCCGAGAACACGGGGGCGTCCATCGACGAGGGACAGAAGAATCACGCCGAAGGTCGTTTCCATCTGGGTGTGCTTCAGCAGCTGGTTGAGAACCACGTTCGCGTTGCCGTCGCGCTTAATTTCAATGACTACGCGCATACCCTTACGGTCGGACTCGTCTCGGATGTCCGAGATGTCGGGAATTTTCTTATCGCGAACAAGCTCGGCGATCGTCTCCAGCAAGGCCGCCTTATTGACCTGATAGGGGAGCTCGTCGATGATGATCGCCTGGCGGTTCCCCTTGATGTCTTCGATATTTGTTTTCGACTGAACGCGCACGGATCCGCGGCCGGTCTCGAAGTAATCCTTAATTCCGGCACGACCGCGGACGATGCCGCCGGTGGGAAAATCAGGACCCTTAATAATCTTCATGAGATCCTTGCTCTCGATCTTCGGATCCTTAATAAGGGTGATCGCCGCCTCACAGACCTCGGAAAGATTATGAGGGGGAATGTTAGTGGCCATGCCGACCGCGATGCCCGACGAACCGTTGACGAGCAGGTTCGGGACCTTCGCGGGCATGACGGTGGGCTCGGTGGTGGTGCCGTCGAAGTTGGCGGTGAAATCGACCGTGTCTTGGTCGATGTCCGACATGACTTCCTCGGCGATCTTGGCGAGGCGACACTCGGTGTAGCGGTAGGCGGCCGCGGGGTCGCCGTCGACCGAGCCGAAGTTTCCCTGTCCGTCGATCAGCGGATGAAGAAGAGAAAACTCCTGGACCATACGGACCATCGCGTCGTAAACGGCGGAATCGCCGTGCGGGTGGTACTTTTTAAGCACTTCACCGACGACGCCGGCGCACTTAGAATACTTCTTATTCGACGCGAGGCCCTCATCGTGCATCGCGTACAGGATGCGGCGATGAACGGGCTTCAGCCCGTCGCGAACATCGGGCAGAGCGCGGCCGACGATAACGGACATCGAGTAGTCGATGTAGGAGCCGCGCATCTCCGCGCCGAGGTCTCGCTGAATGATGTTTCCGACGGGTTCGGGAGTGAGTTCCGATTGATCAGGTTTGGCCATATTTTATCTCCAAGATCGTGGTGTCAGGCCTGCCGATCGGACAGTATTACGCTAAACTGTAGTTTAAGAATACCGTCCGATCGGCAGGCCTGACACCGTTTTAGATGTCGAGGTTCTTCACTTCCTTAGCGTGTTTCTCGATGAAGAGGCGGCGAGGCTCAACCTTGTCGCCCATAAGCGTGACGAAGGCGCTTTCTGTGTCGGCCTCGTCGACGACCTTGACCTGAAGCAGACGACGGCGCTTCGGATCCATCGTGGTCTCCCAGAGCTGATCAGGGTTCATTTCACCGAGGCCTTTATAGCGCTGAATCTGCGCGCCGTGGCGTCCCGCGTCCCGGACCATATCCAGCAGATCCTTAAGGCTGTAGCCGTCGGTCTCAGCATGAGAGGTTTTAGCCCGGAACAGAGGCTTCGTATTTTCGTCTCTCATGACCTCGTACCACTTCAGATCAAGACCCATGTCTTTGAATTTCTTGGACAGCGTCTCGAGCTTGGCTATCTCCCACAACTCCTGCACGTCTGGCTCGAGGGACTCTTCATCGGCTTCGCTGAGGAGGGACTCATCGACGACCGGAGCGCCCTCTTCCCCGGCGGCGGCCTTTTTGGCCGTAGGAGCTTTTTTCTTCTCGGCTCTATCTTCAATGAGCTTCTTCTTCTGCTCGGCGACATAGGCGTCGCGATATATCTTCCATTCTACTTCGGAGTAGAAGAACTGGTATTCTCCCGCGCCCTTTTCAACCCGGTACAAAGGCAGCTTTCCGGAGCTCTGATATTCCAGGAAGTCCTCAAGATGAAGGCTCTTGCGGCCGATATGCCGGATCAGGTTCTCAAGCTCGGCCAGAAGCTTCAACAAGTCACGAAGGTCGGCGGCGTCGAGCTTTTTAGACTTGCCGTTGGCCGGGTTGACCGCGGTGACTTCGAGAGCGTTTCGGCCCTCGTTCAACAGCCACTGCTCCATCTTTTCCTCGGTGTCCACGTACATCTCCGTCTTCCCTTTTTTAACCTTGAACAGCGGCGGCTGGGCGATGTAGATGTGACCGTTGTCGACAAGCTCCTTCATCTGCCGGTAGAAGAAGGTCAGAATGAGCGTGCGGATATGCTGACCGTCGACATCGGCGTCGGCCATGATGATAAGCTTATGATAGCGAAGCTTGTCCATCTTAAGCCCGTCTTCACCCGAACCAATGCCGGTCCCGATCGCGGAGATAAGGGTTCGGACTTCCTCGTTCGAGAGAATCTTTACGAGGCGCGCCTTCTCAACGTTCAGGATTTTACCTTTAATGGGAAGAATGGCCTGGAACACGCGATCTCGTCCCTGCTTGGCGGAACCGCCGGCCGAGTCTCCCTCGACAATAAAGAGTTCGGAGCGTTCAGGATCACGTTCCTGACAGTCGGCGAGCTTGCCGGGAAGGCTGGAGCCGTCAAGAACGCCCTTACGGCGCGTGAGATCCTTCGCCTTACGGGCGGCCTCGCGGGCCTCCGCGCCCGCGATCGCCTTCGCGCAAATGGACTTCGCGGTCGAGGGGTGCTCCTCAAAGAATGTGATAAGCGCGTCGCCGACGATGGACTTAACAATGCCCTCGACCTCGGCGTTGCCGAGCTTGGACTTGGTCTGACCCTCGAACTGAGGGTTCTGAATCTTGCAGGAGAGAACCGCGCATAGGCCTTCGCGCACGTCGTCGCCGGTCACGGAGAAGTTCTTGCCTTTAAGCAGATCGTACTTCTTAAGGTAGTCGTTGACGACGCGCGTCAGGGCCGAGCGGAAACCCGCCAGGTGCGTCCCGCCTTCAGGAGTCTTAATGTTGTTGACGAAGGAGAAGATGGTCTCAGAGTAGTCGTCGTTATACTGAATCGCGAAGTCAACGATAACATCATCTTTATCCTTGGTCATCGAGATTGGCTCACGATGAACGACCTTCTTATTATTATTGAGATGCTGCACGAACTGAGAGATGCCTCCTTCATAATGGAAGGCGTGGCGCTTATCCTCACGCTCGTCGGTGATCGAGATCTTCGCGCCGGCGTTAAGGAACGCGAGCTCTCTCAGGCGGTTGGACAGAGTCTCGAAGGAATACATGTGCCCGTTGAAAATGTCAGGATCCGGCTTAAATGAAATCTTGGTACCGTGCGTGTCGGAGTTGCCCGCGGCTTTAACATCCGCCTCAGGCTTACCCCTCTTGTAGTTCTGAATCCACATCTTACCGTCGCGATGAACCTCGGCCTTCAGCCATTCAGAGAGAGCGTTCACACAGGTAACGCCGACTCCATGCAGGCCGCCTGAAACCTTATACGCGGACTTGTCGAATTTTCCACCCGCATGCAGAACCGTCAAGATAACCTCAAGGGCAGACTTACCCTTAAACTTAGGATCCCTCATCGGGTCGACAGGAATACCCGAACCGTCATCCATAACGGTGATCGAGTTTCCCTGGTGGATAAACACATCCACCGTGCTGCAGCGTCCGGCTAGAATTTCATCAACAGAGTTATCGACGACTTCATAAACTAGGTGATGCAGACCGGATGGACCGGTGCTGCCGATATACATCGCGGGGCGCTTACGAACAGCCTCAAGCCCTTCAAGAACTTGAATATTCGACGAATCGTACTTTTCGTCCTTCTTGGCCATATCTGTCGTCTCCATCGCGGCTTCTGACATCGTCTCCCCCTCCGGTTTTACCGGAAAATTGACGGTCGTGCCTCTAAAATTTAACGATAAGTCGTCTTAACGGCTACGATCCAAGGCCGGCTAAAGTACTTATTCAAAGACCGGAGCAACGCCCCCGATCTCATCTGCAATTCCTGGGCTGCTGCGGCGCTCTTGGGGCGCACAAACAACGTTCCCCTTTTCACAGCCACCAACATCCAATGTTTTCCGTAAGCGCCGCACTCCTTATCCCACACCGCATTCAGCAAGGCCAACTTATCGTTGACCGTTCCGGCTCGATAAGAAAAACTTTTTACCAGGTCTCCAGCGGTGGACCAGCGTCCTGGTTTTTGTTTTTCCGGGCTCACAACCTCATCGGCATAACGACAAATTTATACTCACCATCTCCCCCGACCGGCTCAAAAAGCGCCGGATTAACGGGGCTCGTCATCGCGACCGAAACCTTTTCAGTATCGACGTGCTTCAAAGCGTCGACCACAAACTGAGGGTTGAATGCCACGGAGAAATCAACTCCGCTGTATTCAACTCCGAGATCTTCATTAAACTCGTTGTTTTGGCTTGAAGAGGTGACATGAAGAGATCCCTTCTTAAGCGCGTATTTGACCGATCCACCCCGATCCACCGCGCATAAGGACGCCCTTTTAGTGACCGCAAGAAGATCTTTCGTCGAGGAGGTGAAAATAACCTCTCTCTTTGTCGGAATAACCTGATCATAGTTAGGGAAAGCTCCACCCACGAGACGAGAAAGAATCGTCGTTTCCTTCAATTGAAAGGTTATCTGATTGTCGGTCACAGCGACGAGTATCTTCTCATCGTCGTTCTCTTTAATCTCCAGCAAGGCGACAAGCCTTAACAACTCAGAGAGAACCTTCGTTGGCACAATAACGGTAAATTCTTTTTCTTTCGGGATTATTTTTTTAACACACACAGCAAGACGCCGCCCATCCGTGGACACCATCTCAAGAACGCCTTTTTTAGCGGCCCAGAAGACTCCATTCAACACATGACGCGTTTCATCGGACGAAGCCGCGAATATCGTCTTTTTAATCATTCCAGCAACTACCCCGGCTGGCAGCTCGAAAGAGGATGATTTATTAAATTCAGGGAGCACTGGGTATTCAGACTTCGGAGATCCCACGATCCCAAACCTAGACCGGCCGCACTTTAATGATATTTTTCCGCCGGCATCCACACTAAGCTCGATGTCTTGAGAATCAGGAAGGCTGTGAATAATGTCCGCGAATTTTTTAGCTGGAATCGTTATGGAACCATCCGTCTCAATCTCCGCCTTGATGAAATGCTTAACACCCATTTCAAGATCGGTAGAGATAACCTTCACTTTCTTATTCTCCGTCTCCATAAGAAAATTTAAAAGGATGGGGAGAGTCGTTCGACTTGAAAGAGCGGACTGGATAGTTTGGACTCCTCGTACCAGTTCTTCCTTGCTGATGGTTATTTTCATTTAAATCATCCTCTCCTTCATCAAGCGGGGGACACGGTGGATAGGGCGGCGGCCCTAATGAAAATTAAATCCACGCGTTGTGGATAAACCTCCCGGTTTACCCACAGTATCCACAATGAGTCTGTTTGTGCGCGATTTTCGACGAACATAAACAGGTTGTTCACAGATAAATATTTCATTCAACGCTCGGCCGCCTTGATGTCGGCTTGAAGCTTGTTGATGAGTTCCAGAAAAAACGGGTCTTCCTCGATCTTCTTTTCTATTTTTTTCCGCGCGTGGAGAACCGTTGAGTGATCCTTGCCTCCGAACGCCCGGCCTATGTCCGTGGAGGATAACTCCGTCATTACGCAGGAGAGGTACATCGCCACCTGGCGAGGCATCGAGATGGAGACCGTTCTCTGATGTCCTTTCAATTCCTTCACGTCGACGGAATATTTCAGAGAAACGACCCGTTGAATCGTTTCGACCCGCACGGGAGAGGAATCATCGAGTTCTATCGAATCTTTCAGAATTTCCCGCGCATCATCAACAGACAAAGGGGCGCCGGTCATGGCTTGAAACGCCTTTAGACGAGTTAGGCAGCCTTCCAGCGCACGGACGTTCGTCTTGACCGCGGAAGCGATGAACAGAATGACGTCGTCGGGAGCCGTGTAATCCTCATGCGCAGCCTTCTTTCTTAGAATGGCGATGCGGGTTTCGAGGTCCGGAGGCTTTATGTCGGCGACGAAGCCCCACTCCAGACGGGAAATCAAGCGCTGCTCCAGGGGGGTCATCTCCTTGGGGGATCGGTCGGAGCTGACGACGATCTGCTTGCGGGAGTCGAAAAGAGCGTTGAAGGTGTGGAAGAACTCCTGCTCAGATCGGTCTTTGGCGATAAGAAATTGGATGTCGTCGATGAGAAGGCAGTCCAGCGAGCGGTAGCGGGCACGGAAGGCCTCGATCTGATTGTTCTGCACCGCGGTGATAAACTCGTTGACGAACTGTTCGCTCGTGGTGTACAGCACGCGTGATCTCGGGTGATGCCGGCGTATGGAATTGCCGATTGCGTGCATCAAGTGGGTCTTTCCCAGGCCGACGCCCCCGTAGATCACGTAGGGGTTGTACTGCGTTCCCGGGCTTTTTGAGATGGACTCGGCGGTCGCGCGCGCCAGACGGTTCGATTCGCCGATGACGAAGGAGTCGAATGTGTAGCGGGGATTGAGCTCTGAAAGAGGGAAGTCGGATTGGGGGGAGGCCACGGGCACGGGGTCTGAAGTAGGAAGCACGCGCGTCAGATCTCGTTCTACACGGAAGTCGATACCGATGTCGGTGCCGGACAAATCGCGAAGCAAGGAGATGAGGCGTTTTTGATAACGCTCCTTGATGCCGTCGGAAAAAAACTTATTGGGGACCTTCAGCATCAGGACCCCCCCTTCCAAAGAAGAGGCTTCAACGGGCTTAAGCCAGAGCTCGGCGTTTTCATCTCCGATTTCCGTGCGCAGACGTTCCACAGTCTGGGTCCAGAGTTCAACCCCGTCGGTTAGTTTCACAGGTTATTCACAGATGTGGATAACTTTATTATCCACAGGATAAATGTATATCTAGTATAGATTTTTTATAAACACCCTTCTTTTTTATGCCAATAAGGACAGACGAGACCCGCGTCCCGTCAATGCCGTACGGAACGAGACGGCATCCTATCAGTTTCTACCATATAGAGTCAACCTGAGAGCATTGCCAGGCTGCCGCTCATTCGTTGACAGGGCGAGAGCCAACCGCTAGAATCTCGTATCTATGGAGATTCAACTAACGGCCAAGCAGCTCAAGATCACGCCCGCTCTGCGCGAGTATGTGCAGCAGAAAATGGGAAAGACCCAAAAATATTTTGATCATATCGTTTGGGGACAGGCTTTTCTTTTCGTGGAGAAGCGCTCTCATAAGGCGGAGATGATCGTGCACGCGCCGGGGCAGACTTTTCGCGCTCTGGCGACGGCCGCGGATCTCTACTCGGCCATCGATCTCGCGTCGGATAAGATCGATGCCCAGCTTAAGAAGCATAAGGAGCGCATCAAGAGCCGGCATAAGCCCAAGACATCGGATACCATGTCCGAAGCTATGCCCGTGCGCGCGACCTCCTTTGCGGTTTCACGCCAGGCCGTTTTTCCCATGACGCCCGAACAGGCGGCGACGGATCTCGATGCCTCCGAGCTTATGTTTCTCGTCTACCTCGACAAGGACACGGATATGATTCATGTTCTCTATCGTCGCGAGGACGAAACTCTCGGGATAATCCAGCCTGTTCGCAAAAACAAGCGTTAACGCCGTGCAGGCCGCGGAACTGACCGTCGGCGAACTCCTTAAGGAGCAGGGCGAGCGGTTGCGTCTTGAACTCCTGTCCGGGGAGAAATCCCTCGGCCGCCGGATTATTGTGGCCGACCTGAACCGCCCCGGGCTCGCTCTTTCGGGATTTCTCGATCGCTTCCGGGCGGAGCGCGTCCAGATTTTCGGAAACGGCGAGCAGGCCTACTGTCAGAAAGCGGACGCCAAAAAGCTTGCCGAGGCATTGTCGGTCATGCTCGCCTCCGCGGAGCTTCCCTGTGTGATCGTCACGCACAACGCGCCCCTTCCTCCCGCGTTGGCTCAGGCCTGCAAAAAGCACGGCGTTCCCTTACTGCGCTCGGCATTCGACACGACGACGTTGACCGGAGAGTTGTCCGAGGCGCTTGAAGCGCGTCTGGCGCCGGCGACGACCGTGCATGGCGTGCTCGTCGATGTTTACGGCCTTGGCGTCATTATCCAGGGCGATTCCGGAATCGGAAAATCCGAGTGCGCCCTAGAACTTCTCAAGCGCGGGCACATCCTCATCGCCGATGACGCGGTCCAAATTCAGCACCGGCGGGGCGCTTATCTGCGAGGCTTCTGCCCCGAGCCTCTGCGTAATCACATGGAGATTCGCGGCCTCGGGGTCATTGATGTTAAGCTCCTTTTCGGAATCGGCGCGATTCGCGACCGTACGCGCATTGAACTGGCGATCAAGCTTGAGTCTTGGACCGCGGGCACGATGTATGACCGGACCGGACTCGATGCGAAGAAGCTCACCATCCTCGATGTCGAAATCCCGCTTATCCGGATTCCCGTCAGCCCCGGCCGGAACCTCGCGGTTCTTATCGAGGTCGCGGCGCTCAACCAGCGGCTACGCTCGCAGGGGTATTTCTCGGCGGAGAATTTCAACAAGCGCCTCATTGAACGCATGAAGACGAAGGAGCGGGGTTGATGAAGAAACCCACGCAGAAAAAAATATTCGTCATTACGGGAGTTTCGGGCGCGGGGAAGAGCCAGGCCCTTAAGGTGTTCGAGGATTTCGGGTGGTTTTGCGTCGACAATCTTCCGATCGCGCTTCTCGATTCGTTCGCGGATTTCGTGCAGAAGTCCTCCGCGATGACCCGCGTCGCCCTCGGGATGGATGTCCGGGAGGGACGGGTGCTCGAGGCTCTTCCTCCTCTGCTGCGGCGCCTTAAGCAACAGGGCCTCGACATCAACGTGCTGTTTATTGATGCGACGGATGCGATCGTCATTCATCGGTTTTCGGAAACGCGCCACCGTCATCCGCTCGGAGGCAAGATCGCCGACGCGGTCAAACAGGAGAGGAGTATTCTGGCTCCGATCAAAGGAACGGCGGATAAGGTCATCGACACGACGAGGCTGACCTTGGGCGAGCTTAAGGAAAAAATATCCGAAACCCTCGGGCTTACTCTTACCCGAGAGATGACCCTGCAGGTCGTGAGCTTTGGCTATAAGCACGGGATGCCGATAGACGCCGACATCATCATGGATGTCCGTTTTCTTCCCAACCCGCATTATCAGCGCGCATTGAGAAAAAAGACCGGTCTGGACGCGCCGGTGCAGAAATACATCCTCGCGCAGCCGGTTGCGCGCAAGTTTCTCAATGACTGGCATAAGCTGATCGCGACTTTGCTTCCCCACTATGTGCGCGAGGGGAAATCCTATTTGACGATCGCGATCGGCTGCACCGGCGGCCACCACCGAAGCGTGTTTTGTACGCGTTGGCTGGCGCAGAGGCTCCGCGCGACGGGTCATCCTGTTCAAGAATTCCATAGGGATATCACGCTTTGATCAATTTCATCATCGTAACCCATGGCGAGTTCGGTGCCTACCTTGTTGAGGCCGCCGAGGGAATCGTCGGGCGCCAGGCGCAGGGAGTGCGGGTCGTTTCCACCTCCTCGCGTCAGTCCGTCGACGAAATCAAGCGAAGAATAGAACGGGCGATGGCAGAGCTCGCCAGCCCGGACGGCCTGATTTTGTTTACGGACATGCCGGGCGGAACGCCGAACAACCTGTCCTTTCCTCTTATTCGTGATGAAAAGAATGTCGAGATTATCAGCGGCATAAACCTCTATATGCTCATATCGGCGTTCAACAATCGGAGCCGGCTTCCCATCGCGCAGCTCGTGGAGAAGATCGTTGCCGACGGACAAAAATCGATCCGCGACATCCGGGCGATGTTCGTCGCCGCGTCAGGATCCCGATAATGGCGATAACCTTGCTTCGTGTCGACGACAGGCTCATCCATGGGCAGGTTGTTGAGGGCTGGGTGCCGTTTCTTAAAGTCGATTTGGTTCTGGTGGTCTCCGATGCCGCGGCCGCAGACGATATCCAAGCCGCGTTGATGAAGATGGCGCTTCCGCCGGCCGTCGGACTGCTCGTTTTGCCGGTCGCCGACGCGGCGAAGACGTTGAACTCGCCGAAGATGGCGGTGCGCAAGGCTCTTGTTCTCGTGCCCGGTCCTTCGGAGGCGTTGGCGCTTGTCGAGAAGGGTGTCAAGGTGGAGCGCATCAATGTGGGCGGTCTCCATTACACCGTCGGCAAGGTTCAGCTTGGCCGGGCGTTGTTCCTGGACGAAAAGGATCGCCTGGCCTTGCGGGCGCTCGCGGCGAAAGGAATCCGTCTCGAGGGCCGCGCGCTTCCCGGCGACGCCGAAGAAGATCTGGCGGCCGCGCTGGAGGGGAAATGACCGCGCTTTCCGCCTGCGCCGTGCTCGCCGTTCTGGAGCTTGACGCGGTTTTGATCGCACAGACTTTGCTGTCTCGCCCTCTTATCGTGGGCTCCGTCATCGGGACGGTGACCGGGAAAGCCCAGGCGGGAGCGTTGTTTGGCGCCGTCTTTGAGCTGCTGGGCTTATGCGACCTTCCCGTGGGAGGCGCCTTGGCGTGGTCGGCCACGGTTGCCGCCGGAACGGCGACCGTGCTCGTCAGCGGCGGGACGTCGTTTTCGCTCAGCTTTGTCGGCGGAATCGTCGCGGGCGTTCTTCATTCATGTGCGGAGGCGTTTGAGCGTAAGCGGCGCGCCACGACCGGTGACGAGCTCGCTCGCCGCGCCGAGGCCGGTGGCTGGGCGCTCGGCAATGCCATGGGCCTTTCGATCGCGGTGCACGCCGCTATGACGTTCGTGGTGGCAGGCGTGGTCGTGGCTCTGTTTGGTTTTATCGAAAGTAGCTGGTGGCCGAGCGCGCCAAAGTTTCTTATCGGCGGAGTACAGCTCGTTTCCTCCAGCGCGCCATGGATCGGTCTTTCGGGCATCGTGGCCTGGGGCATGAGGCGGGCATGAGCGAATTGAGCGCCCCGTCTCTCGATATGACGCCGTGGATGAAGATCCGCATTGGCGCGCGCTTATTGCTGCTTCAGGCGAGATGGGACTCTGCCCGCATGCAGGGTCCTGGCTTTTGTTTCGCCATCGACCCCTGGCTTGCCGTCTGCTGGGGCTCCGAGCCCGAGGCGCTGCGTGAGGCACGCCGACGGCATCTCGAATACTTCAATACGCATCCGGTCGCGGCCTGGCTTATGGCGGGCATCGTCTGCCGTCATGAGGCGGCCGCGGCGGCGTTGTCGGGCGCGGCGCGAGAGCAGGCGATCAAGAAAATTCGTTCTCTCAAAACGGGCCTAGGGGCGTCTCTCGCCGGTCTGTATGATTCATTTTTCTGGGGAGCGCTTCGTCCGGCGAGCGCGCTCGCCGGAATTCTCGTCGCTCAGGCCGCCTATCGCTTCGGCTGGCGGCCCTCGCTGGCCTGGGCGGCGGCGACGGCGTTGTGCGTTTATAATGTTCCCGGCGTGACCGCTCGCGTTTTTGGCCTGCTTCAGGGCGCAGGCCAGGGCGAACGCGCCGCGACGGGGCTGATCGATCTTCCCGTGCAATCCTGGATTCGCGGCCTGCGTTGGGCCGCGGTGGGCGGAGCCATGTTGGCGTTCGGGTTTTCGACGTGGACTTTTCTCCCCGGCGACAGGTTGATGGCGGCTTTTCTTTTTGCGGCGGGCCTGATTCTCACCTGGCGCGGCGTTTCCCAGGTTGCACAGCTCGGTTTGGCGGGGTTGGGCGGCATGGCCGCGTCGGTCGTGGGGATATGGCCATGACGGAAAAGATAATGACGATTCGAAATCGCATGGGCCTGCACGCGCGGCCCGCTGCCTTGTTCGTCCAGGAGGCGGGCAAGTTTAAAAGCCAGATTTACGTGGTCAAGGACGGCCTCCAGGTCAACGGAAAGAGCGTCATGGGCCTCATGCTGCTTGCCGCCGAAAGCGGCTCCAAGCTCACGATTAAGGCCGACGGTCCGGATGAGGAAAAAGCGCTCGAGGCGCTTGAAAAAATTTTTGAACGAAAGTTTGATGAAGCCTAAATGATCGTTATCAAAGGAATCGCCGCCAGCCCGGGCATCGCGATCGGGCGCGCCTATGTCGTCGAGGACGAGGACATCGTCGTCGAACGCATCGAGATTCCGCGCGATAAAATTAAGGAAGAGGTCCGACGCTTCAAGATCGCGCAAAAAGCGACGCATCGCGATCTTGACGCCGCGGAGTTGAAGGTTCTCAAGGTTCTTGGTAAACATCACGCCAAGCTGATTGACGCGCACCGCCTCATTCTGAAGGACTCCCTCATCACGCATGATGTGCCCAAACGCATTCAGGAGGAGGGCGTCAACGCCGAGTTTGCGCTTTCCGAGGCGCTCGAGCAGGTCAACCGCCAATTTGAGCGCATGGAGGATGAATTCTTCCGTGAGAGACGGCACGACTTATTCGACGTCGGGAAACGCCTGCTGCTTCATTTGATGAAGAGGCAGAAGCGTTCTTTGGCGGATATCGACGAAGAGTGCGTGTTGATATCCCGCAATCTTCTGCCTTCCGACACGATGGGTCTTAAGGAAACGAAGATCATCGGATTCGCGACCGACCTGGGCGGGAAAACGAGTCATACCGCGATTCTAGCCCAAAGCCTCGAAATCACCGCCGTCGTCGGCCTGTCCGATGTTAGCCGCCGTGTGCGCACCGGCGATACGGTGATCGTCGACGGCGAGCAGGGCCTCGTCATCATTAATCCCGGTCCTGAGACCGTCGCGAAATACGAAAAGGTTCAGCACCGCGCTGTTCTCGAGGAGCGGGCGCTCGAAACTCTGAAGGGACTTCCGACGGTGACGCTCGATGGAAGGGCGTTCCGTCTCGAGGCTAATCTCGATTCCCCCGATGAGCTCAAGAATATCGTTGCTCTTCAGGTCGACGGAATTGGCCTATTCCGTTCGGAGTATCTCTTTCTCAACCGGACCGAGCCGCCCAGTGAAGAGGAGCAGGTCAAGGCATACGTCGCCGCGGTAAAGGCTTTCGAAGGACGGGAAGTTATTATCCGCACCGCCGACATCGGCGGCGACCGCTTGTCCATGCTCGGCATCGAAGGGCCCAAGAACGAGACGAATCCCTTTATGGGCTTGAGAGGAGTGCGCCTGTTCCTTCGGCACCTGGATTTGTTTAAAACCCAGCTGCGCGCCATCCTGCGCGCTTCTCTCAAGGGCAAGGTGCGCGTGATGATCCCCATGGTTTCCGCCGTCGGCGAAGTTCTTGCCGTGCGGCGGCTGCTCGAGCAGGCACGCGCGGAACTCGCCGCGGAAGGTGTTGTTTTTAAGGAGGACATCGAGCTCGGCATCATGGTGGAGATTCCCTCGACCGCCATCCTTCTTAACGCGTTCCTGCCGCATGTGGATTTCGTTTCAATCGGCACGAACGACCTTATTCAGTACACGCTGGCTGTCGATCGCATCAATGAGAATGTCACTCACCTCTATGATCCATATCATCCGGCCGTCATCTCTCTTCTCGACTCGATCGTGCGCGCTGCGCATGCGAAGGGGAAGTGGGTCGCCGTCTGCGGTGAAATGACATCAGACCCCCGGGCGGTGCCGCTTCTCGTCGGCCTCGGAGTCGACGCGATGTCCGTTTCGCCCCGGATGTTCCTGCGGGTCAAGCAGACGATTCGAGGCCTCAAGCACGAATCGATGAAGCGCCTCGTGACGAGGGCTCTGGCCTGCTCGGAGTCGGACGAAGTGCGACGCCTGCTGGAACAAAACCCCTAACCATATGAGCGCCCCCGACCGTATCCGAAATTTTTCCATTATTGCCCA
>Ga0066640_10000562_pt1 | contig 21736 bp, 18 predicted proteins | sample CryGeyCG2114_020_2_FD_59505 | JGI IMG/M metagenome (GOLD analysis project Ga0066640, IMG submission 59505) | Groundwater microbial communities from aquifer - Crystal Geyser CG11_big_fil_rev_8/21/14_0.20 | ecosystem: Environmental > Aquatic > Deep subsurface > Groundwater | place: USA: Utah... | reverse complement strand
CGCCATACTCGCTGGTGGTACAGGCCCCGGAGGCGCCGATGGCGCTGCCGCCGCAACTAAGCGTTGATGCATGGTGCGCGCCGAGGTTGTGCCCCAGCTCATGCGCGAAGAGCCGGTAGTCGTTGTAGCCGTTGCTCCAGGCCCGCGAGGGATTGCCGCCGATCGTCCCCAGCCCTGCCCACCCGCAGCTGCCTGTGCGCGGAAAGAGATACACGCGCCGCTGGTAGTTGCCAAGCGACACGCCAGCCGCAGTCGCCGCGGAGTCGGCGGCATTGGCCCACCCGTTATAGTTGCAGCCGCTGTTATCCAGGGGGATCGTGAACCAGCCCACGACGTCGCCGGACAAACTGAGGTTGCCGAAGGAGACATCCTGATAAAACCGGTTGACGGAGCTTGCGGCATTGAACATCGCATCGTGGACCGAGGCCGGGCTCCACGGCTGCTGGGTGTCGTTGGTGAAGTTGATGAGCATCACGATGGTGCGCTGGTCGCCGCTGATCATCGTCGGAGCGGCCGCGATGGTTTGAGCGCTGCTGCCGCCCGCTTCCGCCACGACCAGCTCGGAACCCAGCGCCACACCCCGTACCTTGATGCGTGCGCCGGTTAGCCATGGCGCTTCTCCCTTGGCAAAACGCAGGCGCAAGCGTTTGTCGCCGGTCTGCGCGCTGCGCAACTGGTAGATCAGCTCGCCGTGGCCGGTAAAATCATCCACCTGCAGCGCGGTTACCTCGCCCTCAAGCTCCACTTCCTCCTCCACCAACGAATGCACGGGACGCGGCAGCCGCTGACGCGCCTCCTTCGGGAGCGCGTGGCGCAAGAATCGTTCGGGGTCAGCGCTGGCATCCTGCAAGAGCATCGCTTTGCGGCGCTCGGCCGTGGCGCGCATGCGCTCAAGTGCTTTCGGGCGCTGTCCTGCCGGGATCCGGTGATACTGGCCGCCGGCTTGCAAGAGGCCATCCGTGTGCAGCCGCAGCTCCTCGCGCACCTCAGCGCCAGCGCCCGGCCCGGTCATCGCAATCCCAAACGCGCATAAGCCCACCGCCGCTCCCTGCCGCCATCCCTCGATCCGTCGGCTCATCGCACGTCCCCCCTGTCCCCGCCCGGTCACCAAAAACAAAAACACCGAGCGGCTCGTGCATCACGAGCGGCTCGGTGAACCTCCTCGAACGCTGCCGATCGCCCTGCGGGTCGTGCGGCGATCCAGGTTCAAGAGGGACCGAATCGTACTAGAACCAGTATGCCTGACAGCGCCCGCCCGGGGCAAGAGACAGGATTTTACGCAGGAGTACGCGGAATTACGCGACGACTAGTCCGTCGGGGGCTTCTTGAGGTAACCGGAGGCGAACTTGCGCAGATGTTTGACGTGCACGGCAAAGCCCAGCCCTTGATGGCCGCCTGACGTGCTGAGAATCATCGAGTTGATGCCGACGATCCGATTGCTGCCGTCGAGCAGCGGGCCGCCGCTGTTGCCGGGGTTGATCGCCGCGTCGGTTTGGATCCACGTGGCTTTGTTGAGCTCCCGCCCGCTGACCGCATCACAGGCGGGCACCTTGAGCTCCGCGACGTCGCCACCCATCAGGAAATCCCTGGTCGTTCGGACGGCGCTCACCACCCCCTTCGACACGGAAATCGCCAGCCCCTGGGGGTTGCCGACGGCGCGGACTTCGGCCCCTATCGACAGCTCGTCGTGCTCGGCCATGCGCAGGTAGTGCGGGGTCTTGCGCGGAATTTGCACGAGCGCCAGGTCCATGCAGGGGTCAGACCGCAGCAGGCGGGCATCGTATGTTTTCGGCTCCTTGCCGGCCACCACTTTCTGTTCTCCGGGCAGCAGGACGACGATGCGCTCTGCGTCGTGGATGACGTGGTAATTCGTCACGAGGACGCCTTTCTCGTTGATCGCGGCCCCGCTGCCCAGACCGACCCCGCCGGTCTTGGTCAGCACCGCGATAAACGCCACCGCTTTCACCGCATCCTCCAGCGACTGTGGCGCCTGTTCAACCGGGCTTGCGGCTTCCACCGGCGGAGGGGGTGGCGCCGCCACGACCGCGTCTGCGGCCGCCGGCGACGGCAGCGGCAGCTCGGTAGGCTGCGCGGCGGCAGGCTCCTCGTCCTCGGGCTCCTCGGGTTGAATCTCCGCAATCTCGTCCGGACGGAAATTGGCGGTGCCGAAATCGAACTGGATGACGACGTCGGTGGCCGAACGTTTGATGACTTTGCCGCGTAGCGCGGTGCCGTTGCGAAAGAGGATCAGGTCGGCGGATGCGGAGGGGGCCGCACCGAGCAGGACGAGCAGCACGCACAGCAGGCGGGGGAGCGCGCGGTTCATCTGGGCTGATTATACCTCACTGAAATGCAAAGAGCTCATTGGGGGCGATGCGGCCCTCGATCTGGTGGCGCCGCACGGCTCCGAAGAACCGGCTGTCGATGCTCAAGAGTCGGTTGTCCCCCAAGACGAAGTAAGTGTCCTTCGCGATGCGATGCGGCCCGAAATCCGGGCCGGTCGGGCCAAGCGCGTACGGCTCGGCCAGCCGCTTGCCGTTGATGTACACCTCGCCCCGCGCAATGACGAGCATATCGCCCTCCACGCCGATGACGCGTTTGACATACTGGTCTTCCGGCAGAGTCGTATGGCGGATGACGATGACGTCGCCCCGCGCAGGCCGGCGGAAGTGGTAGATGTACTTGTTGATGAGAAACTGGCTGCCGGCGGGCAGCGTGGGGAGCATGCTCTGCTCATAGATGATACCGAAGCTGATGACGTACTGGTGGAACACGCCGAAGAGCAGCAGCGACCAAAACAAGATGCACGCCAGCCGGTACGCCCGGCGGGACTCCTCCGGCACGTAACGCCAGTCAAAGAGCTTTCGTGGGCGGCGTGTCATCCTTTCAACCATAGCACATCCGCAGGTCGATCAGAAATCGGCTGGCGCGATCAGGAGCCGGCAGGCGCGCCGGGTGCGGATGGCGAGACGCTCGACGCGCCCTCGGGAGCGAGGTGCCGGACGTGCGCAAGCAGCGCGGCCAACGAGCAGTCATCTTTGGGTAGGTAGCTCCCGGCGCCCCACAGCAGGCACTGGTCCAGGATATCCCGCGTCGTCGTCCGGTCGATCAACAGTACGACCGGGACTTTCACAAGCCACGGCACGTCGCGCAGCAGCTTCAGCACTTGCAGCCCGTCCATGCCCGGCAAATGTAAATCGAGGAGGATGACATCCGGCATCCACTGGCGCGCCTTGGCGAGCCCGCTTTGCGCGGTCGCCTGATGCGCGACCTCGAACCCGGCGCGGCGCAGGCGCATCGTGTAGGCTGAAGCGAGCAGCGCATCGTGGGTCAGCAGGAAAATTTTCGCCATCACGTTTCCGTCACGGTGGTCGCTGTGGTCGGCGAGGCGTCCCCGGCGGTCCGTCCCGATGGATCGGGCACCGCCAGAGGAAAGGTCACGGTAAACGCGCTGCCCGTCCCCGGCTCGCTGGAGGCAAGCGACAACTCTCCGCCCATCAGCTTGGCCAGCCCGCGGGCCACGTACAAGCTGATGCCCTTGCCGTGCAGGAGCGCGCCCAGCTTGGGACGGGCGAACAAGGAACCGATGTGCTCCGGCTGAATGCCGATGCCGGTGTCCGTCACGGTGATGACGACGCGGTGTTGCTGTTGTGCGCAGAGAATCGTGATGCCACCCTGCTCCGTGTACTCCACCGCATTGCTCAACAGCGTGGAGAGGATCCGATGGAAGTGGCCGGGGTCGACGGCGATCGCCATCGCTTCCGAACCTTGTCGGGAGAGCGAGAGTCCTTTGCGCGCAAGCGGCGACTGGATGTCCGCCACCGCCCGATCGAGCGCCTCCTGGAGCGTGGTTTTCTGCAGCGACACCGAGAGCTGTCCATGATCGATGCGTGCCACATCGAGCGCATCGATGACGATGCGCCGTAGGCGACCCTGCGCGGTCCCCATCTGTTGCAGCGCTTCGCGCAACGGCGCCGGCAGCTCGCCGTGATCCCCTTCCATCACGCCGCACAGCAGCGTGTGCATACTGGCCAGCGGCACGTTCAATTCGTTGGCGAGCAGCGTCAGCGTCTCTGAGGAGAAACGGTCCGGCATATCCGCGGCCACCGAGGCTTCCGCGAGACGCCGCCGGGTGTCATGCAGCTGTTGGCGCGAGGCTTCGAGCTGTTGCTGCTCCATCTGGAGCTGGCGCCGGCTGATCTCCACCTGCTCCCGCTGGCGCTCCATCCCGGCGCGCTCATCTTCGAGTTGGCGCTGCAGCACCTCAACTTGTTGCAGCCGCACGGACAGCTCTTGTTCGTGCCGCGCCGATTGCTGGGTCATGTGCTGTTGCTGGTGCTCCAGTTGGGCGCGCTGCTCCTCAAGCTGCGCTTGAAGCGCCTGGAGCTTGCGGTGCCGGTCATCCAACGCTTTGGTCTGTTCGGCAAGCTTGCGGGTGTGCTGCGTCGTCTCCTGCCCCGCAGCGGCATGCGACCGCTCCCACTGCCGGTGCGCTTGCACGAGCTCGTCTTGCTGAACGGCCAATGCGCGGCGCTGCGCGTCGAGTTCCCGTTCCCGCACGGTGAGCGCTTCTTCCAACTCGTGCTTGGTGTGGTCCCATTGCCGGGCGGCCGCGTCGCTGGACAGCTCCCGCTGCGCCAGCGCGCGCTGCAGCGTCTCGAGCTCTTGCTGGAGCCGGCGCACGTCTTTGGCGCCCGCCTGCTCGGCGGCCTGGCGCTCAGCCTGGTGGCTGCGCTGGGATGCTTCCAATTGGTCGCGCTGCTGCAAGAGCTCGGTCTTGGCGCCTGAGAGCCGGTGCTCGGTTTCGCCGACTTGCTGGAGCCGCTCGGCCAAGGCGATCTCGCGCTGGCGGAGCTGCTCGAGCATCCGCTGCCGCTCCGTCTCAAACGCGTGCTGGGCCGCTTGCAGCTCGTGGGCGGTCCGCGTGCCTTCCAGCGACTGCTGCTGCAGCTGCTGCTCGCGCATCGACAGCTCCCGCTGGACCGTCGCCAATTGCCGATGCTGCTCGCGCAGCTTCTTGGCCTGGGCCTGCAGCGCGCGGCGGGCGTGCTGCATGAAGAACCCGCGGGAAAACCCCAACAGCCCGTCGGTCCGTCGGCGCTGCCGCTCCCATTGCTCGCGCTCTTCCGTCAGCGCGCGCCGCTGCGTTTCAAGTTCTTCGGTCTTGGCGACCAGCGCGCGATGCGTGGCTTCCCATTCGGCCTGCTGCGTCTGGAGTTGCTGAGCCCGCTCCTGCAAGGCGCGCTCGCGCTGGGCGAGTTCCTCCACAAACCGCTGTTGTTCTTGCTCAAGCGCCGCCTGCTGGGTCTCCAGGGCGGCGCGCTGCGTCCCAAGCGTGTCGGACTGCTGCTTCGCGTCACGCGCTGCGGCATCACACTGCTCTTGCTGTGTGGCGCATGCCGCCAGCTGCTGGCGCACGGCATCCTCCCGCGCGGCCAGATCGGCTTCCCGCTGGGCTAATTGATGCCGGGCTTCTTCGAGCGTCGAGTGGCGCTGCGTCTCATCGGTGGCCACCGTCCGCTCGCGCTCGGCCAGTTCGCGAGCGCGCGCCTCAAGCTCTGCGGCGCGTGCGACGGCGGCGTCGGCCTGCGTTTCCAGCTCGCGGCGGGCGCGCGCCTGTTCCTGGATCAGCGTCTCCTGCGCGCGGCCGAGATCTTCTTGGCGGGCGGCGACCTCTTCTTCGCGGGCGCGCAGCGCATGATCCGCGCCGGCTTGCTCCGCTTCCCAGTGCGCCCGCGCGGCGGCAAGCTCCCGCGCAGCCGTCTCGCACTCCGCGCGCTTCGCCTCCACTTGCGCCATATCCGCGCTGACGCGCTTGAGGCCGCCAAGCAGCGTCTGCTCCAGCTGCACCAGCGACTGGGTGGTCTGAGTGCGCTGGGCCTCGAATTGGCGCTTCGCCTCACCCAGCTCGCGATGGCGCTCAGCGATCCCTGCTTCACGCTCATCGAGGAGGCGTACCGTCCGCAGGCGCTGGGACTCCACCCCCTTGCGCTCTTCCTCGAACTGCTGCTGAAGCGTTTGGAGCGCCCCAGAGCGCTCTTCCACTTGCCGTATCCGTTCGGCCAGGGCGGCCTCCTGATCCGCAAGGTGCTGCGCGGCCTGGGCGCGCTGCAACTCCGCTTGCTGCTGTTCCCGCTGCGATTTCTCCTGCGCGGCATCAAATTGCCGCCTGGCCTGGTCAAGTTGAAATAGCCGTTGGCCGATCTGCTGCTGCTCCGCCTGCAGCCTGGCGTGGTCCGACGTCAAGGACGCTTCCTGTTCGTGCAATTGCTGTGCGCGCACAGCCAGCGTGCGCTCATGGCGAATCGACCAGCGGGCCAGCAGGGTCGCGGCCGCGCCGGCGATCAGATACCAGCCGGCGACGCTCACACCCTGCAGCCCACCGTACGGCTCTCCCAGCACGCCGTGCGTCACCATCACCCCAACCATCAAGGCAAAGGACAGCCACGCCACGACCACACCCCGTCGCCGGTCGCAGACCAGATCGGCGGTCGTCAGCGCGAAGTACAGCCACGCGACCGGGCTGGTCGCAGCACCCGTCGTGCCGATCATCAGCGTGATCAGCCCGAGCAGCCCGATGCTGTTCACCCACAACAGCGGCTGCACATGCCGTAAGAGCCCGGGCTGATGCGAGACCCAGGCCAGGCCATAGGCCCAGAGCAATCCGAAGAGGCACAGCGAAATGGTGAGCTGCAACGAAGACCACGCGTGCGGGGCTCCCAGCACCACGGCGGCGATCCCGAACAACACCGTTCCGACGATGATGCCGCGCACCCACCAATAGAGCAGATGGGCGGCCTGTGCGGCCGCCTCGGGGTGTTCCAAAGGCTTGCCCAATCGCAGCGGATGGTACAGCCGATCCAAAGCCGAGCTGGCGGTGCGTCCGCGTCTCATGTGCTTCACACTCCAGGCCGAAAAAAAGAGAAACCGAGCCACCGTATTCGGTAGCCCGGTCGATCCCGCCCTGAGCGCCGCTGATCGTCACCGTGCAATCCGGACGATCCGGCCTCAGGAGGCTCCGGGAAACACTCGTACAACACGAGTATGCCTGATCGCTTGCGCAAACGGCAAGGGGGCGTGCGGCTTAGGCAGCGGTTGGCTCTTGCGGCAGGACGCGCAACAGCTCATCCAGGCTGGTGGCGCCTGATTGCACCAGCTCCCAGCCGGAGTGCCACAAGGTGGCCATACCGCGCGAGGCGGCCGACTGGCGCAACTGCGCGCTGGGCGTATGCTTCAGGATGAGCGAACGGATATGGTGGTCGACCGGCAGCCATTCGAATACGCCGGTGCGGCCGTGGTAGCCGGTCTGCCGGCAGGCGGCACATCCCTTCGGCGTCCATAACCGCACAGTGTCCTTCTTCTCCGGCACGGTCACACCCATCGGCAGCAGGCTGGCCGCCGCCACCTCCGTCGCCACCCGGCATTGGGTGCACAAACGCCGCACCAGCCGCTGCGAGAGGATGCCGGACATCGTCGAGCACAGCAGGAACGGCTCCACGCCCAGATCGACCAGGCGCGTCACGCCGCTGGCGGCGTCGTTGGTGTGCAGCGTCGAGAGCACCAGGTGTCCGGTGATCGCCGCCCGGACCGCGAGACTCGCGGTTTCCTGATCGCGAATCTCGCCCACCATCATGACGTCGGGATCGTGCCGCAGCATGGACCGCAGCCCTGCGGCGAAGGTGAGACTGACTTTCGGGTGGACCTGGATCTGCGTCACGCCTTTGAGCTCGTGCTCGACCGGGTCTTCCACCGTGATGATGTTGGCGCGGCCGGTGTTGAGCTGCGAGAGCAGCGCATACAGGCTCGTGGACTTGCCCGATCCGGTGGGGCCGGTGATCAACAGCAGCCCGGTGGGCTTTTGCAGCGACGCCTTCACGCCGTGCAGCTGCTCCTCGCCCATGCCCAGGTGCTCGACGTGCAGGATGCGCGAAGGCTCCAGCAGACGGATCGCCACGCTCTCTCCGTGCAGCGTCGGCAGGACCGAGACCCGCAGATCGAGCGTAAGGCCGTCCGCCTCAAACCAAATGCGGCCGTCCTGCGGCAGCCGGTGCTCCGCGATGTCCAGGTCCGCCATCACTTTGATGCGGGACACCACGCTGTTGTAGAGCGCTTGGAAATTCGCCGAGACCGTGACGTCGTAGAGCATGCCGTCGATGCGCTGGCGGATCCACGGCCCTTGCGCGCCGATGCCGAAGTGCACGTCGGTGGCGCGATTCGCGTGCGCTTGCCGCACGAGCGCGTCGAAGAGCTGCACCACGCCGGCGTCTTCATGGATCGAGGCGGCCTGGCGGGTTTCCGCGGAAGGCTTTGCAGACACGCGCGGCTTGGCGGTCGCGGGTGCGCGCTGCGTGGACGGACTCGCGACCCCCGCCCCCACCCCGTACCACGTGGCGATGGCGGCGGGCAGCTCGCCGCTGAGAATGGCCAGCGGCTTCACGTCAAGGCCGAGCACCGCCCGCAGCTCATCCAGCTCCTGGACGTCGAGCGGATCCCCCATGGCCAGCTCCAGCACACCGTCGCGCAGGCGCAGGGGCAGCACCGCATATTGCCGCGCGATCGCCACGGGCACGCGCGCCAGAGCCTCGGGCGCCGGCTGGACCGAGGCCAGGTGCACCGCCTCGATGCCCATCGCGGCGTAGAAGCACGCGGAAAAGTCGAAGGGTTTCGTCAGGTAGCTGCTCGCACCCCGGTCAAAGGCCTCCTTGATCGTCGCGGGCTCGGCCAGCGCGCTGATAACGACGACCCGCGTCTCGGGATGACGTGCTTTGAGCTCAGAGAGCACCTCCATCCCGGATCCGTCGGGCAGGCGCAGGTCCAGCACGACGACGTCGGCCTGGATTTGCGGCAGCTTCTCCAGCGCTTCATGCACGCTGTTCGCCGTCGCCACGCGGAACCCCTTCTTATTGAAGAGCGTCGCCAGCGTGTCGCACAGCTTCAGCTCGTCATCCACCACCAGGATATGCTTCATTCGCCGCTCGCCATGGACGCGATGAAGGCCGCCTGGATCTTGTGCAGGAGGTCCTTCGTTTCGTAGGGTTTCTCCACGTGGAAGACCGCGCCCAATTGGAAGGAGTTGGCGATATCCGCGTCCGCCCCGCGGGCGGTCAGCATGATGACCGGGATTTGTTTCGTATCCGGATCGCGCTTGAGCCGGCGCAGCACTTCATGGCCGCTCATTTTCGGCATCATGAGGTCCAGGAGGATGAGGTGGGGCTGCTCGCCCTTGGCCAGCACCAGCCCTTCCTCGCCGTTGGCCGCGGTGAGGACGCGATAGCCTTCGCGCTCCAGCAGCAGCTTCATCAGTTTGCGGCCGCTGGTTTCGTCGTCGATCGTCAGGATCGTGTGCGGCTGTCCCGTGTCGCTCATCGCGCGCCTCCACCCTGCCGGGCCAAGGCCTGCTCGATCGTGTGGCACAACTGTTCGTGGTCGATGGGCTTGCCCACCATGCCGTCGGCGGCCCTGGCCATCGCGGGGGTCACCGTCACCGGATCGTCGTGATACACGGAGAACAGCACGACCGGGATCTTCGGCCGCTTCGACTTCATGTGGAGCAGCACCGTGCCGCCGTCCAGCCCCGGCATGTTGTAATCGGTGATGACGAGGTCAAAGGCCGCTTGGTCCGCTTTGTCCAACCCTTCGCGGCCGGAATGCGCCATCGTCACCTCGTAGCGCCCGCTGCGCTCCAGGTTCAGCTTGGTGACGCGGCACAAATCCTTTTCGTCGTCAATGAGAAGGATCTTCACTTTACCGCTCATCGCCCGCCTGTTGTGCCGCCGGCAGCGTCACTGTCACCGTCGTGCCGCGCCCCTCTTCGCTTGCCATCTCGATCAGCCCGCGGTGGCGCTCCACGATCGACCGGGTGATCGCCAATCCCAAGCCGGTGCCTTCGCCCGCCGGGCGTGTGGTGAAAAACGGATCGAACACTTTCGACAGGTGCGCCTTGGGAATGCCCACGCCGGTATCCCTCACTTCGCACACCACGGTGAGCATGCCGGGCCGCAGGCGGTCGTCCGCCCGGCGCCCGACCCCTGGACGCACCTGGGTGAGCCGTTCGGCGTATGTCCGCAGCGTCAGCGAGCCACCACTGGGCATCGCCTGCAGCGCGTTAATCATGGTGTTGATGAACACCTGCTTCATCTGATTGTCGTCCACGACGGCCGTCGGCAGCTGCGCGGCGAACTCTTTGGTGATGGTGATGTTTTTCAGCAGGAGCTGTTTTTCCACCAGGTCGATCGAGGTGTCCATGATCTGGTTCATGTCGCAGGGCTTGGCTTCCAGTGGTGCCTGGCGGGAGAAGTTGAGCAGATCGCGCACGATCTTATCCGAGCGATGGACCGCTTCCTTAATCATGCGCAGGACATCCCCCAGCTGGGCCTGGTCGGGCCGCAGCTCCATCTCCAGGTAATTGACGCCTTGCAGGATGATACCCAACGGATTCTTGACCTCATGCGCGATGCCGCTCGCCAGCTGCCCGACCGCCGCCATTTTCTCCGCTTGGATCAGCATCGCTTGGGTGTTTTGCAGCTCGTGGTAGGCCTGTGCTAGCTCTTCGGCGCGCTTGCGGGCTTCGGCCGCGGAGGCTTCAGCCGCCGCGGCGAGCCGTTTCTCGGTCTCTTCCGCCTGCTTGCGCTGCGTGATGTCCCGGATGGCGACGACCGTGCTGATCTCGTGCTTGCTGAATTGGACCCGGGCGGCGAAGAACTCGAGCACCATGCGCCGGTCCCCTTTTTGAAACTCGTAATGGCCGATGGCGTTGGGCTGGCCTTGGAGCGCCAAGGTCACCGGGTGCGCCTCATGGTTCAGGCGGCGGCCGCCCAGCTCCAGCGGGAGGATGTCGGTCAGCCGCATCCCGGTGATGTCCTGGTCCTGCCGTGCGACCAGCCGGCGGAACGGGGCGCTGAACCACTGCACCCGCCCGTCCTCATCGATCCAGGCTAAGGCGTCGACGATCGCGCTGAGCGCCGTTTCCAGCTTGCCGAGCTTGGCGCGCAACTCTTCCACTTGTGGGAGCGTTTCCACGTGGCTCATTCGGCACTCCAGACACACTCGTACATAAAAAAGCTTACCATATCTCAGCGGGCGGCAAGGCGGCTGAGAAAATTTGGTGTATACTGAGGCCGTCACGGCTGTTCACCATGCGCCTCGCTCACTCGCGTCTCGCAACCGGTCTCCTCTCCTTGGCGGTCCCGGGCCTTGGGCAATGGGTCCGCGGCGTGGAGCTGATGGAATGAAGCACCTCGCACACCTGATACGGCGCGCGGCGATGTGCGTGTCGGCCGCCAGCATCGCCGGCTGCGTGCAGACCCATTTCGACCTGGCCACCCGCCACCAAGACTATACGTTCACGTCGACGGAGAAGGAGGTGGCGGTCGGGCGCCGTATCGCCCGCGAGGTGGAGGAGGAGCTGACGCTCGTGCAGGATGAGCCGATGCAGGAGCGCGTGCGATCGATCGGCCAGCGGATCGCCGCCGTGTGCGACCGCCGGGAGATCCTCTACCATTTCGGCGTCGTGAAAGAGGCTGAGGTCAACGCCTTCTCGCTTCCCGGCGGCTACATCTACCTGCATGAGGGGCTGGTGAAGCGGGCGGACAGCGATGACGAGCTGGCGGGCGTGATCGCGCACGAGGTGGCGCATGTGGCGGCGCGCCACTCCATCAAGCGCTACGAGAGCAGCCTCGGTCTGCAACTGGCGCAGATGGCGACCATCGCCACGCGGCAGGGAGAACTCGTCCAGGGCATGAGCCTGGCGGCGTCAGCCACGCAGCTGGCGTACGCGCGGGAGGATGAGCTGGACGCGGACCGGCTGGCGGTGAAGTACCTCAAAGCGGCGGGGTTTGACCCGGAAGGGATCCTGACCTTCCTCATGAAACTGCAAGCGGTCCATCAGGAGAAGACGCACTACTTGCCGCGCGGGGTGGTGCGCCCGCACTACGGGATGACGCACCCCTTCGTGGCGGACCGCCTGCGCGCCGTGAAGGAAGAGCTCTTCGGCGTGGCCGATTACCTCGACTACCTCAACTCACCCGAGTAGTTTCCCGCCCATCGCCCAGTCGGCGCGCTTCACGTCCTTGAACACGATCCACACCTGCTCCTTCGACACCTTCGCGATGTCGACGAACGCGGTGGTGAGCGCGTCGGCGAGCTGCGCTTTCTGCTGCGGGGTGCGTCCTTCCAGCCAATCGACCGTGATCACCGGCATTATGCGTTCTCCTGGGATGTGGCGGCGAGCGGACGGCGTGGACGGACATGCGACGAGCGGATCGCGCTGCGCAATTCCCCAACGAGGAAGAGCGAGCCCGTCACCACGATCACGTCGTCATCACCGACGGTGTTAATCGCGTACGTGTAGGCATCCGCGGGGTCGGACATCACGTGCACTTCGGCGCAAAACGGCTTGAGCCGCTTGGCGAGCGTGGCCGCGCCCACGGCCCGGGGATGATGGCTCTTCGTGCAGGTGATGCTGCTGGCAAGCGGCCCGATCCGCTGCCCAAACGCCTCGGCGGACTTGTCCGACGACATGCCCACCAGCAGGTGGATCTTTCGGCCGGGACACAGCTCCTTGAGCGCCTGGGCCAGCGCGTCGGCCGCGTGCGGATTATGCGCGCCATCCATCAGCACCAGCGGGCGCTCGTGCACCACTTCAAGGCGGCCCGGCCATTCCACCGCCGGCAATCCACGCTCCACGATGCCGTACGGAATACCCGTGAACGCCAGCGCTTCGATCGCGCCGACCGCGGCGGCGGCGTTGTCGGCCTGGTGGCGTCCCAGCAGCGGCAGCTCCAGCGCATCGTACCATCCCCGCAGCCCGGTCAGCGAAACGGTCAACCCCTCGAGACTGTGGCGCTGGACGGCCGCGGTCAGCTCCCGGCCGACCACGAGGAGCGGCACGCCCTGCGCATCGCAGGCCTGCTGCAGCACCTCGAGCACCTCGGGACGTTGCGGTACGCTGATGGCCATCTGATGCGGCTTGATGATGCCGGCTTTCTCGCGGGCGATGCTGACGGGGTCTGGTCCCAACACGTCGGTGTGGTCCACATCGATGGGGCCGAACACGGACACCGCCTGTTGGACTAAGTTGGTGGCATCGAGCCGGCCGCCCAGCCCGACTTCCAGGATGGCGATCTCCACGCGGCGGCGGGCGAACGCGAAGTACGCGAGCACCGTGAGGACTTCGAAATACGTCGGGGCGTGCTCGGCGTCTTGTACCCGCATCGTCTCCAGGACCGGCTGCATCTCGCTCACCAGCGCGGAAAATTCCTCTTCGCCGATCCAATCGTCTCCATGCCTGCGCGCGCCCTGCGCGGGTCCGGCGGTCCAGCAGCGGATGCGCTCCCGCACGTGCTCCAGGTGAGGCGAGGTGTAGAGCCCGGCGCGCAGGGAGCTTTCGCGCAGCATCGAATAGATCATCGCGCTGATCGAGCCCTTGCCGTTGGTGCCGGCCACGACGATCGAGCGGAAGCGGCGCTGCGGATCGCCCAGCAACTGGCACAAGCGCGCCATACGGCCGGGCTGGATCTGGCGCATGGCGCGGCGTTGGCGCGTCCGCTCAAAATTCGTCCACGTGTCCAAAAACGCGATGGCGTCCTGAAAGGTCATAGCGAACTCCCTACGGGCGTCACGGCTCGCGATCGGTCGACCGCCGCTTGCGCCATGCTTCCAGCATCCGCCGCAGATCACCCTCGGCGGACCGCACCACGAGCGCCCCGACGAGGAGCAGGATCGAAAACTGCCAGGCCGCTTCGGGGCCGATGACCAGTCCGGTCGTCGTATCCTCGGCCATCGTCAGCCGCTGGGAGAAATGGTCGATGGCGCGCTGCAGCGACCCTTCGTAGACGTCCAGCGATGACACCTGATGCCGGTACTTCAGCGAGGGGAACTGGATGCCGCGCACCAGGAGAAACGAGGCCACGAGCTCGTCGCTGAGGTGCAACTCGCCCTCAAAATCGAACCCTTCGAATTGCGGCGAGAATTTCGGCAGCACGATGGCGGGACGCTCGATGACGACCTGCCCTTGCCGCACCACCGTATCGCCGGCGTTCAGCGAGGATTCGGCAAGAAAGAGGTACGGCACCGCAGTCGCGTCGAACGTCGCCAAATCCTGCATCCGCAAGCGCACCAACTCGGTCTGCTTGCGCGCCTGCTCCCACAACTCTTGAATATCCATTAGGATTTCGGTTTCTTAGTCACCTTATTGATGACGAACATCACGACGAACAGCGCGATCAACCCGATCGTCAATGGATTCATGCTCCACCTCCCTGGCGAACCGCCCTTCAATGGCGAAAGTGCCGCAGGCCCGTCACGAGCATCGCCATCTTCGCGGCATCCGCTGCCGCAATGACTTCCGCATCCCGAATAGAGCCTCCGGGCTGGATCACCGCGGTGACGCCTGCGTGTGCCAGCGCCTCCATGCCGTCGGCAAACGGGAAGAACCCGTCCGAGGCCGCCACCGCCCCTTTGGCCTTCAGTCCGGCCTGCTGCACCGCCATGCGCACCGAGCCTACGCGGCTCGGCTGTCCTTGCCCGATGCCAACGGTCGCGCGCGACGTGGCGATGACGATGCTGTTGGACTTCAAGTGCTTCGCGGCGGTCCACGCAAAGAGCAGGTCGATGCGCTCGGCGTCCGTCGGGGCGCGCTTCGTCGCGACGCGCAGCGTGTCCACCGATACCGTCGCATGATCCGGCTCCTGCACCAGCCAGCTCCCGAGCACTTGACGCCAGTCCAGCCCCGCGGGGATTGCCGCAGGCCAATCCAGTGTCACCACCCGCAAGTTGGTCTTACGGGCCAGCACCGCCGCAGCCTCCGGTTGCACCGAAGGCGCGACGATCACTTCGAGGAACGTCGATGCCAACCGCTCGGCCAGTGGCGCATCCACCGCCCGGTTCAACCCGACGATACCGCCAAAGACGGACTCCGGGTCGCACGCGTACGCGAGGTCATAGGCGTCCCCGATCGCGCCGGCGCTGGCCAGGCCGCATTGCGAATTGTGCTTCACGATAGCGCACGTCGGTTCGGAAAAATCGAGCAAACAACGCACCGCCGCGTCGATATCCAAGAGATTGTTGTAGGAGAGCTCTTTGCCCTGCAGCTGCGTCAGGGTGCCCAGCCCCCAGGTCCGCCCGGCGGCGCTCATGTACCACGCGCCCTGCTGATGCGGGTTTTCCCCGTAGCGCAGCGCTTGGCGCTTGTGGAGCGCGACCGACACGTCCTCCGGGAGCCCGGCCGCGCGGGCCGGCGCATGGGGCGCCGAGGCGGTCTTCCCATTGGAGGAGCCGGCCTCCAAATACGACGTAATAAGCGCATCATACGCGCTGGTCACTTGGAACGCGCTCACGGCGAGCGACCGGGCCACGGCCGGGTCCAGCGTCCCATGCCCCTGGCGCAGCGCTTTCAGCACCGGCGCATACTGCGCAGGCTGGCTGATCACACCGACGTGCGCGAAGTTCTTGGCAGCCGCGCGCAACAAGGCCACCCCGCCGATGTCGATCTGCTCAATCGCATCGGCCAGCGACACGCCGGGTTTGGCGATCGTCTGTTCAAACGGATACAGATTCACGACGACCAGGTCGATCAGACCCTGCGTGCCGACCGACTTCAGGTGCGCGGGGTCGTCGCGGCGCGCCAGGATGCCGGCGTGGATCTTCGGATGCAGCGTCTTCACCCGCCCATCGAGCTGCTCGGTAATGCCCGCAAACGCTTCGACGGTGGTGACGGACAGCTTGAGGTCGGTCAGAAACTTCGCGGTGCCGCCCGAGGCCACCAGCTCCACGCCGAGCTCGGCTAGGCCCTTGGCGAAAGCCTCCAGGCCCATTTTGTCGTGGCAGCTGAGGAGCGCGCGCGCAATCTTCGCCATCTACTTCCCCAAGTCCCGCCGCACCAGCTGACGGAACGCCCGGTGTAGCTTACGCGTCAGCGGCCCGGGCCGACCGGTCCCGATGCGCCGCCCGTCGATCCAGGTGACCGGCAAGATTTCTTTCAGCGTGCTCGACAAAAATGCTTCCTCGGCATTGTACAACTCATGGCGCGTCAGCGGAGCTTCGCGGATCGGCAGGCGCGCGATCGCGGCGAGCTCCGTCAGGACGTCCCGCGTGATCCCGGCCAGCAGACCCAGCCAGCACGGCGGGGTGACGATCGCGCCGCCGGCGATGATGCCGATGTTGCTGGCGGTGCTCTCCGTCACCGAACCCACCTCGTCAAGGAACAGCGCCTCATCCACACCGCGCAATTGCGCATCCATCACGGCCAGGACACTGCCCAACCGCGCGGAGTATTTGGCCTGCGGGCTGATGCTGCCGACGGAAAATTTGCGCGCCGGGACCACCGCCAGGCGGATGCCGCGCGCATACGCCCAGGCCGGGGACACGATCGCCGGTTGCACGACAATGCTGGGCATCGCCGGCCCGGCGGGTTGAGGCATCATGGCAACGCGCACCACCGCTTCCCGCAACCGGGACGACTCCAGCGCGGCGCGCAGCTGCCGGGCCAAGCGGGTGCGGTCCATCGGCATCGGCGTGCCGAGAAACTTCGCCGAGGCAAAGAGCCGGTCCAGGTGCGCGTCCAGGCGAAAGATACGCCCCTGGTAAACGCGCATCGTTTCGAAGCAGCCGTGGGACGCGTCCTCGGTCGGCACCAAGCCGACCGGCGGGTTAGCGACCAGGTTCTTCATGGGAATAGCTGGGCCGCTGGCCTCCGGAAGCCCCAAGCGCTTCCATCAGGGCGGCTGCTTTCGCGAGCGTTTCGTGGTATTCGCGCTCCGGCACCGAGTCCGCCACGATGCCCGCTCCGACATGGAAGGAGAGCGCATCGGCTTGGCGCACCATGGTGCGGATCGCGAGGTTGAGGTCCATCGTGCCGTCGATCCCGATCGAACCCACCGAGCCGGTATACAAACCCCGCGGCACCGGCTCCAGCTCGCGCAGGATCTCCATGCAGCGCACCTTCGGGCAGCCGGTGATCGTGCCGCCGGGAAACACCGCCCGGATCACGTCGACGGGGTCGATGCTCGGCCGCAGCGCCCCCGAAACGTTGGAGACGATATGCATCACGTGCGAATACTCTTCGATAGCCATCAACTCATCGACCGCCACCGAACCCGCTGCGCACACCCGCCCAAGATCGTTGCGGGCCAAGTCCACGAGCATGATGTGCTCGGCGCGCTCTTTTTCGCTCAGGAGCAACTCCAAGCTGTTCATCGCATCCGACTCAGGAGTCATCCCGCGCGGCCGCGTGCCGGCGATGGGCCGCGTCTCGGCGCGGCCCCGCTGGACGCGGACCAGCCGCTCCGGCGAGCAGCTCACGACCGCCAAATCCTCCCAGGAGAGGAAACAGGCGAACGGCGAGGGGTTGATGCGCCGCAGCGTGCGGTACAGCGCCAGCGGATGGCCGTGCCACGGCATCGTGAAGCGTTGCGACACGTTCGCCTGAAAGATGTCGCCGGCGCGGATATGCTCCAGCGCCCGGGCCACCATGCGCTCGAACTCGGCTTGCGTCGTCGTGGGACGGGGAGAGGCGGCGGCGCGAGACGCCCACCACTCCGGGCCCGCCACGGAAAACGGTGCTGCGCCCTCGGGCTGCAACTGATCGAGCGCCCCTTCGAACGCCTCCATGGCCTGCCGGCGCGCCAGCGACTGCGGACTGTGCGGATCGATCACGCTCAGCACCCAGCTGCGCTGCTGGGCATGGTCCACGAGCACGCTCACGCGCATGCCGAACCACGCCAGCTCCGCCAATGGGCGCTCGGACGGCTGGGGCTCAGGCAGACGTTCGATCCAGCGGTTCAGCTCATAGCTCAGATATCCCAGAAAACCGACCGCCCGCCCCACCACCCCCCACTCTTCCATCCGGGCCGCGCGCCCGCCCGCGCGCAGACGATAGCGTCGCAGCACCTGCCGCAGCCCATCCAGGGGATGGCCGCGCCATGATTGCGTCGCATCGCTGGTGCGCAGCTCAAGACGGTCGCCGTGAGCGGTGAATGTGAGCCAGGGATCGTAGCCGACAATCGACCATCGTCCGGTCACCGCGTGCTGGCGCGCGCTATCCAGCCAGACCACCGGCATGCCGGAGGGCAGCGCGGCGACGAACTCCGCCAGGTTGGGACACCCGTCGAGTGACGCCACGTAGACTGAGAGAGGACCAAGGGAGAGCCGCACAGGAGACGAGCGGGACATAGCGAACTATTGTAACACATTGGGAAAAATGAGAAACGTCAGTAGTAGTCAAGTTTGGTGGGTGACGCGGAGCCGGGGCCCCCGGGCCGCGCGCAGCGGCAGGACCCGCCAAACTTGACCATTACCGTCTGTTACAATGTTGTTATGCCATTGACCTTGCTGCTTCATGGCCGACATGCCCCTCAGATGGCGTACGAGCCCTTCGGGCCCTGGCTGGTACCGTGGCGTTTCACCGACACGCGCGACGAGTACCGGCGGCTGCGAAACACCACCGGGGTGCTCGACGCCTCGGTCTATGCCGCGATCGAAGTGCGAGGCGATGACCGCGCGGACTTTCTCCACCGCCTGCTCACCAATGACATCAAGCGGCTCGCGCCGGGCACCGGGTGCCGGGCCGCGCTCTTGACCTCCTCAGCCAAGCTGGTGGCGGATCTGCTCGTGCTGGCGGATACGGACGTGCATTGGCTGCTGTGCGAGCTGCCCTACGCCGAGACGGTCCGGCGCGCGCTGGAACACTACCTCTTTACCGAAGCGGTCAGCCTCATCGCGCACGAGCGGCGTTTGGCCGCGCTGGCATTTCCCGGCCCGCAGGCGATGGCGCTCGCGAGCCGGTTAGCCGGCACGCCGCTGCTGTCGCTCGCATCACCGGGTGATCACGTGCAGCTGCCGCTGCACGATGAACCGGCGCGCTGGATCCGCTGGTCGCCAATTGGCGGCGAGGGTTTGCTCTGCTTGGTGGAGGCCGCACGTGTGGCAGCGCTCTGGGAGCGGCTCGTGCATCATGACGCGGTAGCACCGATCGGATGGGAGGCACTTAACATCGCCCGCATCGAAGCCGGCGCGCCCTGGATGGGCATCGACATGACGGAAGAGAACCTGCTGCCGGATACTGGGCTTGATGAATCGATAGCAAGCGAGACGAAGGGTTGCTATATCGGACAAGAGATCGTGGCCCGCATGCGCACGTACGGCTCGCCGAACAAACGGCTCATGGGGTTATTGCTGGAAGACTCCGTAGTGCCGTCATCCGGCGATGAGCTGCTGCGAGGTGGTGAGGCGGTGGGCCGGGTGACGAGCGCGTGCCGATCCATTGTGCTGGACCGGGTGATCGCGATGGGCTACGTGAAGCGCGGGGCGGATGAGCCGGGCACGGCGGTGGAGGTCGCGCGAGGAGATCAGCGGCTGGTGGCGACGGTCGCGGCGCGGCCGCTTACCCTTCCTGCCAGTAGCGGACGAACTCGTTCAGATGCGTGAGCGTGGCGAGCGTGGGCATGCGATCGAGGAAGACTTTGCCGACCAGATGGTCGCATTCGTGCTGGATGACCCGCGCAAAGAACCCCTGCGCCTGAAAGCGCACCTTTTCGCCTTTGCGGTTGTACGCTTCCACTTCCAGTGACTCCGCGCGCGGCACCTTGCCCCGCAGCCCATCCACACTCAGGCAGCCTTCCCAATCCTGGATCGTCTTTTTGGACATCGACACGATCTTCGGATTGATCAGCACCGTCAGCGGAATGGCTGATTCGCCGGGGTAGCGCCGGTTGTGCGTCACCTCGATCACCGCCAGCTGCGCCGACACGTGGACCTGGGGCGCAGCCAGCCCCACGCCGTCATACTCGCGCATCGTCTCGACCATGTCGTCGATAAACCGCTGCATCTGCGGCGTGGTGATCGCATCCTTCGGGACCGGCTGAGAGGGGGTGCGAAGTACCGGATGACCCAGCCGCGAGACTTTCAGGATCGCCATGAGTGTCGGGAGGTTACCCGGAGACGAGGGGGTTGGAGGTCGGGCCGCCGCGCTTCGTCAGCGGTTCGTACTCGGGGTGCCGCTTGAGATACGCGCCGGAGATGTACGAGCATGAAGGAATCACGGTGAGCCCCTTGGCTTTTGCGTACTCGAAGGCGGTCTTGCACAGCTTCTCGGCGATGCCGCGGCCGCGGAACACTTCAGGCACGTAGGTGTGGTACAAATCGATCTCCTGCCCGGCCTGGCGGTACATCAAGCAGGCCTCATATCCTTCCAGCTTGACGCAGAAGCGATGGCCTGGCTGATCGTGAATGACGTCAACGTCGGTCGCCATAATGGCTTCATTATAGAAAGCCATCACCTCGGCTGGCAAGTGTACGTTTCTGAATGCCAGCGGTATACTAGTGGGCCATGGACGCCATCGGAATGCTCCTCCAGGATATTGCCGCCGCGCTGCCGGAGAGCCGCACGCACCTGCGCAAGCTGAAGACCGCGATCGCCGCGCGCTCGGGCGGTCCGCTCATCCGCAACGACCATCTGTTGCAGCGCTATCGAGCCGAGCTGGCCCAAGGCCTTCGCCGGCCCAACGGCCGACTGGAGCGCATCCTCACACTCAACAGCATCCGCTCGGACTCCGGCATCGCCACCGTCACCGTCATCACCGAGCCGTACGCCTGCCCTGGCCGCTGCGTCTATTGCCCGACGGAAGCCCGCGCGCCCAAAAGCTACCTCACCAATGAGCCGGCGGTCATGCGGGCCTTGCGCAACGACTATGATCCGCATCGCCAAGTCACTGAGCGCCTCTCCACTCTGCACGAGACCGGGCATGCGACCGACAAGGTCGAGCTGATCATCAAAGGCGGCACCTGGTCGTTTTACCCGGCCGCGTACCAGCGCCACTTCATCCAGCGCTGCTTTGAGGCGGCGAATGTCTGCGCGGCGGATTCGCTCGAAGACGCCCAGCGCGCCAACGAAACCGCGAAAAGCCGCCTGATCGGGATCACGATTGAAACGCGCCCCGACTACGTCGATGGAGCGGAAATCCTCCGGCTGCGCGAGCTGGGGGTGACGCGGGTGGAGCTTGGGGTGCAGTCGCTTGAAGCGCGGGTGCTGGAGCTGATCGTGCGCGACCACGGTGTCGACGCGGTCCAGCGCGCCACGCGCTTATTGAAGGACGCTGGGATCAAGGTCGCGTACCACCTCATGCCTAACCTGCCCGGGGCCACGCCGGAAAGCGACCTGGAGAGCGCTCGGCAGATCTTCACGGACGAGGCCTATCAGCCGGATACGATCAAGCTGTATCCGTGCGTGGTCATCGAAACTGCCGACCTGTTTTCCTGGTGGCGGCAGGGACGCTACCAGCCCTACGATGACGACACCCTACTTCAACTGCTGATCGGCATCAAATCGCTGACTCCGCCGCACGTGCGCATCGAGCGTGTGATCCGGGATATCCCCTCGACCTCCATCCGGGCAGGCTGCTTGGTAACCAATTTGCGGGAAGAAGCCCAGCGCCGTATGGCCGCCCAGGGGCTGCGATGCCGCTGTATCCGCTGCCGGCAAGTCCGCTCGGATGCGCGCGGGCGTTTTACGCTGACCCGGTGCGCGTACCCGGCCAGCGGCGGCACCGAGATCTTTTTGAGTTTCGAGGATGCCACCACCGACCGCCTGGCGTCGCTGCTGAGGCTGCGGATTCCTTCACAGGACCACGCATCGATTCCTGCGCTCCGGGGCGCGGCCCTTGTGCGCGAGCTGCATTCCTACGGCCACCATCTGCCGCTGCTGGAGCACAGCGATGCGGCGGTGCAGCATCATGGGTTCGGG
>Ga0066640_10000549_pt1 | contig 21936 bp, 30 predicted proteins | sample CryGeyCG2114_020_2_FD_59505 | JGI IMG/M metagenome (GOLD analysis project Ga0066640, IMG submission 59505) | Groundwater microbial communities from aquifer - Crystal Geyser CG11_big_fil_rev_8/21/14_0.20 | ecosystem: Environmental > Aquatic > Deep subsurface > Groundwater | place: USA: Utah... | reverse complement strand
CGCAAATTGATGTTGATGAATTTTCGCAAAAGCTGGAAGCTTGCCTTACCAACGGAAATATTGCGCTTTTTCAATTACGTTTGAAAAATCTTGATGCTGCCGCCATATTAAATGCCGCCGAAAAACTCATCCCGATTTGCCGCAAATATTCCGTCCCGTTTATCCTCAATGATTCCGCCCTGCTTGCACTTGAATGTGGCGCAGATGGTGTGCATATCGGTGATGAAGATTGCAGCGTGGCTGAAGCACGCGAAATAATCGGCAATAAAACCCTTGGTGTGAGCTGCTATAATTCCACAGACAGAGCGCTTGAATCTGCCCAAGCAGGAGCAGATATCATCAGCTTTGGCGCGTTTTTTCCAACTACAACCAAAACCCCAAAATCAAAAGCAGAGATTGGAACGGTCAACAGACTTCGAGCCGCGCAGCCCTCAGCCAAAATCTCGGCGATTGGCGGGATAACCCCGCAAAATTGCGCGCCGCTAATCGCTGCGGGAGTGGATTATTTATGCGTGATTTCTTATATCTGGAATCACCCGATATCACCCGAAAAAGCAATTGCGGAATTCTCCGAAATTTTATCTGCCGGGTAAGCCGAATCCTTGCGGACTTTGACCGTCAAAGCGAGTTGGTTTAAATTCATTACGCAATAATGAAGATACTGTCATAGGATTATGATGCTTCAAATCATCAAATCTCCCCTCGAGATAAGTAACTCTTCTTTCTACCGTTTCTTTAACCGCGCGCGGCTCTGCATCTTGCATTAGAGAAATTTCTATCTCGCTATCTTTCAATTCACGCCACAGCAAAGTAAGGAATTCTTTACGTAAATCTTTCGTTAATATGGAATCTATGGAATTAGGTGTTTTTCTTGAAGACAATTCTTTTTCCACCGCGCTGATTGTTTGATTGAAGAAATTATGAATCTCCAGCCTATTCCGCGCTTTCTGGCTCACTCCCGCACTAACTTGCTCCACAGGCGGCGCATCCGCTTCAACGGCTTTTTGCACTTCCGGCGCAGTTGGCTTTGTTTCTGGTTTATCATCAACCTTATCAGTCCGCGCCAATGGTGAGGCAACAAAGGTTATTACGGCAAGAAAGCCCAGTACAATCTTATCCGAGTAGTTTTCGATAGTATTTATAAATTTATTCACCATAATATTCTCTCTTTCTTTGTTAAATTATTACTTTTCCCATCCTGATGATTCAGGCACAATAATCGCTCTTCTGACTTCCATTTCCTGCTCATGTGAATCTTCCCCTTCAACCGGCTGGGCTTTTGGCGCAATATCTTCATCATCAAAAATGCTCTCCTGCGGCAATATTCTCCGCAACGCCGATGCACGTTCAATTTTCCTAACGCTTTCGTCTACCCGCAGCTTGGCTGTTTCCCTATACACCCAAGAACCATCTGGAGTTTTGCACTTTAGCTTACCATCAGATTTTTCATAATATTTTAATATCTCATCCGACATCCGCTCCTGATGCGCTGCATGCATTTCTTCTCTCTCTTGTGCATGAGAAGGTGTTTGGTCTTCAGAGAAACGGACGTAGGGCAATATAAGGGGAAAAAGTGCGAACATAGTTGCCATTATACGGAAGTTTCCACTCATCATATAAGTCATATCGGGCATTTGCATTTTATTCATATCAAAACCTGCAACTTGCTCTGGTTGGTTGATATCTCCATTAACAGAATTCATACACCCCTACCCCTTACAGCCTCTATAATTGCACGCTCCTGTCCGAAATCAACTTCCAGCGTGTGAATTTGACCATTAAAATCTTTGCTATCGGGAGCTTCACGCAGCTCCAGCACATTAATTTTTCCCGCTTCCTGCAATTGCTGCATATGCGGTTGCCAGAAATCCCAAACATTCGTATCGAGATTGCTTTTCAACTCCTCATAGCTACCATGCTCATCATTAAAAAAGCTTTGCAGCCTGCTTACGCCCCTATCTCGCCAAGGCTTTTGCTTGTCTTCTCTTCCATGATAAATCTCAACAATATTATGCCTACAAGCCTTCAAAATACCGTAAGTATTAATTTTGCTCTGTTCAACCATGCCGACTTCCTGACCATACTCATTTCGGCTGCTGTCATTCACATCGCCACGGATGCCAATCACATCATTTTCCCGATTAAACAGAGGTCGAATAAACGAGAATCCCAATCCCAAAGTTACTGCTAACACTACTATCTGCGCAGTCAAAGCACCCCAGCTCGGAGTATTCTTACCATCGGGACGAAATTGTCGATTCATAACACACCTACAAACAAATTATTAACTCTAATTAATCAAGATTCCCAAGCTAGTCAATGCTAATTTTGCGAAAACTTGAGTTTAATGCGTTATAAACCAACATATTACCGCATAGTCTTTCTCCAATTCCCAGCAATTCTTTGATAATCTCAGTGGCTTGCAAGCTGCCCATCACACCGCACACACTACCCAAAATTCCCGCTTGCGAGCATGAAGGAATCAAGCCTTCGGGCGGTTTATCATATATATCGCGGTAATTGCACTTGCCCTTCTTGAATGTATATAGCTGCCCCTCAAACCCTGCAATTGCTGCCGAAACTAGCGTTCTGCCAAGCTCCATACACACATCATTAACTAGAAAGCGAGTGTCAAAATTATCAGTACAATCAGCAATAATATCATATTTATCAATAATTTGGCTGGCGTTTCTTTCATCCAACCTTAAATCAAAGCCCTCAACTTTTACATCTGAATTCAACTCTTCCAGCTTCTCCTTGGCAATTTCCACCTTGGGGCGGTTGAGGTAATATGTATCATATAGAATTTGCCGTTGTAGGTTGGATATCTGGATTTTATCATCATCGACAATGCCGATTTTGCCAACCCCCGCCGCCGCAAGATATAATGCCACAGGGCTGCCCAATCCTCCCGCACCGATTATCAGCACTTTGGCGGCAAGCAGTTTTTCCTGCCCCGCCTTGCCGATTTCGGGCAGAATCATATTCCGCGCATAGCGCAGTTTTTGGTTTTCGTCAAATTCCATTTGATTAGACTTATTCCGCAAATAAATCAGTGCTTAAATAGCGCTCTGCTGATGAAGCAATAATCACCACAATGGTTTTACCCTTCATATCATCGCGCTTTGCCACTTCCAAAGCCGCAGAAACAGTTGCACCTGAAGAAATACCAACCGGAATCCCTTCCAACTTTGCCATTTTACGGGCAACGTCAAATGATGTCTGATTGCCGACAGTAATCACCTCATCAATCAAATCCGTATCGAGAATATCTGGAATAAAACCGGCGCCGATGCCCTGAATTTTGTGAGGGCCAGGTTGTCCGCCGGATAATATAGGTGAATCTTCCGGCTCAACTGCAATGATTTTCACGTTCGGCTTTTTCTCTTTCAAAACTTGTCCGGTTCCGGTCAATGTTCCGCCCGTACCAACTCCAGTCACAAACACGTCCACTTTGCCGTTTGTATCATTCCAAATTTCATTGGCGGTTGTGTTTCTGTGGATTAGCGGGTTTGCCGGATTCATAAATTGCTGCAAAATCAATGCATTAGGGTTGCTATTCGCAATTTCCTGCGCTTTTTCAATTGCCCCTTTCATGCCTTTTGCCGCCTCGGTCAAAACCAGCTCTGCACCCAGAATTTTCAGCATTTTGCGGCGTTCGACAGACATAGATTCCGGCATAGTCAGGATTAATTTATAACCTTTTGCAGCACACACAAACGCCAGCGCAATTCCGGTATTTCCAGATGTCGGCTCAACCATCACAGTATCTTTGTTGATTTTGCCGCTAGCTTCTGCCGCTTCTACCATTGAGAGTGCAATTCTGTCCTTTACGCTGGAAAGCGGGTTGAAAAACTCCAGCTTTGCATAAATATCAGCCTTCGCGCCCGCTTCCTGAGCAAGGCGGTTAAGCTTCACCATCGGCGTATTGCCTACTGTCTGCAAGATATTATCGTAAACTCTGCCGCGCCCTTCTGTTGTATATTGCGCTGAATCTTCTATTTTCTTTGCTGCTGTCATTTTTGCTCTCCTAAAATTTCATCAGGGGGAGTTTAATCAAAAACTATATAGCTGTAAACAGAATATACTCTACACTCTGCCAAAATCGCCTTTCTCTGAACTGGCTCTAAAAGCTTGCTCGCACTCACCTTTTTCTACCCAGCTTGTATGCGCTTCAGATTTTAATTTTCTCATACTATTGCCATCTTCATAGACTGCCCGCCCTTCTTCAGCACGCCTTGCATTAAGTACTTCTTTTTCTGCATGTGTCATTTCTGATAGCTTTTTTACCATTTTAGTTACCCCTATTGTTAATATTAATTTATATTAACCGCTATGTAGCATAGTTTATATATCAAAATCAACTTTTTGTTTTTGAGCGCTCTTGCCAATCTCCTGACACAAATCTTCAATCGCAATATTTTTTATCTCTGCGCAAAATGCATTTAAGGCGGGTTTTAAAAATTTGGGCAATTTCAAGTCACTCTCAATTACATCAAAAATATCGGCAATCGTGATATTCCTGCGCTCGCGTGCAAGCACATAACCACCCTTTGGACCGCGCAATGATTTGAGGATTTTTGCATGAGCCAGCTTTTGCAAATCCGCCTCCAATCCGCGCTGGGAGAGCTTTAGCGATTCGCAAATCTCCTTACTCCGCACTGCATCAGGCGTTGAATTTTGCGCGATATAAACCACTGCTTTTGTTAATTGTGAGAGCTTGGTCAGATGCATATTTATGCTGCATTTGAAGATGTTCCGGTTGAACCGAAGCCGCCTGTGCCACGCGCTGTCTCGTCCAAATCCTCGACTATATTCCACGCACCCTGATTAACGGGCGCAAAAATCACCTGAGCAATTCGCATTCCGCGTTCCACCACAAAATCTTCTTTGCCGTGATTGATTAGTATAACTTTCACTTCGCCGCGATAATCCGCATCGATTGTCCCCGGAGAATTCAAAACCGTAACCGCATGCTTGGCAGCAAGACCGGAGCGCGGACGCACTTGCGCTTCAAAATCCGCAGGCAAACCAATTGCAATTCCGGTTGGGATGAGCTGCCATTCGCCGCTTTTGAGAGTGATGTTCTCATCAATAGCCGCCAGCAAATCCGCGCCTGCACTTTGTGCTGTGGCATATTTCGGTAATTCTAAACCTTGCCCGTTTTCCAAAATCTTCACATTTATACCAACCATTTTCTCTCCTTTAAATATACATTAAACATACACAACTTTATCACCTGCAATCACTTCGCCGATTTCGATGCAGTCAATTTCTGCCTTGATAGCATCAACATTCTCGCGGCTTGCGATTAAAATCATGCCGATGCCACAATTGAAAGTCTTGAGCATTTCTTCTTCTGAAACATTACCGCTTGCAATTATTTTCTTGAAGATTTGCGGCATTTCCCAAGCATCACGATATATTTTCGCACCACAAATGCGCGGGATATTTTCTGTCAATCCGCCACCTGTTATATGTACCAGCCCTTTTATCAATTGCCTTTTAATAAGCGGCATAACTTCACGAACATATATTTTTGTCGGGGTGAGCAATTCCTCCACCGGAACATCGAGATTTAACTTTCGCACCAGAGAAAATCCGTTTGAGTGAATCCCGCTTGATTTCAGCCCCAGCAAAATATCTCCGTTTTTCACATCTTTGGGCAAAACTCTGCTTTTCTCAACCACACCAACTGAAAACCCTGCAAGGTCATAATCTTTTTCGTTATACATCCCTGGCATTTCCGCCGTTTCACCACCAATCAGCGCGCATCCCGACTGCTTACAACCATCGGCGATTCCCTCAATAACGCTGGCAGCAACATCAACATCCAACTTTCCGCTAGCAAAATAATCGAGGAAGAATAACGGCTCTGCGCCCTGCACTATCAAATCATTCACGCACATTGCCACCAAATCTATGCCGACTGTATTATGAATTCCGCTTTCGATTGCAAGCTTCAGCTTTGTGCCCACGCCATCTGTGCATGAAACCAGAACCGGCTCTTTATAATCCAGTTTTGTCAGGTCAAAAAGCGCGCCGAAGCCGCCCAATTCCGAATCTACACCCAAACGATTTGTGGCTTTGGCAAAAGGCTTTATGCGGCGCACCAGCTCATCGCCTGCCTCAATATCAACACCTGCATCTTTATATGAAACTCCACTCATGCGGGGGAATTTAATTCAGATGGCCGAAAATTACCAGATAAAATATTACTGCCTATCATCCATCGCAATCATAAGGCAGCATTCAAGATTATTGTTCGGTAAATATCCATATGGATTAGAAGAAGCAATACAGGTTCCCGCTAAAGTACCACCTGCGGTCCCATCTACCCAGTTGAAGTAGACAACATCACCTAAATAACCTCCACCGCCCGACAAACCTGCTCCCGTTAAGCCATCATCCATTTTAGTATCAATTGCCAACGCTTCAATCGGTGTAAACACTGACTTTATTGTGCTGCCCAGAAGGGATGTGCCCGTAGTGACAGAGTAATCACAAATTTTAAAGTAATGCCCTCTAGCAAACAGGGTTGAGTTATGGTACATTGGAAGAATACCAGCGTCTTTTGTTCCCATTGCAGATTTAGGAATATGCGTAATTATGTCAGTCCCGCCCGAAGCATCATTGCTAAAGGCTGGATACTCCTTATCCAAAAACCCATCTTGCTGCAAATGCACCCAAAAATTTGAGGTTTCTCCGTCAAACTTTGTAGTATATGGGGCAGTTCCGGCATCCAAATCAACTGTCTCAATCCTACCATCGCCATCACCTGCGGCGCTGTGGAAGGGAGAATCTCCGGGGAGATAATTATATTTGGCTTTGAAGTTACGCACCGCCGCTTTCATCTCGCCCATCTGGCGGGCAAATTTCTGCACCTCCGCGCTTTCAATCATACTCTGCGCAACCAATATTCCACCAATGAGCAGCCCGATTATGACGAGAACGATTGATAGCTCAACTAATGTGAAACCTTTTTTCATTGCAGATGAAGATATCACAAATCAAAACACGCACAACAAAAAAGCCGGGATTTGATTCCCGGCTTTCTTGTGAACAACAAACAAAGGATAAAACAAAAACTAGGCAATCTGCCTATTAATAAGCATAAGCGTGTTAGTAATTTCTTCTTTCAGATTCAGCTTCCTGCGTTTTAATTCTGAGAGTAGGAGAAAGTTTGGCAGAGGTCGTTTCATCTCATACTCAATATCACTTTCAACTTCATTTTTTTTGGCTTTCAGGGAATTAATGTGGGAAGCGTAATTCATAAGAAGATCTCCTAATTTTTGGTTAACTTCATTGCAACAACCTCAAGGAACAGAATAATTATTGCAATAATGTTACAGTATCACATTTTCAGAAAAATTCAACAGGTTTTTGTAAAAAAATGGTTAATTTTAGAAAATACTAGTGTAAACGGAAAAGTTTTTTTCTGTCATAGGAAGATGGAATTTCCATCGCCTCCCTATATTTCATCACGGTTCTGCGTGATATTTGGGTACCTCTTTTCTTGAGTTCTTTGCCGATAAAATCATCGGAAAACGGCTTTTCGATATCCTCAGCCTTAATAATCTCTTTGATGGTTTCTTTTACGCTGGTGCTTGCCACATCGCCCGCCACGCCGCCAACACCCGAAATAAAGAAATATTTCATCTCAAAACTGCCACGCGGAGTTTGCATATATTTATTTGAAGTAACGCGGCTCACCGTACTTTCATGCATACCGATTTCCTCGGCAATTTGCGCTAAAGTGAGGGGCTTGAGATATTTTATGCCATATTTGAAGAAATCTTCCTGATACTTCACAATTGCAGCAGCAGTTTTCAGCATAGTATCAGCACGTTGCGCCAGAGCTTTCGTGATGAAGTTGGCATTCTGCCAGTTTTGCGTGATATATTTCTTCGCTTCCTTATCCTTCGTCATTGAAGAAACTTCGGTATAATACCTCCTATCCGCCAAAACTTTGGGCAATGCCGCAGAGTTCACTTCAATTCCAAAACCGTCATCATTCCTTTTTGTGATGAATACATCCGGCTGGGTCGGGGTCATTTCTTTTATCATATATCCGGCAGCAGGCTTTGGGTTGAGCCCCTTAACTTCGGCTATCATTTCTTCCAATTCCTCAAAATTCACATCGCATAAATCCATGAGAATGTCATATTTATTCATCCCCAATAATTCTAGGTTAGAAATTAGTGTGAATATGCAGGGGTCTAACCTCCCTTTATCCTCAAGCTGCAAACATAGGCATTCGGATAGGCTGCGTGCGAATATCCCCGCCGGCTCTAGCCTTTGCAAACTATGTAAGATATCTTCAACATCCTGATAATCGCAGCCGAAATTCGTAGCAATATCATGTATATCACCGATAAAATATCCGGCATCATCGAGGAAATCTATCATATATACGCCCAAAATGCGCTTTGAGGTTTCTTCAACATCCAAAAAGAAATCCTGAATCAGTTTTTGGCGGAAATCCACCTCGCCTTCCAGCGTGCGGTCAAATTCCATATCGCCATCAATATAACCACCTTTGCCGCCGGAAGTAATCTCGCCATTCTGCCAAGTTTGGCTAAAATCATAATCGAGCGAGTCATTGTTGCTGTTCAAATCACGATTTTCGGCAATTTCGGTTAAGTCGCTCTGCGAAGAATCCTGCTCTTGCGGGGCTTGAACATAGCTTTCGCCCTCATCTTCAACAAGAAGCGGGTTTTTTTCCAATTCCGACATCAGGAATTCTGCCAAATCCTGCGAGGAAAGTTGCAACATTTTGAGCGATTGCTGCAATTCCGGTGTCATTGACAACGTTTGCGATTGTTTTTGTTGTATGCCTTGTGTTAATGCCATAATATTTATACATCCTTCTAAATAAGGATATTAGCATTATAACCTTAAAGAATCGTTAACATGGCATAGTTCTTGCTAGAATCGCTATAGCGATTCTATTTTACCCTCCCCTGTAGCAGATTTGCATCAAAGCCCAGCATCCATACTTGACAAGCGCAATTCAATTCGTTAATTACCAGTAATGATTTTTGCAAAACCCGACCCATCAGAGTTCTTCACAACTCATCAGAAAGCAATCCAAGCCGCAGCTAAAAAACTACCAGCGTTAGCGGAGCTAGATGCACACAAGAGGTTTATAATAGATTACGCATTAATAAAAATCTCTTCACGGATGAAATTAAGCATGAGAGGAAATGAATTTAACAGCCAGCATGTATCTGCCGCTATGGCTGATGCTGTAAATGCTGTTGAGAAAGCCTTGCCATTATGTAGCAAAGAAGATGCAACCGAGTTTGTAAGCACATACACCACCAAAATGCGCAAAGCTATTGAAAGGGGCGAGAGAAAATTGCAGAGAGAAGCCGAATCTGAGCGAGCTCGCTAAAACCGCTCACCGAGATAGACGCGCTTAACATCCGGATTTTTGATGATTTCCTTCGGCGTGCCTTCCATCATCACCACCCCGTCATGGATAATATAGGCGCGGTCAATAATATCCAAGGCTTCCCGCACATTATGGTCGGTTATCAAAATACCGATTCCGCGATTTTTCATCTGCACTATCAGTTTGCGCACATCATCAATCGCCACCGGATCAATTCCCGCCAATGGCTCATCGAGCAATATATATGACGGGCGCGAAGCCAGAGCGCGGGCAATTTCACAACGGCGGCGCTCTCCGCCTGAAAGTGCAACGGCATGAGTTTTGCGCAAATGGGTTAGCGAGAACTCACCCAAAAGCTCCTCCAGCATTGCCTGCCGTTTTTCCGATGCGGTTTCCGAAACTTCAAGAATCGACATGATATTATCTTCTACCGTCAATCCGCGAAACACACTCGCTTCTTGCGGCAAATAGCCCAAACCCAGCCGCGCACGGCGATACATCGGCAAATTGCTAACATCATAGCCATTGATGGAAATATTACCGTAATCCTGACTCACCAATCCGGTTATCATATAAAAACAGGTGGTTTTTCCCGCACCGTTCGGTCCTAAAAGCCCAACTACCTCACCGCGATTAAGGCGCAGCGACACATTGCGCACTACCGGTTTTTTTGAGTATGACTTGCCAAGATTTTCCGCCACCAATGAAGTTGACAAATCACCGCCTACAGATTCTTTTTTGCCAATCACTCTTGTTTTCCTTCCGGTACGAATAAGCCGCGCACACGCTCACCACTCTCGGTAGCAGCTTCACTTTTGGTAATTTTGCTGCGCCCTGAGTTGATATCAAATGTCAGCTCACTACCTTTGATAATATTTTGCCCGCGCGTTAGCACAACATCGCCGGAAAGCACAACAACGCCGTTATTCGTATCATAAACACCGTTATAGCCTTTTGCGGTTTCTTTTGGCGAGGATAGGAAAACATTGCCGATAACTTCAATTTTGCTGATGGAGTTGTTGGAACTTTCCGATTTTTTCTTATTGCCACCATAATAAACCAGCATCTTATCGGCACGCAATTTCATACTACCCTGCTCCGCCAGAACATTACCGCTAAATATCGCCCTTTTTTCTGCCTGCAACACTTCCAGCGAGTCAGCATTAATTTCTATTGCCTGAGTTGTTTCATGCCCCGGAATCAGTCCGGCATTTGCCGCCATAGCGCTCATCAGCAATATTACGAATAGAATCTTTTTCATCGCGCATCTCATCATTGGAATATAACCAGCTTTATTGGCCCTTTGAAAGTTATTTTTTGATTACCCTGCTCAATTAAGAAGCCTTTTGCAGTAAAATCACCCATATCTGATTTAGCCGTGACATCGGCATCACTCATTAGATAACCTCTTTTTATATCCGCAATAGCATCTTTTGTGCGAATTTCATATCCGCTAAAATCATATGCGGTTATAAAAACCTCAACCACCCCACTTAACCGCAGCAATTCCTCATTGAATTTGTACACACCGCTATCAGCAACCATGGAAATCCACGAGCCATCCTGCAAAGTTATATCAGCAGTGAGGTTTTCCAAAAAAACCTCTTTCTCGGATTGTTGGGTAGCAGTTTTAGCAAAGATATTATATGGCTGATTATCAGCATCAACTCCATGAAAACGTGGATTTATCATAGATGACTGCTCCACTCCACTAACAGCCACTTCACCCGGCTCAAGAGTAATTTTCTCAGACTCAGTATCATCTGACGTAAATACGAACATCAGCAATACCAGTGTTAATGCCAAAAACGGGATAATAAACTTGAGAGAAGTCACCAAATAGCTATAGCGGCGCACCGAGCGCGTAACCGCCTCCACCTCTACCTGCCCCCAATCTTTGATAAAAATGCTCACCTAAATCAGATACTCTAAATTTATGTTTATTGCAACAAACCTCAAACCCCGGCGCGGAGCAAATCATGGATATGAATAATACCCACAGGCTTGCTGTCTTCTGCCACAAAAACACTGGTGATTTGGCGTGTGTTCATGATATTCAGCGCTTCGGCTGCTAATGCTTTTGGACGGATTGTCACCGGATTTTTGGTCATCACATCTGCAACTTTTTTGCCGAGAAAATCGGCATCCATATGGCGGCGCACATCCCCATCCGTAATAATTCCAACCAGCTTACCACTTTCCACAACCCCCGCACAACCAAACTTCTTGCCGGTTATCGTCATTAGAGCTTCAGACATTTTTTGCCCCATATCCACCAACGGAATTTCAGAGCCTTTATGCATTAATTCCGCAACCGTTAGGAATGCTGCGCCAAGCTTGCCACCGGGATGAAATGTCTTAAAATCCTCATTCTCAAAACCTCTGCTTTCCAGCAAACTAACCGCCAGCGCATCGCCGAGTGCCATCATCATTGTTGTGGAAGTTGTCGGCGCGTTGACAGAATTCGCCTCTTCCGTATCGGGGAGAATCAGCGCGATATCGGCAGCATCAACCAGAGCTGAAGTTTTTTTACGGACAATTCCCACCAAAAAGATGCCAAATCTTTTGCAATATGCTGAGATATCTTTGAGCTCTGCCGTTTCACCGGAATTAGAGAGTAAAATCACGATATCATGTGCGGTTATCATCCCCAAATCGCCATGGCTCGCTTCGGCGGGATGCACAAAAAATGCCGGAGTTCCTGTCGATGCTAGCGTTGCGGCAATCTTCTTCGCAACATGGCCGGATTTCCCCATACCGGAAATCACCACCCTGCCCTTACCATCCTTTATGAGGTCTTCAATCTTCTGGGCAACGGCGATAAATTCCTGCCCAAGCGCGTTTTCCAACGCTTCCAGTCCGGCAATTTCCTGCCGCAATACACGCTTTGCTGTTTTTATATCAGGCATATAGAGGTTATATTGCCTGCAACCTATCTAATCAAGATAAAGTTAGGCGCAAAGCTCGATTCCGGCATTACCCAAAATCGGACTCAACATTTGCCTATATTGGCTTGCCGCCGCTTCTGGCGAATTTGCAATCGCAACTTGCGCTTGCGCGATACTACCCAACACCCGCAAATCTTCTACTCTTGGCGGCTTGCCATCATTCAGATCCGCTGCCAACGCCTCAATTGCAGAAAATTGCCCTTCCACCAAATCAATTCTTTCAACAGCAGATATCAAATCTTTGTCTGACAAATCTTTTCCGTCATAAGACTTCCGCAACTTTTTCATTGCCGCGCGCACCTCTAGCTTAGCTTCGTCAGTTGTATTTTCATCTGACAATGCAGCTTCGAAGCCTTGCCAATTTGCAATTGCTGTTTGCACATTGCCCAAATCTACTACATCTTCATTGGTTGGAGTCTCAAATTTATTCAACTTAGCAACCAAGCCGTCCAATTTACTCACAGGCGAGATAGTTTCATCGTGAAGCAAACCTCTTTTCAGCACCGCTATAGATTCATCAGTGATATAATATCCTTTCGGATTGCCGTTATACATCCCCACCAGCTCATTTAATAGATTCGGCAAATGGTTTGAAGTAGAAACACCCCTATCAGTATAGCGTTCATTAATTGCTCCGGCGCAAGCTTGTGGGGTATCTTGTGTGGTATCACTGCTCATAATTTTCTCTCCATTTAATTTGAAATTATTATTCGTGGCACAAGGTTTAGCAAATATTAACTGCGTACGTCAATAAAAATTAACCAGATATGATTTTGGATTTTATCTTGATTATTTGGACAGAGATTAATGCGCGAAAATATCGCCATCCCAACCGCTAAGGTCAAGCTCGGCACGGGTTGGCAAAAATTCCATCACACCCAACGCCAGTTGCAAGCGGCCTTCGCGCTCTAAACGCAGATTCAGCTCGCCATATAGCTGATGCAAATGCAAAACGTCATTGGCAGCATAATCAATTTGCTTTTCGGTCAATTCCTCAATACCCCAATAGGAAGATTGCTGCTTTTTGGAGATATCAATCCCAAGGATTTCCTCACAAAGCACCTTCAAGCCGTGATTATCGGTATATGTGCGTGAAAGCTTGGAAGCAGTGCGCGTGCAATAAATATTCTGCGGCATTACATGCAAATTATATTTTAGCACTGCCAAATCAAAACGTGCAAAATGGAAAAGCTTGAGAATAGTTTCATCCGCCAGCATTGTACGCAAATTTGGCGCGCTATAATCATCGCCGTCAAACTGCACCAAATGCGCATCCCCGTTGCCATCGGAAAGCTGCACCACACAGAGCCTATCACGCATTGGGTTCAACCCTAAAGTCTCGGTATCAATTGCCACAACGTCACCAAAATGGACGTTTGCGGGTAAATCATTCTTATGCAGATGGTTTGTCATATGAATTTGTATAATGCTTTGATGCCGTAATCACAACAAAAAATTTCTCGACTATAATCATATATATAGTAAAACTAATCTATGGGCGCATCGGAGATATTATCAATCGGCAGTGAGGCAATTTGGGTATTGCTCAAAATTTCGCTGCCTATCATGTTGGTTGCGCTTACGGTTGGTCTTATCATCTCGCTTTTTCAGGCACTAACGCAGATTCAGGAAATGACGCTTTCTTTTGTGCCGAAAATCATCGCAATCGCCTTCGCGCTAATTATGTTTATGCCGTTTATCGGCTCAACTCTGGTTTCATTTTCTGAGGAATTATACACAAAAATCGCAGAAATTGAGAATTCCGAAGAAGATGAATAAATGTCTAAAGCTAAAAAACAATATGTGTGCAATGAATGCGGCTCGGTTTACCAAAAATGGCAAGGGCAATGCACCGCTTGTGGGGAATGGGACAAAATTGTTGAGGAAGCCCCGCGTGAAATCATCCCAAAAGGGCTGAATGCAACTTCCGGCTCCGGTAATGTTATCCAGTTCAATAAACTTGAAAGCGGAGAAGCGCTCAAAGATAGAACCAGCACGAATATCAAAGAGCTAGACCGCGTGTTGGGCGGCGGCTTGGTGGATGGCTCGGCAATTTTAATCGGCGGTGATCCGGGAATCGGCAAATCAACAATTTTGCTGCAAATCGCCTCTAAGCTTGCCGAGCAGCAAAAATCAGTGGCTTATATTTCTGGTGAGGAATCGCCCAGTCAAATCCAGCTTCGCGCGCAGCGCCTTGGTTTATCCGCGATAAATATGAATCTTGCCGCCGCGACAAATGTTGCCGACATAATCTCGACAATTGAAAGCAGCGGCGATTGCGATATGCTGATTATTGACTCCATTCAAACCATGTATATTGATTCGCTCGATTCCGCACCGGGAACGGTGGCGCAAGTGCGCTCTTGCGGTTTTGAGCTGATTCGCTTCGCCAAAAAACGCGGGATAATCCTATTTCTGGTTGGGCATGTTACCAAAGACGGGCAAATTGCCGGCCCCAAAGTTCTGGAACATATGGTCGACACGGTTTTATATTTTGAAGGTGAGCGCGGGCATCAATTCCGCATTTTGCGCTCAGTTAAAAACCGTTTCGGCGGAACTGATGAAATCGGCGTATTTGAAATGACCGGAGAAGGCTTGCAGGAAGTCACCAACCCGTCATCATTATTCATCTCACAGACTGAGGAAAATGTTTCCGGCTCTGCTATATTCGCCGGAATGGAAGGCACACGCCCGCTTTTGGTGGAGGTGCAGGCATTAGTTGCTGAAACATTTATGGCATCGCCACGCCGCGCCGTGGTGGGTTGGGATAGCAATCGCCTCGCAATGTTGCTGGCGGTTTTGAACGCACGCGCCGATATGAAATTTGGCGATCAGGAAGTATATTTGAACATTGCCGGAGGATTGCGTTTAAGCGAGCCCGCGCTGGATTTAGCGGCAGCAGCGGCATTAATTTCATCATTCACCAAAAAGCCCCTACCCGCAAAGTCGGTGTTTTTCGGGGAAATCGGGCTTTCGGGCGAAATCCGCGCCGTAGCACGCTCTGATGCCAGAATCAAAGAAGCAGCAAAGCTCGGTTTTGAGAATGTGTTCATGCCAAAACTGAAAAAAGGCGGGATGAAACCCAAGGATTCTGGGTTGAATATAATGGAAGTCGCTACCGTGAAGGATTTGGCAGATTTGTTTTAGAGTCCTATTATGTAGTTCTGAATAGAATTAACAAAATCCCATATTGACCTCTTATTCAAACCAGAGTAAAAAACGGCAAATGGAAGATTTCATACTCACAGATTATTTCTTTGTATTCCTGCTTATCGTCTCGACATTATTCGGATTTGCACGCGGGTTTATTCGTGAACTTTTTACGGTTTTCAACCTGTTGCTGGCGGTTTATGCCACATATTTCCTTTTCCCATCCGCCTATGATTTCTTCGCTGGGCATTTTCAGGATGAAAAAACCATATGGCTCGCCAGCGTTGTTACGATGTTTACAATCTCATGGGTTATTGTCGCTATTATAAATTCATTCGTTCTGGATGCACTTGGCGGGTTTAAGGGCGGCTCACTTGACCGCTTGCTAGGCACAGCCTTTGGGGTTTTCCGTGGTGCGATGATAATTATTGCAATTTATATCGGTACAGTAATCACCGTAAATGCACAGCTTGATGAAGAAAGGCTTCCGGCATGGCTCAAAGATGCGGGCAGCTATAATTACGTCAAAATGCAATCGGAATATGTTATCAGCCTTGCACCGAAAGAAATTCAGGATGCATATTATAGCGATGATGGTGAAACCCTAACCGGAATGCTAGGCAATATTTCAACCCGCACCGAACATACCGAAGCTGAGAAGAAATTGCTGGAAATGGGCTTTACTGTGGATAATATAAATACACTCAGAAAGATACATGAGGACTTGCCATCCAGCTATAGCGCAACCTTAACGGCAGATCAAATCACCGAGCTTGATACGGAATATATGAAATTATATGGCGATGAACTTGTTGATGATTATATGGCGGCATTGATGCAAGGACGCGTTGAGCCTAACATTTCAAAACAAAGTCTGGAGTCGCTCAAAAGCGCGTTTCAGGCATTGCCAGCAAAATAATTGCCGATAAGCCGAAAAATAGAATAAAGTAAGGTTAATGATAACAAATCCGTTCGACACAGATAATGACGACAAGCTGCACGAAGAATGCGGTATATTCGCAGTATACGGGCTTGACGATGCATCTGCCCTCACCGCGCTTGGATTGCACTCATTGCAACATCGCGGAACTGAAGGCGCAGGAATAATCAGCTCCGATAACGGCAATTTCCACATTCACAAGGCGATGGGTAAAGTCGGTGATAATTTCAACTCCGAAGATGTTATCCAAAGGCTGCCCGGCTCATGCGCTATCGGTCATAACCGCTATTCCACCGCAGGGAAAAAAGGTGTTCTCAACATCCAGCCATTCTCGGCGGAATTAGGATTCGGCAATTTTGCGCTTGCTCATAACGGCAACCTGACCAATGCAGAAAATCTGCGCAAAACGCTCATTCAGGGTGGCTGCATTTTCCAATCCACAATGGATACAGAAGTTTTGATTCACCTAACCGCGCATAGCAAAGAACTGAAAGCGAAAGACAAAATCATTGATGCGCTGGCGCAAGCTGAAGGCGCATATTCAGTTGTCGCAATGGATGACAAAAACATTTATGGCGTGCGTGACCCGCACGGCGTGCGCCCGCTAGTTCTCGGCAAGCTGGGTGATGGCTATATCCTCGCTTCCGAAACCTGCGCTTTTGATATTATTGATGCTGAATTCATCCGCGATATCGAACCCGGAGAAATGGTGGTCATCAACGAGAAAGGCATAAAAAGCTATAAGCCGTTCAAGAAAACCTCGCAAAAATTCTGCATCTTTGAATATATATATTTCGCACGCCCCGATAGCATACTTGATGGCAGCCATGTATATGAAGCCAGAAAGAGAATCGGGCATGAGCTTGCTAAGGAAAGCCATGTTGACGCAGATTTGATTACACCCGTCCCTGATTCCGGCGTTCCTGCCGCTATCGGCTATGCGGTGGAATGCGGGTTGCCGTTTGAATTCGGCATTATCCGCAACCATTATGTTGGGCGCACATTCATTGAACCTACAGACCAAGTGCGGCATTTGGGCGTGAAACTCAAACATAACGCCAACCGCGCCACCATCGCCGGAAAGCGCATTATTTTGGTGGATGATAGCATTGTGCGCGGTACAACATCCAAAAAAATCGTGCAAATGCTAAAAGAGGCGGGCGCTAAAGAAGTTCATATGCGAATTGCCAGCCCACCAACCACAAACCCGTGTTTTTATGGGGTGGATACACCCGACAAAGACAAGCTGATGGCCTCAAAAAACTCAGTCAAGGAAATGTGCAAAGCAATTGGCGCAGATAGCCTCGCATTCATCTCCATCGACGGGCTCTATCGCGCTATGGGCTATGAAAACCGCGATAATAAAAATCCGCAATTCTGTGATGCCTGCTTTAGCGGGGAATATCCAATCCGCATTCTCGATAAGAATATTAGGTCGATTGACGCTTAGGTGATTAAACTCCATCTGCACCTGGTTCTACAAAGGGGGTGTGGGTAAAGATGTAAAACCAAGTGCACATGGAGCTTTTGTTATATTATTGCGCTCCTTAGCCGCTGCCAAGCTAATCGGCCTCAATGGCCTTGCCTCGCTGCGCTCGGAGCAATTGCGCTCCGTAGCCGAATCTCCTAAATCGGCATTTTTATTATATCCTGATATGCGCCGATAACCTTATCGCGCACAGCGACCACGGTTTTCAAAGCCATATCGGCAGAATTCACGGCGGTTACGACATCAGCGAGGCTCGCCTGCCCTGATAGCGCATCCATACTAACTTTTTCGGCATTCTTCACTGATTGCAAACCATCTTTCGCGGCGTTGGAAACCATATCGGCAAACCCACCTCCCGATGTTCCGCTTGCCTCACCTGATGAAGATGCCTCACCTGCCTTTTTCTCCAGCAGATTTTGCGCAATCTTATATGCATTAACGCCGCTTACATTTCCTATACTCACTTAAAACCCCTCTTTTGTTATACTCTCAATAATTCTAATGTTCTCAACACCATGTTTTTCGTCACCTCAATCACACTCAGATTAGCCTGATAGGAAGCTTTCGCCTCGCGCATATCTGTCATCTCAATCAGCGTATTCACATTTGGTCGCAATACATACCCTTCTTCATCTGCTGCCGGATGGGTTGGGTCATAACTTTTATCAAACGGCGCGCTATCATAGCCAACCCTATCGACCACAACCTTATCCGCCCCAAGCGCTCTATCGAATATAGTTTTAAAACTAATCGTTTTGCGCTGATATGGGTCTCCCCCTGGGGTGGTTGCAACCGAATCGGCATTGGCAATATTTTGAGCAATAATCTTTAGCCGCTCATTTTGCGCTGACATTCCCGTTGCTGCGATATCTATAGCTTTCATAATTTACACCTTTTCATCCTATTGTTGATCCCCAATGGCGGTTTTGAATAATTGCATCATCTTTCTATAAAGATTGGTAGTTTTTTGGTATTCAAGGCTATTTTTCGTCACTTCCATAATTTCCTGCTCCAAAGAAACCTTATTCCCCGTTGGCGTGACCTCAAAGGCATTACTATTAGCAGAAGCAAAATTTGTGCCTGAACCCGAATTTCCCGCAATATGGTTTGGCTTGGTTTGGTTTACCACCACGCTCCTATCCACAGATTTATATACTTCACGGAAATTTAGCGGCTTCAAATCCTTGCGGTCATAGCCCGGCGTATTTGCATTTGCTACGTTCTGCGCTAATAATTCCTGCCGTTCTTCGCGATATTTCATATTAGTCTGCATTGCGCCAAATAATTTTATCTTTGCTAAATTCATAAAAACCTTTTATTTATACCTCTTATTGTGTATCTTACCCGCAATTGATTAATAAAACGTTAACAGTAGGCAAAAATTTCCCATGTTGTTCATATCCAGGAAGGTAAATGAGTCAATTATCATAAATAACAATATAGAACTCAAAGTTCTTGAAGTTAAAGGTAAATCGGTAAAACTAGGGTTTGACTTCCCAAAAACTGCATCAGTGTTGCGAAAAGAGCTATATGACAAAATTATGGCGGAAAACCTTGCTGCCGCGCAGTCTTCTGCGGATGACGATTTCTCAGATGCATTTATTGCTAAAAGCGATGACGAGTAGGCAATTTTTGCCTAGCTAGCTATGATTTTTGGTTAGAACATCTTTCATTTTCCGCCGCCTTGCGCCTATTCTCAATTTTATCAAGCATAGATAGTCCGTTTTTTCCATCCAGCATTTTGCTAAGATATTCGTTACCAACATCAGCTCTTTCATACGCAGCTTCAAAACTACGCACCATCTCCTGATCATCGTGCCGCGGGGTAAAAGGACTGACAATAGTAGCCACATCCTGAGCAGATTGCATCGGTTTAGGCTCATCCTCAGCAGGTGGATTTTTCAATTTAAAAGGCGTCTCTACCTCAGGAACTTGCGCACCACCTACTTCTTGCGGTGCAGGGACAGGTTCTGCAACTCCAATTTTCAATGGCGATGGCGGTTTCAGCTCTGAGCTTGCTTGCAAAGCCAATGGACTTGGTGCGGATGGCAATGTTTTATTGCCTGCCGATCTAGAAGGCGCAGGCACTTTCGTATCAACCTCGCCACTTTCAGCCACCTCTTGCGATTTTTGCTCACTCCCTCCTTCAGGCTTTCTTGCAACCGGATTTTTCACCCCTGCAGAAAACGACCTCGGAAGATCCCATCTTTTAAATGGTGTCGCAGGTTTTGCTACTTTAACTTCCAATGGCGGTGTTGATTGCGCTGGCTCTCCACTTGCCAACACAGAAGGCGCAGGCGTAGATATATCTGCACCCGCTCCTCGATCTGGAGATTTCCTAGTCCACCCCTGCAGACCAGCTGGAATCATTGAAACACCCGCTCCCTCACCTCTTCTGGGCGGCAAAATAGTTGTCGGCCTAGACTCTCCTTTAGGAGGCTCGCCCCCCCCCCTCGGCGCAGGAAGCACTGTTGGTCGCTCAACTCCTCCCAGCACAACTAACTCACTGCGCATAATATCGAGCGCTTCTTGCACTTGCCCTTCATTAATCTCATCAAGATTATTAGCAATCATTGCAAATGCCTGCTCAAAAGCCCTATCATCATTTGGAAAAATTCCTTCTTGAGATATTTGACGTAGCGCCCGCACAAAACCCTTCAAACTCTCTGCAATCCCCTTAATATCGAACTTAGCCGAACGAAAATAAGGAGCAGTAATAGTTACGCTATTATCATCAGCATCAGGAACAACTTTTAAAGCACTGTCAGATTGTCTTTTAGGATTGCGGTATATCTTAGCGGCATTACTGTAGAATGCAGCATTATCTGAGCCAGTACCCAAATCACCATCTGTAGTAATCTTCATCGCAAGCCCGATAGCCTGCCCCGGTTTATCTTTACTATCTTTGCCAGACTTCGTTATAGCCACTTCAGCAGGACGCGAACTACCTCGCCCAGCTCCAGAAACCTTAATTGGCCTAGTACCCAAAAGTTCCAAAGTTGATGTTTCATAGGCGGTAAACTCAATATTCACCTCACCACATCTTGCCTTGCCGTTCGCTAAAATTTTATCCTCATCTATAGAAGCCATCTTTAATATCTCCAGAATATATAATTATATTAATTGGCGCGATTTATTAATTATTTTAAACCAAATGTCAATTATTTTCTTTTTAAATTATTTTGCTATAATCCATCAATGACGGATGACACAAGAAATAATGATAAAAAAGAAAAGGTTGCTATTGCGCTGGAATATGAGCGTGATACCGACCCCGCTCCGAAGATTGTCGCCACCGGAAAAAATGAACTGGCCGAAAAGATTATCGCAATCGCAAAAGAGCATGGGGTGGAAGTACGACAAGATAGAGAGCTAGCGGAAATTCTTTCTGTTCTCGAAGTTGATTCATTGATTCCGTTTGAGGCTTATGCTAGTGTCGCAGAAATATTATCTTATATATATCGTAAAAATCGGGAAAAAATGGATGGAGATAGCGAAAAGAATTGATGCCGCCATTGAATATCTGAATAAGGCGCATGAGGAATCCAAGAAGGGAATCATTATAAATCTTGATGGATTTCAGGACGAGGTAAGAGATATCTGCGTTGAAGTAGTGAAGCTCCCTACGGAAGATGCAATGCTACATGCCGAGAAATTTCAAATCCTCTCCGACAAATTGAGCGATTTTGAGGTAGACTTACGGCAAAAGCAGCTTGAAGTGCAAAATGACATACAAAATCTGAACACTAAGAAGAAGGCTTTGAAATCATATAACAAGGTTTCGCATAGCGGCAACAGCAACGATAATACGGAAGATTAATCTCAATGGAAGCTATGGTAATTGCAAAATCTATTCTCGCGCTAGTATTCGTTATTGCGCTGATTGCCCTCACGGCGATTGCATTTCAAAAACTCGCCATTGAAAAGAGATTCAGTAAAACCGCCAAAGCGAAACGCCTAAAGCTTGTCGATAGCCTATATATAGACGCTAAAAGAAAGCTGATATTAGTAA
>Ga0066640_10000546_pt1 | contig 22054 bp, 17 predicted proteins | sample CryGeyCG2114_020_2_FD_59505 | JGI IMG/M metagenome (GOLD analysis project Ga0066640, IMG submission 59505) | Groundwater microbial communities from aquifer - Crystal Geyser CG11_big_fil_rev_8/21/14_0.20 | ecosystem: Environmental > Aquatic > Deep subsurface > Groundwater | place: USA: Utah... | reverse complement strand
ATAGTGGTATGTTTGAGCATCTCGCCTGATCGACTAGGCCAAGCTAGCCAACTGGATCCGAAAACATAGCTTGCCAATGCTGTCACCAAATAGTAATTGAAAAATTGGTCTAGACTATTCAAGCAATACTTTTCCTCGTTGATTCTGGGATATGCCACCCAGAAAACCTTATGAATGGCTTTACTATGATTTCTACCACCCCGTTAAATCGACGCGAAAAGATTTTCTTTCTTCTTAGTGGAATCTTTATAACTAATGCTATTTTGGCTGAAGTTTTGGGCGGCAAGCTCATCGAAGTCGGATCATTTCTGGTATCAGTTGGAGTGATACCCTGGCCAGTTGTGTTTATCGTCACTGACCTCATAAATGAATACTATGGTCCAAAAGGCGTTCGAACAGTGACGCTTTTAACGATGGGTTTGATTGTCTACGCATTTGTAGTTATTCTCGCAGCTCTTCATATACCTGCAAGCCCCCTTTCGCCTGTGGGCGACGCTGCATTTACTGAAGTTTTTGGTCAATCCACCCTCATCATCATTGGCAGTGTTACTGCTTTTGCTGCTTCACAACTTGTGGATGTCACAGTGTTTTGGTTTTTCCACCGCCTTACCAAGGGCAAATATCTTTGGCTTAGAGCCACTGGCTCTACCTTAGTGAGCCAAATTATAGATACTTTTATTATTTTGGGAATTGCCTTTTACCTACCAGGTAAGATCACACTCGAAAAATATCTCCAGCTAGGGTTCAACAATTACACTTACAAGTTTCTTGTCGCCGTTGGTATTACTCCCATCATTTATCTCGCACACGCCGCGATTGATCGTTATTTCGTAAAGGATACGAAGTCTTAGACAGGAACCCCAAACTTTAGTCTATTGATTGATGACCTTAAGGCTCCGAGGAGTCTTATAAATTAGTTATGACAAAGCAGGGCAAAAAGAAGTTCGTTGGCTTTGTTGTTAAAAGCTAAAGGAAATAGCTTGAACCGAATTGCTGCCACACTCTCTTTTCTTTTTTTGTCCAGCGCTGTTGCGCAAAACAAATCTGCTGAAGCGCCGAAAACAACAGCCACCGAAGAAAAACCAGTTTCGGCTTTGCAGTACGAATCCGATCCCCTTTTGGCCTACGGCGCCAGCAGCCGAGAGTCTGAGCTCAGGTTATTCGAAGAAGCGCTGAGTAGCGGCTATTTACCGCTAGATGAAAAGAACTCAGGAAGGATTCTTTTCACTTCAATGACTCAGATCTACGTAGCGCAGAATCAAAAACTCAGTGATGCCTCAAAAACCATCTACCTAGTGCTAGGAGCTCGGCCAACAAACATGTCTTATCTCGATCAGTTCGAAGAGCTCGACGGCAGACTTCTTTATCATGGCAAATTAGGGAATGGGACCTATTATGCCCTTAACTTCGAAGGTCACACAAAAGTAGAAGCTCGACGGGTGATCGATCGTCTGACCCTGTATGAGCAGAAAATCAAAATCTCTGCTGAGTGTAGTGAGCTAGGCTTTAGCGAATGCTTTGATAAAGTTTTTGTTCCTGGTAAAAAATCAGTTTCCGAATCTAAGACTGAGGCGGTCGTAGGTGATTGCCGTGGCTGCAAGTCCGATCAGTTTGAGATTTCAGGCGACGAGATTTTTGGAGCTGACTTTACGCCTGGTCACAGAGGTGCAGCGCTAATCTCTCCTTCCTACGCGTGTCTAAAGGGTGCTGACCATTGGCGCGGCTATGGACGCCGGAGAACTTGCAAAAAAACTAGCTACTGAGCCCCGAAAGTTATGGGACGAAGGCTCCGAGGTGTATCATCGGTTAAAGCAGTTCCTCGCAAATATGTCTGATGAGATTGACTCGATGTACAGCGGCGTCTCTTCTTTGCCGCCATCAATCAAGGCTGAAATAATTTGCAACCTTATTGGTAGCATTGGAACAGATACTCTAATCACGCTCCTCACTCGAGGAGCTACAATCGCAAAAATTATACCAACTGCTCTTACCAAATTAAAAATGCTTGATAAAATAAAGACGATCTTGGTTCGCGTATCATCTGCCGCAAACCTTTCTAAGGCAAAACATCTGAGACAAAAACTGATTGAAGCTCTTTTTAGTAGCGCAGGCAACGATGCCAAAAAAGTCGACCGCACAATTCTCACTCTTGAACATCTTACCCAGCACCAACTTTTCGGACTTGCTGAAGGACTTATCAAATGCGAATTAGCACCACGTTAGTTCTTTTAGTTTGCCTGCAGAACTCCGCCTTCGCATCTGGTAGCTGTGGAATTTTATCAAGCGTTGCCCAGCTACTTAGCTTGGGTCTAAACCACGATAACGAGCAGATCAGAAGAAGAATCAAAGAGGTTCTTAGGAAAAAAGGCTTCGAAAGCCACATCAGAGTCGATGCCGTTGAGGAAGCACTAACTGGGAAAGGGCTCGCAAACTCCGAAAAAAAACTCAAAGAGATAAACGATGAACTCAAAACGATTCTAAAGTCTGACGTCGCATCTGAAGATCTACGACCGAAAATTGGGTCCGGTCAATATATGCCTCCCCCACAAAACCTTGATTTAAAAGGCTTTAAAAAATCGAATCAGAGATTCACCTCGGTCGAAGGTGGCGGCGGCAAAAGAGCCCGATGGTACGATGAGGACGGCAAGATATACGAGTGGGATTCCCAGCACGCTGAGCTCGAAGTATACAGTTCTAATGGCTGCAGACACCTGGGTGCCATGACCATCACAGGAGAATACAAAGAAAAGCCGCCTCGTAAGGTTCGAAAAGTTTGCCCTTGCGGCTGCTAGTCGGTTGTAACTGAAACGTAGAGCGGGATAAGGCTTCACAGCAATCTCGAAAAAGTGGCAGTGCCAAAAAAAACCCCGCCTTCTAGAGACGGGGGGGGTAGATCTCAGCCGCTTGATGGACCTTCAAGCGGCGAGCTTTAGTTTGAACTTACATAGGAACTGGAGGTTGACCACCGCCACCACCGCCGCCACCGCCTGGGCAGGCGTTAGTGATCTGTCTTTCACAGAAGAAGTAACCTTCTTGCAGCTCTATAGAGTCACCATTGGCTGCGCCGTTAACAGTTAGCTTAGGGCAGCTATATTTACCATTTAAGATCACCACGTCACTCTTAACGACGGCTCCTGGATCACTGTTACATGGCACAACAGCATCAGCTCTTTCGATCGTCATCTCTAGAGTACAGTTACCAACTTGTTGATAGGTGACGCGAGTGATTCCGTCTTGGCTTTCAGGTGTGCGATACCGAGCATTCGCCATTCGCAGCTGACTTGCCGAACTGTTCAATCTTTGAAGTCCAACACTACCATTATCTAGAATGTCATAGACTTCAAAAGATAGGCCGTGCTCTGCAAGCGAGTTGTCATCTCTATCGTACCAGTGGAAACCTCGAATGCTCATCGACGCTTTTGAGTCCACTTTTGATCGATTGTAACCACAGCTCACGCGGCGCTTTCTCGCTGTTGACATGGCAATGGGCTGCCTAGAGATAAAGTCTCCGCTAGCTCCTAATTCAGGGCTGCCGTTTGTTGAGCGGATATCGGCTTGAACAAAGTGATCAGGCTTTATGATCGACACAGGAATTTGGGACCCTGCCGCTACCCGCTCGATACCGAAAACGCGAGTCACTTTCACTGAGCGGAGCATGTTACAATTTTGCTCAAAAACTGAAAGTGAAATCTGGCGATAGCCTGCGAATTGTGTATAAACATTCGATAGCGTTACATCGCTAGACCAAAATAAAGGGTTGTTCCACGCAGCTAGAGGGCTCGCGTTCTGTCCGCTATCACTATAACCGTCACCGTTAAAATCCCAGTTGTATCGATAGCTAGGGCTAGATGGACCACCACTTGCAGCTCCAGCCGCTGAGAAGTGAAATTCACCCTCGTTGGTTCCCTTTGTCACCGTGATCGCATTTTCGTTAATGGCAAGACTTGATGCCTCTGCCTGTGTACACTCAACGTAAATGTTAGCACCTTTGGTCCTAACTTCGCCGCCTTCATCCGATACGGAAACTGAAAAATCTAGAACATTCAAGCTTGAGAACGTTCTCGTCAATATCGCTCCGGCATTGCTCACAACGTCTCCGTTTCCAAAGTTATAGTCAAACTTTAGATCAGACAAAGCAGTTAGATCATCCGTTGTTTTTGAACAGTCAATCGTAACTTCTACACCTCGTTGAATACCTGCGATTGTGCGATCTTCAAGTACGTTTGTTGAGAGCACTCTTAATAATGCCCCAGTAGCAGTGTCTTTGATTTCACAATAGAGACCTGGCTTTTGGTTACGAATGCCCGAGTCAAGCTCAGATGCTTCACTCAACTCTGAAGTCGCCCCCGAACCCGGTCCATCGGATGTTCCTTTGGCACAGCCAACAAGATAGGCTGCTACCAAAACTAAGCCGACAATTTGCAGCCAGCTTGTGGGATTGCCCACTTTTCTATTGGTGCTTATTGTAGCTTTCATACATTCCCCCCCACAGAGTATCATTCAAAGTCGCTCGGTATAAATGTCACCGATCGATCTTGCATGCTTCGCTCTGCCTTTCTATAAACTCTCTTCTGCGCGATAACGTCCGTCGTATCTACTAAATAAACTCTAATTTTGTCGTTAGGAAGCAAACTTGCAATCTCGTTAATACCAACCGTGTAACAGGATTTCAACGGGTCTTGAGTCACAATATTTTTGGTGTAGCTATGAACTTTTAAGCCTTTAATTTTATCATTGTTGAAAAGGCTTGGCGTTCCAAGTAAGAGCTCTTCGTAGTTAGAAACTCCATCTTTATCTGGATCAGCCAAAAGATCATTCTGACCTTGAAGAAGTGCCACGCCCTTTCTGAGTGCTAAAAGATCCGGTACGAAGTCATCATTCGAATCTGCAGATAAAGGGTTCGAGCCTAGTAGCAACTCTTCACAGTCATTCAAGCCATCATTATCTTTATCACCGTAAGTGGTCGTGTTCGATAGACCTGCGCAAGACGAGTACGGGTCAGAGCCTTGAGCGCTGCAAGTTGCATCTTTGCAAGGCTTTGACTTTAGAATGTACTCCACGTAATCAGAAACCCCATTGCCATCGCTGTCTGCAAGTTCTGGGTTCGAGCCTAACATCAGCTCTTTAACATCCGATAGTCCGTCAGCATCGGTATCCCGCAAGAGAACTCCATCTTCCCAGACAGTATTCATGTTCTCTATCCAAACTTCGCGATTCTGAAACCGCAGAATCTTTTCTGGTACAGCGAATCTCGAAAAATCAATCTTGTCGCCGCCACCAAAACTCAAAAAGGCTCCGTTACCAATAGTCGCCATTGTTTGGAGTAGACTCTGAGCTGCTAACTGCTGGTTCCTACCGTTCGGATCAGCTGAGAGACGGGCATAATAGTATGCTGTATTAAACTGAATGGAATCTACTACTTCTTTAGCATTTTCCCTGAGAGCCATGATTCCGCTAACTGCCTCTTGAATATTTCTTACATCTTGGGGAACTGAAGTTGTGCCAGACTGTACAACCGGGAAGCCATCAGATACAAAAAAGACCACGTAAGTACTCGAAATTAGCTCATCGCTCTTTTTTGTACTCTCAATGTCGCGCTCAAGAAGCTTTCTAAGTTCATCTAGTGCAGCTAGGTAGTCCGTCCATTGAGTGTCGATTTGGCGAGTTCTCGTGTATTGATCCTGTAGAAGATTTTTAAAAGCGTTCTGATCAGTCGTCATCTCCTCGTTGTTCGCCGTTAAAATACGACCGCCTGTACCGAGGTTTATCATTGTCCAGAAGATGTTTTCGTCTGCCTCATTCTGATCCACAAACTCGATAAGAGGAGCAAACCTTCTACTGCCATCTTCGTCATTAACTCCCATGTCAGTAACTACGGGGTCAGGTAGGCGATTGGAACCAGATCGATCAACAATAAAGATAAATTTTAAGTTGCCCTTAATGTTAGAAGAATCAGGAGTACAGAACTCAGCAGATGTATCGGCGGCTTTGAAGCTTTGCACATTCGATTGCTCCAAGCGTGCCTTACTGCATCCGGCGGCTACTACTAGCGCCAAGAGTGCTGTGAAAATCTTGATTGAGAGCATTTGGCTCTTCATGACTAATGGCCCCCCTGAATGACCTTAGGTCTCCTGTCTTGGAATGAGACTCATCTTTAAGTCTCTGTCTAAGACAGCTGTTCCAATCGTTCATACCTCTAGTTACAACTTCTATGCCGCGCGTAACTCAATAGGTTCGTCAGCATACTCGCAATATGTAAAGTGCTCGAACACTGTCTAAAAGCCAGTCTAAAGGCGGGGGAAAATTAAAACTCTTATGTAATTTCAATGAGATAGCAACGAGCTGAAGAACTCGTTTTTTGCAAGAACTCTCCCAATCGATATCTCAGCTAATTGTTTGGCAGTTTATTGAACTTCTGTGAACTAGCGATGTCGCATACAGTGTCGTCTCACAATGCAACGATTTTTTCAGACGCTTTTCGCTGTTGATTATACTCCGTCTGCTATCTCACTCTGAAGCTATTTGGATGCCCGAGGAATTGTATGTGGAGTTCATTACTGGGTCTGCTATGATGATCTCAGACATGAACTCGATTTCTTTCTCGATAAGAACCTTTACATATCTAACTTGAGGCACTCCATCATATCTGCGCTCGTAAAACTGCACTTCAAAGAGATTGCCATTTTTAACCGGCAACACGGGAATATCGTCAATGGTTACGTCTGCACAGCTCCCGTAAGTGTCTAAAGACACTTTAACGGCGGCTTCGTTAACCCAGCTAGGAACCGTCTCCTCTATAACTCTTCCCAAAGAAAGTGCACGGAGGTTACTCATTCCATCTCGATTTGAGTCGGATATGGCATCGCTCGGATCTAGAGGATTTAACCCATGTCTAAACTCCAACCCGTCGGGAATTCCATCGAGGTCAGTATCAGCAAGTTGATAGTCAGTACCTAAAACAACTTCTTCGCAGTCAAATAGACCGTCTTTATCGGTGTCTTGGTATTTGTCATCACAAACTCTAAATGACGATTGGCTATTGATATCCTTTCCAAGACGGTAGGCGACTATGTCTCTATAGCCATCTCCTGAAGTGTCTTCGTTAAGGTAACTAATGCCAAACAGATCTGCTATCTGCATATCTCGTTCGATCTTGTCAGGCAAAAAATCTCGATCTGTATCGATCAACCATCCGGTTTTTGTTAGGACACCGGAGTGATTGACAGGAAAAATTTCACCCAACTGAAATGTTTCAGATGCGCAGTATCCGTTAACTTTAAGACTTACTGTTCGCGGCAATGAAGGCGGACTTGCTTGCTCCAGTCGAACATTGGAACATCCTGCTAAAAGAAAAAAGGAGCCAACTACAAGGCGCAGATAAACACGTCTCAAAAAGATACAACAGTGCGCTCGTAAAACTGCCGGTGAATGGTCCATACTCATGTTAGAGGCAATGAACATGCCAGTATCATTCTAAGATTGGTACATCTATGAAAAAGCTAGTGAGTTTGATCAGGTTGGCAATGCAAAACATTAGACACTGTTTAAAAGATATTAGAATCAGCGTCCTAACCTCATCATGTAATTACCACGCGATTCTGACCGCATTTAATTGCCCAGCGATTTTGCCCGATTCTAATTTGCGGCTAGCTCACCAATGTCTGAGAGAAAATTGCAACCTTTTCAGACACCTCTTGAGAATCTCGATAAGCTCGGCTTCCGCAGCAAGGCACTACCGCGACCGGCGGAGAGATGTTAACTGTCTTTTCACTGAAGGCTTAAGCTTCTCGGTAGCGGCCGTCCATCCCGCTGGTGGTATACGATGGGCTATCTTTTTAAGAAAAGCTTCTGTTTTGTCCGGATAAACATTCCAACATTCACGCAATGTCCAGCCGACACCCTTTTGAACATAGAAATGAGAGTCGTTAAGATGATCCTCAATAAATCGTTTGATCGTGGAAAACGGCAAATATTTTTTGCGAAACCTTGCGTAGAACAAGAGCCCTACCAAAGACTGACGACGATGCCATGGGTTGCTTGATCTTGCCCAAGTTTCAAAAACTGGCAAAAACTTTTTGTGACTGGATTCCAATATTTTCGAACAAAGAGAGCTCATTTCATCTGAATGCGCCCAATTGTCCACTTTATCTACCCAGCCAAAAACCAAAGCCGACCTTTCGATGAGTTCGTCTAGAGGCCTACTTGCTGCCCAATAGGATGCCAAAAGCATAACTTCGAATATCGCGGAGTTCTGCCAAATAGAGTTCCATATCAACCACTGCTCATCGTAAGCTTCCTCGCTAAAACTAAAACCTTCGGAGAATCGCTTCCTCACTAGGGGAATTTTAGTATCTAAAAATGAAAGATTCGAAACACCCGCGCCAATGTAATTTTCGGCCAACCACTTCTGAGGTTTTTGCCCACGAGACAGCTTTAGAAGGGCTGCTTCGACTTCTTCTTTTGCCAACTCTAGCTTTTGTTTCGGCCGCGATTGAGTTTTCAATCTCTGTTCCTTTGTATTCTCTTACGCCGGGCAAAATTTCTTATACGATCACACATCTCAAAAACCTTTACGCACTAGCTCCCTCACATAGCGAGCCCCGCGCACTTAACTAAAATGCACACTCAATCAAGGCGACCATTTTGCCTTCGACGCTTAGCTATTTCATTCTACTCGCGAGGAGCATCATAAAAAGAACCCTCGCGCCAACGTTGCCGTCCCACTGGTCCTTTTGTAAATCCTCCCTAAAGCGAGGTGCTACCTCTACCAAGTCACCACCAATAATCTTCTTCTTAGACTTGCCTAGACGAAAAAGCAGATACTTAAGTTGAGAATAGCTAATGCCCCCCGGCACAGGAGTGCCGGTGGTCGGACAAAGCGAGGGATCTAATCCATCGATATCGAAACTAAGATAAACATTCTCAGTGGGAAGCGCCTCAATAATCTCATCAACAATGCTGGCCCAAGTTTCGCCTTCGAAAAGTCTTTTTTGAATGTCGTCATCGAAGAAGACCTTTAATCGCGACTCTGAAGCGATCATTTCTCTCTCGGTAGATGAGTAATCGCGGATTCCAAACTGAACTATTCTCTTTACGCTCGGTGCGTGGCTTAAAATATTGTACATGATGGACGCATGAGAGTGTTCAAACCCTTCATAGCTCTTTCGAAGATCTGCATGCGCGTCTAAATGCAGAATCGAAAATTCCTTAACAGCTTCAGACATCGCCTCAACTGCGCCAAATGGTACGCTATGGTCTCCGCCTAATAAGAACGGGATCTTGCCACTCGACACAATATTTTCTACTTCTTTTTTTACCCATTGGTTGAGTTTGCCAGACTCCAGATTTACATTTTCTACGATCGTTTTGAAGTCCTTCGTCTCTTGCTCTCCCCTTGTGATAGCCTCGAGATACTTTTCAACCTGTAAACGCAGTTCGCTCGATTTATTCTTTATCTGCAGCGGGACATCTAAGGTGTGTAGCCGCAGGTTTCCAGCATCCTTGACCCACTCTGAATAAAGATCTACCTGATAGCTCGCTTCGATCACGGCGTCGGGACCACTGGCCGCTCCCGATCGATAGGAAGTCGTGACGTCCCAAGGTACGGGAAGCACAACCACTTCAGCCTCGGAAAAGCCGACATCTAGACCGAATAGTTGACCATTATGAATAGCTGCATCGTCGTGACTCATTTCCACCTTCAATCTTTAAGAACTTTTCACTACACTGTTGGTTTTCATCATAGTGAGAATGGACTCTCATCTTCTCTAGACACAAAGAGCCCGACTTGGTCAGATAAAAGGTTACCTGACAAATTCCTGAACTCGCTAAACGTCTAGGCGAAAAAATCCAGTCTTTCAAGCAAAGTCCTAGAGGTGTCTTAAATTGACACTCCCACTCCGACCTATAGAAAGCGACAGCCAAAACAGCTGCGAATTTGACTCATTCATCAAAGGTTGGGAAAATAAAGAAGGCCTGCGCTTGAGGCCGTCTCGAAGGGAGGCATTGTGAAATCAGGTAGCGAATGGGGACAATTCTTAAACGACCTAAAAGCCACTGATGATTACCAGGAACTTCATTGGAAGGGAACCTTCGAGGAGTATCTCAACCTTGTTGAAAAGAATCCTGATATTTGTCGAAACGCATTTCAAAGAATGTACGACATGGTTCTCAGCTGGGGAACCGATATCTACCAGGAGTACAAAAAGAACATTATCCATTACAAATTTTTTGATGACCCCATCGAGAAGGGTCGCGATGGAGTTTTTGGCTTAGATATTCCGCTTATGCGACTTGTAAACTTTTTTAAGTCAGCGGCACTGGGCTACGGAACAGAAAAACGTGTTCTCTTGTTACACGGCCCCGTGGGCTCTGCAAAATCCACAATTACAAGAATGTTAAAAAAGGGTATCGAGCATTATTCGAAGACTGCTGGTGGCGCCCTTTACACATTCGCTTGGATCGATCCCACAGGACAGTTCTCAGACCTGTTCGGAGGAATTAAAGAACTTAGATCACCAATGAATGATGATCCTTTGAAGCTTATCCCGAATGAGTATCGAGCCAAAGTTGCTGAAAAGATCAATCGAGGCTCAAAGTCTAAGTATAAGGTAAAAATCGAGGGAGAGGTTGATCCGGCCAGTCGATTAATTTTTGAGAAGCTTATGCTCCATTATGCAGGCGATTGGCAGAAAGTTTTAAATCATGTGCGCGTAGAGCGAGTTATCTTGTCTGAAAAGAATCGTGTCGGCATTGGAACCTTTCAACCCAAGGATGAGAAGAATCAAGACTCTACTGAGCTCACGGGTGACGTGAATTACCGAAAAATTGCCATTTATGGATCCGACTCCGACCCTCGTGCTTTCAACTTTGACGGAGAATTCTGCGTAGCAAACCGAGGAATGATTGAGTTTATTGAGGTCTTAAAGCTTGATGTGGCTTTTTTATACGATCTTCTAACTGCGTCGCAAGAACACAAGATCAAGCCGAAGAAGTTCGCTCAAACCGATATCGACCAAGTTATTATCGGACACACGAACGAGCCAGAGTTTCGTAAACTTCAAAATAATGAGTTTATGGAAGCGCTACGGGATAGAACTGTTAAAATAGACATTCCCTACATAACTAAACTCAAAGATGAAATTAAAATTTACGAGAAAGACTTCGGTCCCACACGCATTCAAAGTAAGTCTATTGCTCCGCACACCATAGAGATGGCTGCTATGTGGGCAATACTCACTCGCTTGGAATCGCCTAAGAAGGCCAATCTTACGATCGTTCAAAAGCTTAAGCTCTATGATGGCAAGATGATCCCTGGCTATACCGAAGACAATGTTAAAGAACTTCGAAAAGAAGGCAATCGTGAGGGGCTTGATGGCATTAGCCCTCGTTACATTCAGGATAAGCTTTCTAACGCCTTAGTTAACGAAAAATATGGAGAGGTTGGCTGCATTAACCCTTTTATGGTTCTTAATGAACTTGAAGGGGGTTTAAAGAATCACGTTCTTATTTCGAACGAAGAAAAGCGACAGCGCTATAAAGAACTCTTTGCGATGGTTAAGCAAGAGTATGAAGAAATTGTGAAATACGAAGTTCAGCGCGCCATTTCAGCTGACGAAGAGATGATTTCTAAGCTATGCGCCAACTACATTGACAACGTTAAGGCTTACACTCAAAAAGAGCGCGTCAGAAACAAATACACAGGGCAAGACGAAGAGGCTGACGAGAGACTCATGAGATCTATTGAAGATAAAATAGAGATTCCAGATAGCCGCAAAGATGACTTCCGAAGAGAGATTATGCATTACATTGGTGCGCTAGCTCTTGAGGGCAGGACATTTGATTACAAGTCGAATGATAGACTGAGAAAAGCCCTCGAAATGAAACTCTTTGAAGACCAGAAGGATTCTATTAAGCTGAGCACGCTTATCTCCAACGTGGTCGACCGAGCAACGCAAGAAAAGATCGATGTTGTGAAATCTCGATTGATTAAGAATTTTGGATACGATGAAGTCAGCGCAACAGACGTGCTCAACTACGTTGCCAGTATATTTGCTCGCGGCGATGTTAAAAAGACGAACTGATCCGCGGTTTGAGGTTCGCCGGCCCAATGTCATCTGCGATGACTTCTTCGATTGCGTGCCGGCAAACTTCACAAAAGGTCCGACCTCTATCCATTGTGCAATCTAAGCCGGGTTTGTGGCTGTGGGCCCCGGCTACTTCTGATTCGGCATAACCCCCGCGATAGGCTCCAAAAACACCTCTACTCCAGTATCTGCTTGGAGTGGGCAAGGGAGTCGACGGCGAAACAACAGCTTTCCACTTGAGTAAACCTAACAGTGGGCTTCTTAAAAAAGTTATGTTTTGAGACCAAGGCTCATAGATATCTGGAGCAAACTCAAGTTCTGTTGGACCACCATCCTGGTACTCTTCATTGAGTCCGAAAAAATGACCCAGCTCATGGCGCAACAAATAACTGAACTGAGAACTATCAGACGGAACGGCCGTATGGCTCATATAATTCCCAACTCCCCAATAGTCAGACGAGTTGATTAAAACAATAGGATAATCGTAAGGCACTAGGGCTAAACGTCGGCGAAACTTTTTCTCATTTGTCGGATAGACAACATGGTACCATCTTCCAAATTGATCCCAGTGCGGGTAATAGAGCCCCAAAAAGGAATCCCTCTCTTTTACCTCGGGTGAAGGTCGCGAAGGAGGTTGTCCCAAAGCCAATTTGGACTCAGAGAATACTGCAGAGATTTGCATTCTATCGAGACCGGGAAAGTCAGAACCAGTTAGTGCTTGAATAACCCGCTGAGCATCTCGCCAAAATTTGTCTTTCGTCCCAGCTTTGTATCCTTCGGCGTAAATCACAACCTCCAGCTTCTGCGCATGGCTCGCCTCTTTTAGCAAAATGTGTTCGAACTGGACTTCTTCCGACTCAGTTGAATCAACATCCACCCTTTGCCTCAGCACTTGCTCCATTTTTCCGCTGAGAGGATTCTCGGCTATTAACTCTAAAATCACGCTCTTGTTGGGATTCGGAAACCGAAAAGCAATACTTCTTGCAAGCTTACGGTAGCGTCGTCCGGTACCGATAGAGTCGTACGCAAGAGCTACATTTGTATTGGCATCCCTTAGGACCCCCACGTAGCTTCCCTGTTTTGGCGTTGTTGTGCTGCGATTATAAAGAGCAGATGTGCCTGATTTATCGATGCTGACTTTTTCGATTTGGTACGACTCATCAGCGCTCCAGGCAATGTCTATTCGAATGACGGACTTACCACCTGCAGCTTTGAGCCTCTTATCATTACTGCTTCTAAGAAGACTTAAGCCGATGGGGAAACCATCAACGTGATGTAAATTTTCATCCCGCGGCACTTTTTCTGAGTCAGGAAATGGGTTTGCCAGAGACAACTGGGTCGCCAAAAGGAATGCACAACACAAACAGGAAATTTCTGCGAAACCAAAAGAACCAAACCCCTTAATCATACTACCCCCGATTTAAACTAGCGTACAAATCGCCATGAATGCTAGACCGAACTCAAAGAATCGACCTGCTTCCCAAGGGACCCACATGTCTGTATGTATTTATCGCACTAAAGCTGCCGGAGTGCCAATATTATGGCAAAGAAATTATTCCGATCAAATTCGTACAGAATTTTTATTATTTGGTTTCTTTGTGAAGCGTGTGCCTTCTTAAGAAGGGGTTGTACTTCATCTTTTCAAGGCGACCTGTTGAAGTACGTTTCTTAGAGGTGTGGTACCGAGATGGAGGAGCTCCTTCTTTCTTTGCTTCAGTGCACTGAAGAATTACGTGAACTCGCGCCGATTTTGCCATCTCTCAAACTCCTTTACAAGAACCACGGAATCTTACATGAGTCCGCCCTGCTGTCTAGTATTTTTGTCGCGAGCTTGAAACAGCTCACAATTGAAAGCAAACTAGCCGGATGCGAAAGTCTTTTTTCAACCTGATACCTTATTTACTTCTTAGCTTATTTCTCAGTTTTCTCTGTGTTACCTCATTCTCGGAGATCGCTGAAGCTCAACGAAACCAAAGCCAGCGGCGTCAAGCTCCACGGAGACAAGCCGAGGTTAAAGACGTAGGCACAGAGTCCTACACTCCGCGACTTACCTATGACCTGGGTGGTGCCGCCGGCCAAAGTGGCGGAAAATCCTACACAGAAATCAATCTGGGCCTTAATTTTTGGGCCCTGAGTTGGCTGAACTGGCGCAACTCAGTTTTTTACAGATTTACTGAAACGAGCGTCTATGGCCTAGATACCTCTTTGAGGCCAACCTTAGCCCTCGGAAGCAGCGCGCTCGGACTGACTCTTTTTGGCGGGCCGGGTTACCGATTTGCCAATGAAAACCGCTCTACACTCTTTGGTGAAGCTGGGATGTTCATTTCTCTCGCCAATTTAACACTTGGCGCCGGTGCAAGAAGATTTCTTTATTCAGCTACAAACAGCAGCCTGAGTGATGAGACACAATTCTTTCTAATTCTTGGCGGCAGCGGCTCTCTTTAGATAATTACGCGCCCCATTTGCGACGCGCCATAAGCTGTTCTAATAGCTTCCCTTAAAAATTTTACATTGCTATCGCCACTGGTTGGAGTACTTTTTACACCACATTGGGGGGGGGTTCAATGTTAAGGGGGAAGATCACCACTGGTTTAGTGGCTTTATCAGTACTATCAGCTTGTGCTGCGCAGCAAGATAACTCTCTCGTAGAGTACCAAAAACCGGCTCCAACAAAAGAGTCTGAGCTTGGTGATGTTGTCCAGACCAAGAAACCAATAACAAAGAAGCAAGTTGAAGAGCTTGAAGATAAAGGGTTTTCAGTAAGAGCTGTTTGCCCGGCAAACAATATTATTGAGGTATCTGGGGCGTCGTCCGCAGAGTTAGACCGACAGTTCCCTGGTGCACTCAAAGCTGAGAACACTTTTGTTAAGATGAACAGTGCAGAGGATCGCCCTTTTGACATTAACACTGAATCTGACGAAGAAATCACAGCCTGTAGAGCAGTTTCAGTGGACCTTGAGGCCTCCGAGTCGCCTCAAGGTATTGTCTTCGAACTCAAACCTGAGGCTCTTTCTGATGCAAATTTAACTGTTTCGACTTTGGAAGGCCTTAAACTAGACTGGATAGTGGTGGGCCCGGATCCCCTGTCGTCTTTCCGAGGAGACAAATTACACGCGAGCGCTACACCCATCCTGACATTATTGCCTGACGTGCCAGGAACTTATTTGGTGGTGCTACGAATAGTCACAGCGAGTAGAGATTGTCTTTTCACTAACACGTCATTTTCTCTTACCTATGACGAAGATTACATGCCTGTAAAGACACCACCACCTTCCATATCTCTTTATGAAAGGCTAATGAGCGCAACAAAGGCTATTGGAGCGGATGCTGCTTGGTCGGTTACAAAAGGCGAAGGTCAAGTCATTGCCATTATTGATAGTGGTGTGAACTACAATCACCCAGATTTGTCAGCCAACGTGCTCGTCAATTCTAAAGAAATCCCAAATAACAAAATCGATGACGACAAAAATGGCTACGTAGATGATTACGTAGGTTACGATTTTGTCTATAATGATGCGTATCCTATGGATGATCACGGCCACGGAACACACGTCGCCTCTTTGGCCGCGAATGCCAACTATGGAGTTGCACCAAATGCAAAAATTCTACCCATCAAAGTTATGCACACACATGGAGCAGGTGATATTGCGTCCATCGTTTGCGGCCTCTACTACGCTGTTGATCGCGGAGCTACAGTCATAAATCTTTCAGTGGGTGGCCCCTACGCAATAAGTCGCATCAACGACTACCTACTCTACAAGGCCTTTCTTGAATATGCGAATCAGAAGCATGTAACCGTCGTGATTGCTTCAGGTAATGACACTCAAGACACCGACAAAGTCCCTTACTTGCCAGTAATGATTCCCTCAGATTCGCGCATCACTGTAGGTGCGAGCTCGCTCTCTGGTGCTCCGACCAGTTACTCTAATTACGGTGCACGCAGCGTGGATGTTTTCGCTCCTGGTGGCGATGGTGCTCAGCCTTTACTGGCGGCAAGTTATTTCCCGAAGGTGGCTATGTACATTTCGAAGTCAGGCACATCTATGGCTTCGCCAGTCACCGCTGGGGCAGTTGCACTTCTTAGAAGTGCAAACCCTCGACTTTCGACGCTACAAATTAAGGAGTCTCTTGTTCGAACCACCACCATGATAGGCCTAGCAGGTCGATTCTCTGTGGGGGACGGAATGATACAAGTTCAAAATGCGATGGGGCATCGGTAACATGATTGGTCTATTGCAATCCTCGCAAGAAGTCTTGATAGAGCTGAGGATCTCCCTGTCGGTTAAATAATCCGTACCTTGATGGGCCAGTCGCTGAGTTTACACCTTCCCAAATCCAGGCAGAATGTATGGATCCTTCTTTAAACTTCTCGTTCCAGTAGCTAGTTGCTCGTCTTAAATTTTCTCCCGCGTTCTCGCTTTGAGAGTCAAATCCGTACTCGCCAATAATGATCGGCTTACCCGCTGCTAACTGCTCTAACTCTTGCCAAATTGCTCGCGCTCTATCAGGATTTTGAACAACTTCGTGATTTATTTCCCAAGACGAAAAAGAAAGACCGTCAAATTTTGAAAGTATCTGCTGATCGGAGTGAAGCAAGTCTTTGTACCCGGCTTCTTTCATCAGTAAGACATTGTTCACTTCTAATACTTGATAAACATGAGAGCGAGTTGTGACTCTTGGAAAGTAGCTCGCAAACAATGAGTATCCCTTCTCTATCCCTTCCTGACGAAGCTCGGCCCAGTACAAAAGCGAATTGAGACCATCTTGAACGGACCGAGACGATCCATATGTCCCACGCTCGTAACTTTGGTCACAGCTAGCCTTGAAGCTGCTATCTACCAGGTAACCGTAGGTACTGCCGCAATAAACTTGATTATCGCCTTCCCAGTTTCCTAAAATGACAGTCACTTCTGATCTATAATACTTTGTGAGAAGATGGGCAGTCAGTTCTGCGTACTCATTGACTATGGCCTCTTTGTGAGATTCCAAAAAGCTTCTGTCGAGGTAGCCTGATCCATACCCGCCTTGACTTGCGACGGAATCATAAGTCGTAAAGAAAAGTGTTTTCTGTCCCAAACTACCGAAAGCGTTTTCAAATTCCGGCTGTGAAACAAGACATTTTAAATAGGTTTCGGTAGAGTTGCGGCATCTGTCCTCTTGACCAGCAAAATAGGTTGCATAAGAACGCGGACTTAAAAGTATTCTCGTCTGGCGAACACCGCTTCTATGCAGCATCTCGACCGTACTTCGAAGGCTCCAGATAGGAAGATCGACTAAACCCGACCACACATAAGCGCCAAAAGGATCACTCTTACGTTTCATCAAAGAAGGACGAGAACTGTATCCGTTTGACTGAAATCGACCGCCCGCTGCGGGGTTGTACCGATCTCTCACACGCGAGCGAAATCGCCCCTCTCCCTCCCTCAAAGTAGTTGAAGTCCCTTCCCCAATCACATCAGATCTCGATGAAGATTCATTGGGTATAAGACAAAAAGTTAAAGCCGCCGAAAAGAATAGCGAGAGGATACTCATCTTACGAAAATTATCTGAGATGACCTTCACTGATTGTTTACTCTTGTTCTTATCCTTTAGCATTACTCCCCCTCATTATGTTGGACGATGTTTCCCATACCCTAGCAAACAACGTACCGGGCTTCACCAATGGTGGGCATAGCTTATTCCCACTTATAGGTGTCTAAATCCTTTACAGTTGCACGTAGCGATCTAACAAGTTCTTTTTACTGACGTAGAAAATCTGTTTAAATGGTATCTCGCCTTGCTCAATATGAGACAAAGAGTTTATAAATCTCTCATGAAACAAAGACAAAATTTGACTCCAGGCACCAGGGTCCAGCACCCCCCCTCAATTTCGATTCCAGCTAACAATAAGCCGCTAATTGATCCTATCTACCACAGCGTAAAATATTGCTTAGATCCGGTAGAAGAGATGAGCCCCGGCCCCTCAGAGTATTTTTTTTATTCTCGAATTTCGAATCCGACAACAAGGCAACTAGAACTCACACTTGCGGAACTTCAGCAGCGTGACGACGCTATCGTCACGGCTTCGGGCATAGGTGCGATAGCTACAACATTGTTGGGGCTATGTGAATCAGGCGATCATATTATTGCTTTTAAGGAGTCCTACAGGTTCACCCGCACTCTCTTGGGAGGCACATTGAAGCGAATGGGCATCTCTCACGATTTGGTTCACCTTGGTGATTGGCAATCACTCAGCAACGCCTACAAAGAGAAGGCCACGAAAGTTTTGCTATTTGAGTCGCCAACGAATCCATCTCTTTCACTCCATGATATTCCAAGACTGACGAAGTGGGCCCGAGAGCGAAATCTCATAATCATAATGGACAACACGTTTGCAGGGCCCCATCAGCATGCCGAATTCGATATCGATTTTTATGTTCACTCTCTCACTAAGACAGTATCAGGACACGGCGATGTTTTGGGAGGGGCAATCATCTCCTCCCATCCGCTTTTAGAGTCTATTCGAAAGACTCATTGGGAGATTGGGGCTACAATGGATCCCCAAGTGGCCTATCAAATCCAAAAGGGCCTGAAAACTTTTGAGCTTCGTTACAAGCACTCCAGTAAAACGTCTGGCAACATTGCACGATGGCTCTCTGAGCAATCTTTTGCGGAAAACGTAAGATACCCAGGGTTGCAGGAGCCTGCCACTCAACTGAGTGAAGCGGAGCTGCCTGCCACCGCAGCAATTCCATCTTCGCAGCTGTTTTCTTCACAATTAAGGGACATGGGACCTGTTGTGACTTTTGACCTAAAGACTGAAGCGGCAAACCTCTATCATCATTTGCGCCAATTAGAGTTAATCAGTGTGACGGCGAGCTTGGGAGCCACCGAAACTCTTATTGCACCTTGCTTAGCTTATTTTGGTGGAGACTTAAGCGTCGGTGAACTCGAAAAAGCAGGAATTCGTCCGACGACTCTTCGTCTGAGCGTAGGCCTGGAAAGCGAAGAAGACATCAAAGCAGACTTGCTGCGCCTGAGCTAGAGATGCACGAAAACTCGCCGGGTGTGCAAAGCGTGTCTACAGCAAAGCGTGTCTACGCTTTAATGTCTAAGCTTTAAACACCTTTCAAATACCTCAGACATTCGAACAAATAGTAGCAACTAGTTAGGTCCTCTACTCGTTCCGATCGAATGCAGATGGCTCGTCTTTTGCTCCACCTACCTAATGAGAATCTATATGACGGCTTTTTGAACAAAAGCATTTTGCGACACATATCTGCTAGACAAACCGAGGTACAAAAGAGCATGGAGCTCAGTCTGCGAGCAATAAAATACAGTGGCTTTAGTAAAATCCTTGTTTGTATCATTATAATACAATCAGTCATTGTTTTTGCACACTCGACTGAACGCCCCAGTACCGTCAGCTACTTTGATAGGAGCACGGAGTGTGTAGAGCCTAAGGTCGAGCACGTATGCAGCAACTACACAGAATACGGAGACAATCGAATACTCGAGCACACATTACACATAACTTGCCGCGACTCATGCTCTAGTGAATATACTTTTCTTACGAAAATTCGGTCCAGAAGAGTAGCACGTAGCGCCTTTCAGGAAAAAGACTACACACTAAATAGCTTAGATTCGATTTACGGCACTGATTACAAGATAAAAATAGCTGGAGCTATGCTGAATGATAGTGAAGCTCGTGACGTTAAAAAGGAAATAGACTACCTAGAGGCTCAGGAACAATCTATCAGAAATGAATACAGTGCAGTAGGGTCTAATTACGCTAAACAGTCCGGCCAGATAAGCGCCGTAAAGCCGCTTGTCGTCGCTGAACATGAACTTCAACTTAGACGGCTTTTAAATACTTTCGAAGGATCTAAAAGATCATTGAGCGAAGTTGACATTAGCGAAGCTGGAATAAATTTACAAATTGCCCTAAAAAATGCCTTTATTGAACACGCAAGAAAGAACCTTATAGATAAAGACACTATGACGCTACTTTCCGAAGTAAGGATTAGCGACCCAGAGCTTAGAGTCACAAAAAATATGATAACTTTAGGTGTTCAGGGTAACACCTACTCCGAAATCTACCAAGCACTCCCTAGTCTTTTTTCTACACAAAAAAACAGTCTTGGCGAGTTTTCTTTTTCTAGTTTGCAAGCCTTGTCTCATATAGGTAGCAAGAACGATTATCTAGTGGGAGTTCCCCCTTCGTTGTCAAAAATCCTCAAAGCGATGTCTGCTGATGAACAAATGCGAAATCTAGAAACTCGAATGAAAGAGAATACGGATTCAATGGCGGAAGCCTATAAAAGATTAAATAGACTAATTGAAAAAAAGGATCCTACTTCGAGCGACCACAGCCGTAAAAACCGATGCTTCGAACCATTTCGCGTTTACAAAAATGAGATAGATGAATTTACAAAGGTGCAACTGTTTGAACTTGCTAAGAAACTTGATAAAGCTTCGAAAAGAATGGAGGAAGAAGGAAGAGATACAATGAAACGCTATTCCAAAACACCGGAAAACTTTGAGGCCAAGTACAGACAGGAAAAACAAAAGGCACTTGGTTCGTCAATTGGCACGCAAGATTTGATCCCTTTTCCGGAGGAGAGGATAGAATCAGTGGTTGTCGAACTTCCTTTAGTTTATGAAGAACTGCCTAAAACCAATTCTTGGACACATTCACTCTTTCGGGACTTGGCAAAGCCTGAGGGAACTGCCGCACGCGAAAGAGCAGATGAATACATTTCGGCGGGAGAATGCAAATCGGTTGAACAGGCGACAACTCAAGAACCATCAGAAGCCGATCCCTTAGAAAAGCCGACAACTTCTCGTGCTAGTTCAATGGGGAGTCGTGCAGCTAACGACTCGAAGACATTGCTTCGTATGTGGTTCGACGGTAGAGCATCGAATGACATTGTCCTACATTTAGAACGCGGCGCCCAAGGAGAGGTCGAAGGATACATCGAAGTAGCTAAAAGTTCTCACGCGTTGACTTCGGCTGAGGTCTGCGGCGCACTTACACAAGGCTTTTTGAACCTCTGCTCTCATCGAACAACAGGCGCGTCTGAATCCAAGAAGGCAGAACTGCAACTGAATTTTGGAAAGAACAGTGAATTTCCTGGAGATATTCCTTTAAAGATTCGCTATGTAGAGGCTCATCATTCGTTACCACCTCCTCCTTTGAAGAAAAAACCGACCACCAGAGCAAATGGCGTAAAATAGCCCAGGATCAGCAAGAGAGAGCTGAAGCTGACGAAGTGTCGCGCAGCGAATCTGCAGCAGATCCTGCATCCTCGAACTCTCTGATGGCGGTAAGAAACAAAAGACTTCAAATGCGAGTTCGGATTGGTGCGGTGCTCGCAACCGGCGAGCGCCGCTGCCGAACGTATGCCTGAGTATTTGAAGGCTTTTTTTCGCATCCGCCACAAAGCAGATCTGCAGCAGGAGGTTATTTGAGTTCGAATTTAGGCTGCGACCGAAGCTTCGCGAGCAAATCGCTCATCGCGGTTTTTCGCTCTTCTTCTTGCATGGGCTTTCCGCCAATTGGATGGCTTTCAACATACTTATCTTCAATTTCTAGCAAAAAGCGAGAGGCAGCTGAATTTGCAATCTTTCCGTACTTTCTACGAGACACCGAGCGAGAAAGCACCAAGTGTTTTCGAGCTCTCGTAATACCCACATAAAAAAGTCTGCGCTCTTCCGCAATATCTTGCCCTAATCTTTTGTGCGGAAGGATGTCTTCTTCGATACCCACTAAGAATACGTGATCGAACTCCAAGCCCTTACAAGCGTGGAGTGTCATTAGCTGAATTGCGGCCGGTAGCTCATCTTCTTCTTTGAATTCAACTCCATCTAAAAGCATCAAATCTACAAATCGACGGATGTTTTGAGCAGTCTTGCCCTTTGATTCTATAGCTCGATCAAGAATGCTTGCGAGCATTTCTAAATTTTTCCACCTTTGGTGAGCGGCGGGG
>Ga0066640_10000534_pt1 | contig 22345 bp, 22 predicted proteins | sample CryGeyCG2114_020_2_FD_59505 | JGI IMG/M metagenome (GOLD analysis project Ga0066640, IMG submission 59505) | Groundwater microbial communities from aquifer - Crystal Geyser CG11_big_fil_rev_8/21/14_0.20 | ecosystem: Environmental > Aquatic > Deep subsurface > Groundwater | place: USA: Utah... | reverse complement strand
TTGGCGGTCCATAATAATCTGTTCGCCAACATCCCCAATCCCCTTTCCATCAATCATTATATAGTTTGCACTTACCTTATCTTTGCTCTTTTCGGCAGCACCTTTGTGCGCATGAAAGATATCTCCATTTTCAAGCAATATCGTATGTGTCTTTGGCATGCCGAGCTTTTGCCCGATTTCGGCATGTGCCTGACGCATATACAGTTCGCCATGCACCGGCACAAGATATTTGGGTTTTACCAGGTCGATCATCAACTTAAGATCTTCGCGGCTTGCATGCCCCGAAGTGTGTACGTCTGCAATTTTGTTAAATATCACGCGCGCACCCAAGCGTGTAATGTTGTTGATAACAGTAAATATCGAGCGCTCGTTTCCAGGAATCGGAGACGATGAAAGAATGATCGTATCATTTTCTTTGAGCGTTATTTGCGAGTGTGCGCCATGTCCCATTCGCGAGAGTGCAGACATAGGCTCGCCCTGTGCGCCGGTTGTAAGAATAAGACAGTCTTCATCCTTAACTTTTCCCATTCTTTTAATGTCTTGGATAAGTCCCGCAGGCGCCTTTAGAAAGCCAAGATGCTGCGCAATGGAGACGTTGTTGTCCATACTACGTCCCGAAAGATATACCTTGCGGCCGTATTTTTCGGCAAAATTTACAATAGACTGTACGCGTCCTATAGAGCTTGAGAAGACGGCGATAATAATGCGGCCTTCGGCATCGCGGATGATGCCCTCAAGTGTTTCCCCAATCTTTTTTTCGGAGGTGGTATGTCCGGCGCGAACAGCATTGGTACTGTCCGAAAAGAGTGCGAGAACATTTTTAGAACCGAGTTCCGCAATTTTATTAAAGTTTGTTCTGTGTTGAAATACCGGATTAAAGTCGAATTTAAAGTCGCCGGTGTGTACACAGATACCTTCGGGAGTATGCAAGATAATTCCAAAGCTGTCGGGGATGCTGTGATTTACAGCAAACCACTCCGCTTTAAATACGCCGAGATCAATTGTCTTTTCCGGATCTATTTCGTGAACCGTTGCTTTGCTTTCGAGATGAAATTCTTTGAGGCGCTCTTTTACCAGCCCGAGTGTAAGTCGCGAAGCGTAAATTGGCGGGAAGCCAAGCTGCGGCAATAAGTATGGAATTGCACCAATATGGTCCAAATGGCCATGGGTAATAAGAATTCCTCGAATTTTTTTCTCTTTTCCTCTCAAATAGCTAATATCGGGAATCACATAATCTATTCCTAGCATGTCTTCTTCGGGAAATTGAAATCCCATATCGACAATAACAATATCGTTGCCGTACTCAAAGAGCATCATGTTCTTCCCCACTTCGTCGAGTCCGCCAAGCGGAATTGCGCGGAGTCCGGGCTTTGGTGCACCGTCGGCTCTTTTTGGCGCCGGCTTTTGCGCAAGACGGCTTTTCGGCGTTGGCATGCGCCCCCCACGCCGGCCGCGTTGCGACATCTTCACAACCAAATTCTGATCGGTCCGTTGGCGCTCAGTAGTTTTACTGTGCGGTGTTTTGGGCCCCCGTGGTCTTCTGCGTTTTTGGCGCTGCCCGCCGCGGCTCTTTTTTTGTGGCTCCCCGCTGCTTGATTTTTGAGCTTGTGTACCTTCCAGTGTTTTTTGTAACCAGCCATCTAACCCATTGTTCGTCATATATATTTTCGTATATTCATCTAAATAATATTTGCCTAAATCCCATTTAGTGTACCTGATTTTTCTGCTTTTGGCAATTATGCAGGTGAGCCTGGCTTCCAGCGCTCGCGACAGCTTCTATTTTCCGGTATTCTTTCCCCGATGCACATTGCAATTCTCGGGCATGGAATTGAAGGCAAAGCTGCGGCAGAGTACTTTCTGGCCAAAGGCGAAGAGGTTACTGTTTGTGATAGTAACCAGGGATTATCGCTCCCCAAGACTTTAGGCGCTCAGCTCGGTCCCGATTATTTAAAGAATCTCGAGCGGTTTGATCTTGTTGTGCGCAGTCCGGGAATTTCTCCAAATATAAAAGAGCTGCAACCGATCCGCTCTAAACTTACTTCTGCAACCAAGATTTTTTTTGATGCATGTCCATGTCCGGTCATTGGTGTTACCGGCACTAAAGGCAAGGGCACAACCGCTTCCCTTTTACATGCAATATTGAGCCAGGGCGAGAAGAGGGTTTTTTTGGGCGGTAATATTGGGGTGCCGATGTTGTCTTTCTTGAATCAAGTTACAAAGAGTGACTTGGTTATTTTAGAGCTCTCAAGCTTTCAGCTCATGGACCTTCAGAAGAGTCCGCATGTTGCCGTAGTTCTTGGTATTACCCCTGACCATCTGGATTATCACAAAGATTTTGAAGAGTACGTTGCGGCAAAGCAAAACATTGTCCGCCATCAAACTAAAAACGACGTTGCGATTATCGATGTCGATTCTGCCGAGAGCGCTGCTTGTGCCAAGCTCACTTCGGCACGGGTGCGCGAAGTTTCCACTACAAAGAGCGTGCGCGACGGTGCCTTTGTGAAGGTCGATAGTTTTACATTGCTCGATGGAAATGAGGGGTCAATTTTTGGTACACGTGGCAATACGCGCTTGCTCGGCGAGCATAACGTAAAAAATATTCTCGCTGCCGCTGCTGCCGCGCAGACGTTGGGAGCACCATTACAGCACATTCAGAGTGCGGTACAGAATTTTAAAGGACTTCCCCACCGGCTTGAGCATGTTGCCCGAAAAGAGGGAGTCGACTTTTATAACGACTCTGCATCGACAAACCCCGAGACGACAATTGCCGCGATTCGTTCATTTAAGCGGCCAGAAATTATTATTCTGGGCGGTTCCGGCAAAGGCGTTTCGTTTGCTTCGCTTGCTGCTGAAGTTGTGGAGCGCGAAAACGTAAAGAGCGTAATTGTGTTTGGGGAGATGCGTCAAGAAATCAGCGCCGCAATAGAAAAAGCCGCAATAGAAGAGCGGATGCAAGCCATCAAAGCCGCTGCAAAGAAAAAAGAAGAGCCGATACCGCCGCACAAACTTGAAATCATTCAGGCAGAAAGTGTGGCCGAAGCATTTATGGTGGCAAAGATGCTCGCGCAAGAGGGCGATGTTGTCTTGCTTTCTCCTGCCTGTGCCAGCTTCGACATGTTTAGCAACTATATCGAGCGCGGCGAGATGTTTCGGAACTTTGTCTTAGATACGTAGGCTGATTTTTTGTATTTTATCGCCGTCGCAGCATGGCAATCATCTCTTTGTCGAGAGCTTTGGTTGCCAGCATGCTGCCCCCAAAAACTACTCCTCCAAGCGGAATCAGAATTAATAAGCTAAGACTTTGGAATTTATCGTGCAGCGGAGTAAGAAGAAAGTGCAGCATTACGCCCATCAGCAGTGCTGAGAACGCAGTTTTGCCGATAAAGCCAAGATCCCAAATATTGCCGATGCGCAGCCGTACCCTGCTGAATAAGGCAATCAGCACAATACATTCCGAAATTACAGCAGTAACAGCTGCCCCAATAAAGCCATAACGCGGCGCCAAAATAACATTTAATGTGATGTTAATGATAACCACAATGCCGTTAATCCAGAGCAGCTCGCTTTGCCGGTGCATGGCTACAAGCGTATAGCTGAGCACGACGTGAAGATAGGTAAAGACAACGGCAATAAGCAGTATTTTAAGGGCAAGGTCAGAGCCAAACATCACTGTTCCGTCGGCAAGCCGCCGGGTCAAAAATTCAGGGCTGCTTACCGCGGCAGTTATTGGCCATGCAAGAACATACCCGCCTACAAGCGTTGGTACCCCGAGTGCGAGAATTCCATTGAGCGCATACCGTACAATCTTACTTGTGCGGGCGGGATTTGAGGCAGCCACAGCCATGGTAAGTGTCGGCAGTACCGAGTTCATAAAAAAGTGCGGAATAATTTGCAGGATTTCGAGAAAGCGCATAGGGACACCGAAAAATCCAATTTGCTCTTTGAGTTTAAAGAGCGACATGACGATAGTTCCCATACGAAAGTAAATAGTGCCGAGTACCAGTGCCAGACCGTATGGAAGGGCCTTAATAAGTACGGTTTTCCAGAACACAAAATCAAATTCATAACGAATAGGAACGAGTCTGCTCGAGGCGATGAAGGTAATAATTACCGAAAGTAAGCTGCCCGCAATCCACGCAAAGAAGAGGTGCCGAAAGCCGGCCTCGGGATTTGATGGGAAGAGGTAGACGATAACCGTAATAATATAGGCAACTGTTACAACTTTCCCCAAGGTCAATGCGATCGATGCCCAGTGCATTTTGAGGTAGAACTGCAGTACGCTCGAAATGGTTCCGGCAATAAGTGTGAGAATTGTGGCACAAGAAACCAGCACAACACCAAGCGGAATAAAGCTGTTATCGTAAGCCGGAATGAGGAACGCTGCTCCGGCGCCGAGCGCGAGCGAGGCGCCGGCCAGGAAGGTACGAATCGATAAGACATTGCTCACGATTTTTGAGACAACTTTTGTATCCCCTCCTCCGCCGGCCATTTCGCGTACTGCAATAGTAAAGAGGCCGAAGTCGGCTACAATTGCAAAAAGAGCAGTATAGTCATAAATGGTTGTGTATTCTCCATAGATCTCCGGCGACAAATAATTCGTAATAAGCTTTACGCTTATAATCCCAAGTCCGGCGGTAATAACCTTACCAATAACTTGCCACGCGGTATTGCTGAGGATTTTTCGAGCAAGAGACATGTGAGCACATCATAGCATCGTGATACACTGCATGCGATGCATGATATTAAACCTCATTTAGAGGATCTCAAAAAACAGATAGAAACAGGCATCGAAACCCTTAATCTTCCTCAAAAAAAGCAAAAAATTGTTGAACTGGAAGATAAAATGCAGCAGCCCGATTTTTGGAATGATCAAAATCAGGCCAAAAAGATTTCTCAAGAGGTTAAAAATTTACAAACTATTGTGCACGATTGGGAGGCGGCACAACGAGATGTCGACGAGTTGCTGGATCTCTTTCCAACCATTAAGCCCGAAGAGGATCCCGAAGCCGCAGCGGAATACAAAAGCATGGTTGATGAGCTTTCTCAGCGTATGAATACGTTAAATCGCGAGAGTTTTTTTTCGGGCAAGTATGATCAAAATAGCGCCATGCTTTCTATCCATGCCGGAACCGGCGGTAAGGATGCTCAAGACTGGGCCGAGATGCTTATGCGGATGTATATGCGCTACGCCGAGCGGCGCGGTTATACTACAACCATTATTCATGAATCGCGCGGTGAAGAGGTTGGTATGAAGAGTGTAACGCTTCAAATCGACGGACTCTATGCATATGCCTATTTAAAGGGAGAACATGGCGTGCATCGCTTAGTGCGACTCTCCCCTTTCAATGCAAAGAATAGCCGTGAAACTTCGTTTGCTCTTGTTGAGGTTATGCCGCAAATAGATGATGCTCCGGAAATTGAATTGAAAGACGAGGATGTTAAATTCGATAGTTTTCGCGCTGGTGGCGCCGGCGGCCAGAATGTAAATAAAGTAAGTACCGCAGTTAGGCTTACGCATATTCCAACCGGTATTATCGCAACGTGCTCAAACGAGCGTTCGCAGCTGCAAAATCGCGAACGCGCAACCGCGATGCTCAAAGCAAAACTCGCGCACCTTATGGAAGAGCGCCGCGCAAAAGAACTCGGCGATCTCAAGGGCCAAAAAATCGAAATGTCGTGGGGAAACCAAATTCGCTCGTATGTCTTGCAGCCTTACACAATGGTAAAAGATCATCGTACTGATTGTGAGACCTCACAGGTAGACAAAGTACTCGACGGCGACTTGGATAATTTTATTGAAGCCGAAATTGAGTGGATGGCAAAGGAGCGCGAAGCCAGAGGGTAAATATATATGTCTTATGAATTCCGCAATTTTATTCAAGACTGTTGTTGATAAAGAGCCGGGGCCTCCTACTTTGCCCGAAGTGCGGCACCGGATAGCTCAGGAAAGAGCATTTGCAGCGAGAAGAGCACTGATCCAGGCGGAAGCGCGCGATGCAGTATTGCGCAAGAGCGGTAAAGGTTTAGAATTTGCCGGAGAGGACTGGGAGCAGCAAGCAGTGAGTTTACTTGACTATATTATCCCGCGGTTGCTCAAAGTAGAGTTAGAAAAAATCGGCGAGGCGCAATTCGTACATAAGCTGTCTTCGCCCGAAGCGGCCCTACAATTTACCTTTCGCATTATGAGCGAATATGGCGACCTTTTGCTGCAGAAGATTGTCGCAAGTGATGCCGTGCGAATGTATGCGATCGATAAAATCAGAGATACTTTGGAAAGCCTGCTCGCCCAAGAATTGCCAACTACGAAGATTCTCCTGGCCTATCTAAAAATAGAAGAGCAATCCGGTATCATTATTTGGCTTCATAATGAACCGCAAATAGACCTATCATAAAAATATAGTATACTGAGCCGGCATGGCCATCCTTCCTATTGTCACCGGTGTGCAAGATAAGATTTTACGCACGGAATCTAAGCCGGTAAAAAACATCGATAAAAAAATCAAAAAGCTTATAAAAGATATGACCGATACAGTTATCGATGTCGACGGGCTTGGTATTGCTGCACCGCAAGTCGGTGTGAATTTGCGAATATATATTGCGCGGCTTAACCACGGCACACGCCACGAGATGTGGGTTCCGATGATTAATCCTGAATTTCTTCAGCTGGGCGGCAAACGTGAAAAAAACGAAGAGGGCTGTTTGAGTATTCCGAATAAATTTGGCGATGTTGAGCGCCGAACCGAGGTGCTTATGCGGTATCAAGATGAAAAGGGAAAGACACATGTCTTGCAGCTCGACAGTTTAAATGCCCGCATTATGCAGCACGAGATGGATCATTTAAATGGGACTCTTATTGCCGATCACTGGAAAAAAGAGCCGCGGGATGGATAGCTATCCGCCTCGCAATTTACGTGCTGTTATGAGCGTCATATAGGGTAGCTTTCTGTACACAATATCAAACCCCTTGCCAAAACAGATTGTCTCGCCGCCGAACTTTTTCTTGAATTGTGTTACGCCTGCGAGAGGGTGCGGCATTTTAGTTTTATTGTTTGCATTGTCGCCGGCGAAATTGGGTGTGTGCTCCTCTGGCGGCGCAATTCCTAAAAAGTCGTAACTTGTGCACCCTCGGGACTTCGCATCGCGAATCGCTTCCCACTGGAGCAAATATGGCGCCATGAGTGACCGCTGTGCGTAGCCTGAAGCGCCATAGTAGTAGGTAGCGACATCGTTGTAGGTGATAACGATAATGGCCGCGCACAGATTGCCATTGTGCTCTGCGGTCCAGAGCACCGCCCCGGGAAATTCGCTCACTAAAAGTTCGTAGTATTTTTTGGGATGAATGTTAAACCGGTCGCGCATGCCGGTTTCACGAAAAAGCTCATATACCGCATCCGTAATTTTTTCGCCCTGCTTTATAATTACACCATTCCGCTGTGCCACTTTAATATTGTAGCGCCCCTTGGGTTTCATCTCTTGCAGCAGCTGCTCCTCACTCTTTTCTAAATTTAAAACCAGCGTGCATTCCGGTGTAAAGCGGTGAGGTGCCGGTGTGATCCTATATTTCTTTTTTAATTCACTGATTGCCTCATCTCCGGGCCAGTCCGCAGCCGGTTCAATTCGTGCATAGACTGCTCCAGCAGTGCGTGCAACATTTTCCAGTTCGCTAAAAAGTTCCGGAGCATATCCCTGCGGCCCATATGGCACCCAGAGCCAGCTCCCAAATCGCATCTTATTTGGAATAACGATCGTGCCATCCAGCTCCCAGTAGCCGCCGCGGTACGGAATCTTTTTTTGAAACTCACCAAAAAGCCGGGATTGAAAGAGTTCAGTTCCCGGCTTTGGAATGCTTGGATGCATGCTTAGATTCTACCCAACTTTCTTGCGAATAAAAGCAGGAATGTCGAGCTCACTCTCAACGGCCTTTTGTGCAGGCATAGACTCTTCGGGTCGTGAAGAACTCGTTGTTTTGGAAGCGGTAGAAAGCGGACGTTGTTCGCGTGAGAAGAATGATGGTCGCTCGCGGCCAACCTCATCAAAGCCGGTAGCGATAACCGTTACCTTCACCTCGCCAGTGTAAGAATCATTTACAACAGCGCCAAAGATAATTTGTGCGTCAGGATCAGCCGCCTCCGTAATAATACGTGCAGCCTCATCGACTTCAAACATAGAGAGATCGTTACCACCGGTAACATTGAAGAGAATACCCTTTGCACCACCAATATCCATTTCGAGCAGCGGACTTTCGACAGCAGCTTTTGCAGCGTCGGTTGCACGGCTCTCGCCAGCGCCATATCCGATACCCATCAATGCAGAACCGGAGCTTTCCATAACGGTCTTCACGTCGGCAAAGTCCACATTAATCATACCGTGGACGGTAATAATGTCTGCGATTCCTTGCACGCCTTGGCGAAGCACATCGTCAACAACCGTAAAGGCATCGGTAAGCGGAGTCTTTTTGTCGATAATCGAAAGGATGCGGTCGTTCGGAATTGTAATAAGCGTGTCGACTTTATTGCGGAGATTCTCAAGTCCGTCTTCGGCTTGCTGCTTGCGGCGCATGCCTTCAAAGGTAAAGGGACGCGTTACAACCGCAACAGTTAAAATACCAAGTTCACGTGCAATTTCGGCAATGACTGGTGCACCGCCGGTGCCTGTTCCGCCACCCATACCGCAGGTAATGAAGAGCATATCTGCACCCCCAATGAGTGATTTGATTTCTTCAGAGCTCTCTTCTGCAGATTGCCGTCCGATATCGGGATTTGCTCCCGCGCCAAGTCCTCGTGTAGTCGCCTTTCCTACGTTAACTTTGTTCGGTGCTTCACAGTGGTACAGCGCTTGCGCGTCAGTGTTCACCGCAATGAACTCGATGCCCTTTACGCCCGTCTTAATCATTCGGTTAACCGCATTACAACCGCCACCGCCAACACCCACAACTTTTAGTGCAGCAACTGGACTTATTTCGGGGGTAACCATTTGAATTCCCGACTTAGTCATGCCGCTCGATTTGTATGTGCCCGATTTGTATGCTCCGCCACCTTTTAGGGACGATCTCTTTCCTGCGAAGAGATTTCGGAGCGCGTCCTTGTTTGATGCATCCATAGTGAGATAATTAGAGGTTAGATTGTTGGGTTAGGAATGTAATTATGGAAGGAGTTGTTTTAACCAAGTCTTTACGCCCGAGAAGTTCTTTTTCAAATTCAAGCTGCGGAAACCGAAGCCAAATGGCCGGCTCTCAAAACGCGAGCCCCAAATAAGCAAGCCGATTGCCGTTGCATATGCCGGATCTTCAATTTTATCTACCACACCTTCAAAATTTTGCGGAAAGCCGATTTGTACAGGCAGATTAAGAGTTTCTCGCGCAACGTCTATGACTCCCGGAATTTTTACCCCCGCGCCGGTCAAAACAACGCCGGCCGGCAGCATGCCGTCGCGATGTATTTTTGCCAGCTCATTTTTTACAAGCATAAAGATCTCGCTGTATCGCGCCTCGATAATTTCTACAAGAGTCCGCTTCGAAATTTTTTGCATGTCTATTTTGCTAAAGCTTGAGAGGTCGATCATCTCGCGGTCGTTTACTTCATCGGGGATGCATGAACCGTATTCTATCTTTATGCGGTCAGCGGTATCGATAGAGGTGCGGAGTCCGATTGCGATATCGTTGGTTACGCTTTCTCCGCCTACACCGATAACGGCGGTATGCAAAACGGTTCCCTCTTCAAATACTGAGACCGAAGTCCCGCCTGCGCCAATATCCACAACCAAAACACCAAGCTCTTTTTGTCGTTTAGAGAGTACCGCTTCCGAAGCTGCCAGAACCGACGGGATTACATCGTCGATATCGACGCCGGCTTGTAAGACACATTTTTCGATATTGCGGACGGTAGGCATAAGACCAGTAACGATATGTGCCTCAACTTCCAGACGAATGCCGGTCATACCAACCGGATATTTAATCCCCTTCTGCTCATCAACGGTAAATGATTTTGGAATGATGCGGAGAATGCGGCGGTTATTTGGAATAGCAACTGCCTGTGCGGCTTCAAGCGCCCGGTCAATGTCGTCTTCGGTAATCTCATTACCCGGATTTGAAATCGCAATAACCCCCTTGCTGTTGAATGATTCAATATGATTCCCTGAAATGCCTAAAAAGACGTGATGAATTGGCTCTCCGGCCATGCGTTCAGCGTCTTCGAGGGCAGCGGTAATATCGTTGATACTCTCTTCTACATCTATAACCATACCTTTTCTGAGTCCGCCCGAAGGTGCTATTCCAACGCCGATAATATTGGGCGTGTGGTTTTTTTCATCGAGGGTTGCAACAACGACACGAATTTTGGACGAGCCAACATCGAGCGCAGCAACAAGGCGTGGTTTTGACATAGTATTTGGGGACGTTAAATCGTTTGTTTGTCTGGGATTTCCTCCGCAGCTGTAATCGAAAAGATAACTGACAAAGTTTTCTATGGCAAATATATTTGTTCACTTTTGCTTTATTTGAAGCGGTTTGTTCCATTTTTGTGCTCAGCTGTTTTGTTTTATTGATGCGGATTTAAAGATACTCGTTGAAGAAAAAATGCAGGAAAAAATAACTCCAATTTTGCGCTTTTCGTTGCGCAAAAATTCAATTCGCTACGTGCAAAAAATGTGCTCGGATTTTCGTTGGTGCAATTTTTTATTCGGAATTGCGTACGCAGCTTTTAACAACAAGAAAAATGGATACTCATTTTTTGTTGTCTTTTGGCCCTTATTTGCAAATTCGCCTCATAATTATTTATTTTTGGATACCCGAAGGGCGTAAGGGGTTTTGCTTTATTTTATAGGAAAAAGTGTCTCTCGCCCCGAGGTTGGCTTCCCATACTTAATTTAGACCCTATTTCCCACAATCCCGCAATAGGAAAAAGCGGGTAGCTTGACGGACGTATAAAATATTGAGCTGTTCGGCCAAAGGTGATATAATTAAATAACAGTAACAAAAACAAAAAATGGAATTACCAAAACGTGCACCGGTTCCCGAAAGTCCGGATCATTCGATGGAGAAGATTAATATCTCTCCGGCGCAGTTAAAAAAACTGCGGCAAGAGGTGGAGGCTGCAGTAACGAGCAAATCCGCTACCGAACTTTTTAAAGATTTTGCAAAAGAGCTTAAGTATCCGGTAGATACGCCGGTTGAACGTTGGAAGGAAGATGAGGCTACAGGCGACTGGAGCGGACTTTCTGCAGAAGAGTATCGTAAATTGCCTAAAGAGGAGCGTCAAAAAATCGGTTACTACCGTGCGGACAGCAAGGAGGTGAAGAATATTTATCTGCACGACTATGCCGATGTACTGGCAGTGCAGGCAATTTTAAAAAAGGAACATATTGGCGGCGGCGGCGGTGTTGATGATCCCGGAACGTTGGATGGTATGTGGGGGCCAAAGACGCAGGCTGCCCTGCTTTCGTGGCAGAAGATTTTTAATACAAAATTCGGTGATGATTTCGGCAAAAACATTGCCGAGGATGGACAGTTCGGCCCGGAAACTTTTAAAGCGATGCATTGGCACTTTGTGAAAGAAGCAGCACTCGATGCACCAGAGCGGCCATTTCAAAGTGAAGGAGAGTCGTTGCCACCTGCAAGACCGGAAGCACCGGCTGAACCCGAGCCGGACCCCAAACCAAAACCAAAACCAGAAGTGCCAGCTGAACCCGAACCGGAAGAGGAATCCCCGCCACCCGCAAGACCGGAAGCACCGGCTGAACCCGAACCCGAACCCGAGCCCTCAGAATCACCCGGCAAGTTTCCTTTGGAAATAACAAGAGAGACGCTAGAGCGCCATCCGCTCTTTACAACAGGCCTGATAAAGAAAAGAGAGGGCGATAGTTCGTATTACTATACTTACCATGCGCCAGACGGACGAGAAGAGTGGTTTGAGGTCTCTTTAGGTGAAACAGAGGCTCATAAGAATATGATCGATATTGGTGTTGAACTTCGTGCCCGTAGTTGGGTGTCTATTGTGTCTATTGATTTAACTAACCCAGAAGAGAGTGCGCCGGCAAAGGTAAAAGAAAAAGTTAAAGAGGACTATGAACGTTTGAAGACATATAAACAGACTGATGAGCCCGATGATATTACTCCTCCAATTCCATCTCGGGCTGAGGCAGAAAAAGAAGTGTCTAAAGGTCCGAGAGAAACAACGTTAGAAACATTAATGCGGCATCCGCTCTTTACCAGCGGATTAATCAAACAGCGTGAGGAAGACGCTTCTTTTTATTACAGTCACAAGGGACCGGACCAAGAAGAAAAAATATTCGACGTTGTTCCGGGCACAACCGCGTCTAATACAAATCAAATTTATATTTTGGTGGAGGACTCTACGCTGACTGTTAATTTATTGGATGCAGCAGCAAGTGACCCGGGAAAAATTAAAGAAAGAGTTAAAAAGAGTTACGAAGAGCAGCAAGCGCTGAAAGAAAAAGATGGCCGCGAGGCCGAGCCGGAACCGGAAGCCGCTGACGATGAATCAGAAGATTCCCCCTCTGAAGCCGCTAAGCTTTATTCGAAAGAGGGAGACGAAGCATTGAAGAAAAAAGATTACAAAGCTGCCGCGGCCGCTTTTCTAAGAGCTCGTTCATTTGATCCGAGTAATCAGTATGCACATTTTAATCTTGCGTATGCGTATCGCGAAAGCGGAGACCTTGAGAAAGCAAATTCTACATACAAAGATTATATTAGCAGATATCCAAATGATGCCGAGGGATATTACGGTTTTGCAATGACGCTTGAGCGTCAAGGTGAGTGGGCAGCTGCTGCCAATAGCTACGAAAAGTATGCTGAATTAGAAACAAAGCCGGGACGCCAAGACTGGATCATGAAAGCAAGGGCTAAGGCAATAGAATTGCGCAAGAAAGCAGAGGCGGCAGGATTGGGATCAATAATTGATAGAGCAAAAGATTGGAAAAAAGCAAGACCACAGGATCGGGAGATGGAAAAGCGCGAGGCCGGAGACACAACACCGGATGAAGTTACAAAAACCAAACAGGGAGCATTTGAAAAACTTCGTGTGGCACCAGCACTTAAAGACCGACTCGTAGAGAAGAATGGTACACTCTACTACTCCCACAAAGAAAAGGATTTGCTGATTTATCCTTCTAGTAAGGGCGAAATTTATATTGTGGTTGGCGAGCCGGTGAGAGCAAAAATTGGCTATCGCGCAAAGATGGTTCGCGTATATGACGATTTGCGTCCCGAAACGATAGATAATGCTATTGAAACCGGGCAGCGCATTGAGCGTCCACTCTTGCACCGTCAGTTAGTGATAGATACTTTTGAAAAGTGATGTCATTTGCGGCTTGACATTTATTCGCGATATGTTAAGGTTGGTAGCCTCGTTAATTACTAACCTTTTAAATATATGAGAAAAGCAGCACTTTTACCTTCTTTAGCTTTGGCTGCCTGCGCAGGGAAAACAACCGGACCAGAGAACGCCTTAGGGGCGCGTCCCTTTGTTCGCGATGTAACCGCACTAGGTCAGATCGGTGCAACTCCTGCGGAAGCGGTTTGCGAAACTGATAAAAAATTATGGGAGGCTCGTGATCGTGCACGTGTGGCAGCAAAGGTAGCCGCAGGTCTTGAAGATGGTACGGTTGAAGAGACGGCACTGACCTATGATAGTTCTTCACTAAAATCTACCGTTCCACTTAAGTATGCCGAAGTATACGGCGTGCACTTTGAGCCCGATGGGCAGGCAACGGTATGTGCGCAAGCGCTTTCTCCTGGACAAAACCCCGTAGATTCCGGATCTATATCGCAAGAAGCAGCAGACTCTAATCCTGTTGCGTGGTGCCTAAGACAACTCAAGGCAGCGTATCTCGGAATTCAGCCGAATGGTACATATATTCATGTGCGCGAACAGAGTGAAAGAAACACTTCTTTGGCCCGCACCGCTGCCGGGAATGAAGGCATAGCGAAGACAGGCGAGATATTAGATGGCCTTGAATTTGAACAAATGAGCGGAGTAAAAAAATCACATTCATCAGGTACACAAAGGGGGACACAAATTATTGATCGCTGTGTCTCTGACGGTTTCGCAAGAAAAATGGACGTTGTACGTGTGAAGTTTTCAGGTACCCGTGGCCAATAAATTGATTTAAAACAGCGAAGCCTGCTTCTCTTCTTGAGATGCGGGCTTTTGTTTTGCTAGTATTGCCCAATTTTGATATAATTAACATGTAATTATATAGTTTTTTATATAAAAATCATGGCTAAAGATCAGACCACACTTTCAATAGATAAAGTAACAAAGAAGAAAGCTGAACAAATGGCGAAAAAGATGCACCTTTCTCTTTCGGGAGTAGCTCGCATTCTTTTAAATGATTTTGCTGATGGTAAAATTCAAATCGCAACTGTTATGGTAGTCAAAGATAAGGAGCTGGATGAAGCATTGCGAGATGTGGCACAAGGTAAAAATATTGAGGGGCCATTTAATTCAGCTGAGGAGTTTACGGCTAGCTTAAAGAGATAATGCAAGTATTTAGGCATAAAAATTTTGCAAAGCAATACCGGAAGTTAAATTCCAAGAAGCAAGCTTTGGTCGATACTGCAATTTCTTTATTTTACGAAAATCCTTTTGATGAAAGACTGCGAAATCACCCTTTAAAAGGAAAATATAAAGGCTGTAATTCTATAGATGCAGCTTTTGATTTAAGAATTATATTCAAGCAAGAAAAGAACTACTTTATAGTGATTTTGCTTAAGATTGGAAATCATAGTCAGCTCTATTGATATTGATTTAAAATAGCGAAGCCTGCTTCTCTTCTTGGGGGGCGGGCTTTTGTTTTTCTGCCCCGCGAACTTCGGGATACAACACTTCGAGCCTGCGCAGTAAACTATTGAAATTCAACTTCACAAAATCTTCGCGCACGCGGGCTGCATTAAATTCGTGCACGCGGCACGCCTCGATATCGAACGGCACTGGCGAGTCTTCGTCGAGTATGCATAATCTTTTGCTCATAAATGCATTCTCTTTTGAATCTTCGAGTTTTGTTTTTGTTGCGCCGTTAATCGCGTCGATATTTTCATAAATCTTTTCGAGCGTTTGAAAATCATCCAATAATTTTTTGGCGCCCTTTGGGCCGATGCCGCGCACGCCGGGAATGTTATCTGAGCTGTCCCCTGCCAAGGCTTTGTAGTCGCACACTTGTTCGGGGAAAATTCCATATTTCTCAAAAATCTTTTCCCGGTCCATAATTTCTGCACCGCGAAATCCCTTTGTAGGGTATAAAATCGAGGCGCGGTCGGTCACTAACTGAAACAGATCGAAATCCCCAGTGGCAATAAGCGTTTGCAGCCCTTGGCGAGAGCCTACTTTTTTAACAATGGTCGCGATAACATCATCGGCCTCGTATCCTTCCAATTCAAATTTTGGAATTTCAAATGCATCGACGATTTCTTTACATAGCGGGATTTGTGAGTATAGCTCGTCGGGGGCGGCCACTCGTGTAGCCTTATATTCTGTATATGCTTCGTGCCGGAATGTCTTCCCCCGAACATCGAAGGCAATGCCCATATGTGTCGGTTTATACTGCTCTAAAATGCTGAGAATGATTGAGGTAAAGCCAAATACGGCATTTGTTTGTACGCCCTCTTTATTTTTAAAATATGGCGGGATCGCATAGAATCCGCGAAAAATCAGTCCGGTTCCGTCGATTAAAATAAGCTTTTCCATACGCGCGTAGGCTACCATAAAAAAGTGTTCGTTACCCTGGTTAAATTCACCTGATTTTGCTATACTATTTGGATGTCTTCCTACCAGACTTTCATAGAACAAAAAGCAAAACAAAAGCGAGAACTGCTTGGCAAAATGTTCTTTCCGCGCACACCGGTTTTACTTGTACATTTGAATGGCGGCCGACCAACTGTAAAAGGAATTAAAAAGGAAGAGCTTTTAAAAGAGTGCAAAGGACTGCTGCTCGGACTCGAAACAATTCAGCTCACAACGCTTGTTGTATGTCCGGACTCTATGGTTAAGGAGTTGCCGCAAGGAAAGTATCTGCACTTTTTAGATCCCCAGAAATTTGATACCGCATGTGCGGCAGCAGATTTTGTAATAGACTTTCATACCGACCCTACGCACATTCGTAAATTCGGATGCGTGCCGGTGGCACAACAAAATGGAGCCTCGACCGTCGACTATAATCCGATTCAGGAAGAGGGAGACGGTTTTTATTTTGTTGCGCCGAATCAATGGGAGATGTTCGATGCTATTGTGCGTGCACGCGAAACATACAAATTTCCGTACGATTGGGAAAATTTGATAAAGAGTTTATCGTAAACTTATCGAAGTGTATTCGGTCCGCCGCCATTCGTGCGGAAGCCATCACTTATGTCTTGAATAAGCCGGACAATTTCGGAGAAATTGATGTACTCCGCTGTGCTAATGCCGATAACACGGCCGATTGCATTTACAATAATGACCGAAAGAATCGTAATGATAAGTCCGATAATCGCATAGCGAATTGTAGAAACGGCCTGTTTTATCTTGTCTTCTTGACCGCCGGAAAGAATAAAAGAAATGCCGCCGATAAAGATAAAGACAACCGACAGAAAGCCGGCAACAATAATCGCATAGGCGATTCCCTTATTAATAAGCTCTTGAATGCTTATATTTTGGGTATCCGATATGAGTGTAGTGTGATTTGGCATATATTATTCAGACATCGGAACTTCGCTACCGTCTGGCTCTACTATTTTTAGATTAACACGCGAGTTGTTCTTAGAGCCAATAATTCGGAGAAGAATTCGAATTGCTTTTGCAGTTTGGCCATTTTTTCCGATGACGCGCCCCATATCTTCTTTAGAAACTTTTAAGGTAATCAGTACGCCCATTTCGTCGATGCCGCGGGTAATTTCTACATTATCGGGGTCATTTACCAGCTGCTTAACGATATATTCGACAAAATGGATGTCTGCACCTTGAGCGCTGTCTTGAGGGTCCATAATAGAAAAGGATTAGGAAAGAGGGGGAGGTGTGAAAGATGAGAAGTGAAGGAGGGACTATGCCTCTGCCTTTGTCTCACCTTCGGCAGGTGGTTCGGGGGTTTCTTCCTTTGTTTCTTGAGGTGCCGGAGCTTCGGCTGCTGGGGCTGCTGCTTTTGGCGCAGCACTTTCTGTTGGAACAGGTTGTGCCTCTTCATCGCCGCCCTTCTTCTTTTTTCGTTTAAGATCGCGTGGCTTTACGATGTACTTATCCATGTTTTCCATGCCTTCCTTCTTTAAAAGAGAGGCAACGCTATCTGTTGGAATGGCACCTTTGCTAATCCAATAGGTAACACGCTCTTTTTTAATCTCGGCGATTTTGGGGTCGCGGGTTGGCATATAGTGCCCGACAATTTCGACGTGACGCCCTTTTACAGGGGCATGAGCCTCCGCAACAATGATGCGAAAACTTGCTTGGCCTTTTTTACCGGTACGTGAAAAACGGATTCGTAACATAGCGCGGGCTAGTTTAACTGAATAGAAAGGCAAAAGTCAACGGTATTTAGGCTTTTCTTTTCGGTAAGGTATCGCCTTCAAGTATTTTTCAAATTCCTCCTGACTTTCGTATCGTTCGTCATCTGTGTAGGTAACTGGATAAAATTTTCCATCGAGAAATCCCCATACCGGTTGACGCCCTTTTACCGATGCATTCAGCGTAAATTCATTTGCTGCATTAGTTTCTGATTTGTATACCCATCCTTTTTTTCCGTATTTATTCAGCAAATCTTGAACTGGCTTCGGTACAGGTCCGTTTCGAATCGCACCGAAGGATTTTTGTTCGTCGCCAAATGTAATTTCTTCATTATCAAGCGCAATACGATCATTCGTTATGGTGAGGATGTTTGCTGGACCGGAATAGTTTTTGATTTCGACAATAACGGCTTCCCCTCTTTTCGTTGCAGTAACAGCTTTAGTGTTTTGATCAAAATCAAGGGCAGTATCTAATCCATGAATTTCTAGGGCGTCATCAACGATATATATATCGAATTTGGTCAGAAAATCGATTACATCTTGTGATATGTTGTAGGTAATCTCCACCCCTTCGGGGCGTAGAGTTATGACATCTTCTATCTTAGCTTTTGTTGTTTGTTGCTCACTTGTACAGGCATTTGCCGCAAGAGGGGCTGTGCCGAGTGCAGCACGCAGAAGAATTTTTGCAATTTCAGAAGGTTTATTCATGCGGATGTATATAATACATGAGTATCATATTTTGTAAATAGCGTTTTACTCCCGCATCTCCTGATGCAAATTCACCGTTACCCGGGTTTTTATTTCTTTAATCGTAGGGCCGTCGAGACGTTTGTTTAAAATCTCTATAAGTTCCGCCGACCGCTCTTTTATTCGTTGTGCCCAAGCCGGATTTGCCACGCCAATAATTAGCGTTCCTCCTTTGTATACTCGGGCATGCGTATATTTAAGCGCCTCCGGGTGGATGATTTCTGGCGCGATTTTTTCGTATTGTACACATACCATTGCGGCATTTACGGTGCCACGCAAACCGTTTCGGTTAATGGTTCTGGGTAAAAGATGAGAAAGCTTTGTAAACATTTACAAAATTATTGTTGTAGAGCTTCACTGTATACTTCCAAAGTTTCACGTGCCATCTTATCCCACGAAAATTCTTTTACCCGCTCAAAGCCCCTTTCACGATATTTTTTTCGCGTTTCTTCGCTCTTTGTAAGTTCGGCCATCTTTGCGGCCATATCATGAACATCGTGAGGATTAAAAAAGATGGCATTATCGCGGCCGCACACCTCTGGAATCGAAGATGTTTCCGAAGCACACACCGGCACGCCGCTCGCAAATGCTTCAAGCGCAGGCAGACCAAAGCCCTCATAAAACGAGGGCAGCACATACATCATCGCCGCATTATAAAGTAATACAATATCATTGTCCGGCACGTGGCCCGTAAACCGTACTGATCCCTCGAGCTTCTCTTTGCCAACAGTATTTTGTACTTCGGGATACCATGGATCGTGCTTGCCGCTAATAACGAGCCAGCCTTCAAAGCCATGCTCTTTTTTGAGAACCGCGAAGGCGCGAATAAGATTTACAAGATTTTTGTGTGAGCGCCAGACGCCGGTATAGAGAATGTATGGTTTAGTCAGGCCGTAATCTTCTCGAAACGTTTCGAGAAGATGCTGATCGGTAATATGATGAAAACGATGCCCTACCCCATTGTGAATAACCTGAATTTTCTCCGGATGAATATTCAATAAATTGACGGCATCCTTTTTTGTATATGCAGAAACCGCGATAATTTTTTTTGCACGTCGGGCAATGGAGCGAATAACAAGATTGTATGCAAATTGATATATGGGGTGGCCCATTTTTTGACCCGGATAAAAGCTGAGCGTAAGGTCGTGAATTGTTACTACTGAGGGGCGGCGGTATAAAAGCGGTGCATTAAAGTGAGTAAAGTGCATGAGGTCGAGATTGTGGCGCTTGAGCATTTGGGCAAATTTCCACTGTTCCGCAAATGTATAGTGCGGCACACCGGCATGTACTTTTTTAAAATGTTTATTTGGCACTTCAAATTCACGATAATAAGGATCGTTCATAAAAAGTATGTACTCGTGGCGAGTGTCGATTTTTGCAAGATGTTCCACAAGTTCTTTTACATAGCAGCCAATGCCAGTAAATGCGGAACTGTAAAATCGGGCGTCAATACCAATGCGCATAACAATGTAAAAGTTAACCTAGCTCTTCCATAAAGCGCACAAGTGTACGAAGTCCAAATCCGGTTGCGCCTTTGGTTTCGTACTTTTTAGGCGTTTGTGTAAAGGCGGGACCGGCAATGTCGAGATGCGCCCACTTGGTCTTTTTATCGACAAACTCTTCGAGAAAGGCTGCTGCGGTTGAGGCGCCGGCATAGCGGACAGTGCTGGTATTTTGAATGTCTGCAAAGGTTCCTTTAATTTGCTCGTGGTGCTCTTTGTGAATCGGCATAGGCCAGAGGTCTTCATTAATTTCGTCACCCGCTTTGCGGATTTTTTCTGCGAGCTCTTTGTCGTTACCGAAGAGGCCGGCATAACGATAGCCCAGAGCTACCATGCAGGCGCCGGTGAGTGTCGCGAGATCGATAAGATATTTCGGTTTGTATTCTTTAATGGTATATGCGATCGCATCGGCAAGTACCAAGCGCCCCTCTGCGTCGGTGTTGGTAACTTCGATGGTTTTTCCGGAATAACTTTTGATGATTTCTGATGGCTTTTGTGCAAGCGGGCCGATGAGGTTTTCTGTCATTGCACACGTAATAATAACGCGCCGCTTAATATTGAGTTTTTTAAGAAGGCGCGCAAACGCAATGACTGTTGCAGCGCCCGACTTGTCGAGTTGCATATCTTCGATGTGTCCGCTTGGCTTTAAATTATAGCCGCCGGAGTCAAAGATAATCCCCTTTCCTACAAGTGCTACAGTCTCATCTTTTTTTGCACCGTGCGGATTGTAATCCATTACAATGAGGCGCGCATCATCCGGCGAGCCGCGATTCACAGCCAAAATTGCACCGCACCCCAGTTTTTTCAATTCCTTATTTTTGAGAATTTTTAATTTGGCGCCGCTGGCCTTTGCCGCTTCTTTTGCGCGCTGATCAAAGAATTCCGGATTTGCGATGTTTGGAGGTGAGTTGATCCAGTCGCGCAAATCGTTTTTTACTTCAGCAATAAGAATTCCTTTTTCTATTGCGTGATGCGCCGCACTGTTCTTTTTTACATCTGTAACTTCCAGCACGTCGATATGCTGTTCTTGAATAGTCTTTGCGCTTTTGCCAGTTTTCCATTGGCGTGCTTGATTATAGTTTGCGAGTACTGCCGCCTCCCCTACCGCCTGGCCGAATTTTCCGAGTTCATCGTCCATTATAATACAAACCGTGTGTTCTTTATGTGATTTTGCACTCTTTACGGCACTTGCAATGGCATCGAGTACCGCGGCATAGTCGAGCTTCTTTTTTTCACCCATTCCTACAAAGATAACTTTGCTGGCCAAATTGCTGATGCCGTCATATTTATAAAAGAGCTGGCCCGATTTCGCCTCGAACTCTTTATTCTTCTCGAGTTGCTGGATGAATTTTGCAACGGCGGCGTCATGCGGCTTTTCTTTTGAATAGACGGGATAGATGACGACCGCGCGCGCACTCGGCTTGGCAACAAGAGAGAGTTTCATATGTGCAGAATTAATTAAGTAGTAATCGAATCTTAAAGGTAATTGAGTTAATTTTAAAGCTGAAGAAGCGTGTGCCAGCGTTGTGCGGTTTGTGCTCGCGAATAGTGCTGGATGACTTGTTCCGCGTTGCGCTGACCTGTATCAAAATGTGCCGAAAAGTTTTTTGCTGCTGCCGTAATTTTTTCTATATCGTCATGGACGCTTTTTGTCTGAAGTTTAATTGCATTTTCGCCAGGGGTTAAAAAATCGGTTACACCTCCGAGAATGTTGCTGGCTACTGTGCAGCCGCTGGCTACGGCTTCCAGTGCGGGTAATCCAAATCCTTCGGCGGGTAGCCGGCGGAAGAGGCCTGCTTTATGTGTGCCGGTAATGTAGATGAAGAGCTTTGCGTTGCGGAGTTCGGCTGCAAATGTTTCGTGTTCTATCCATTCGTTGACTATCCGAATATTGAGTTCGCTATGTTGGAGTGCAGGCAGAAGATGGTTTAGGCAGTAGTCAATCTGTTTGCGCGTGTGGATAAATAAGTCGAATTCACGCTCGTGAGGCGGCGGGCCGGGTGTAATAAAGGGAGCAAGAGGTGGAGGAATGTAGGCAAGATTGTTGTGCGGATTTTTTAACGACCATTGGCTAAGGACATATCGACTGACGCAGGCAATGGTTATATCGTCGGGTACTTTAATTCCCCACCCAAAACTTTGAGCATAGTAAATAATGTGCGCATGTGGCTTTGCAGCCCGGATCTCTTGGATATGTTTTTCGATAAGTGGTCCCCATGTGACGATAAAAATGTCTTCGGACGTGGTGCCGTTCTGAGTGGTCGAGAGCTCAAAAGCTTGCTGTGGAGAGAGCGCTTCGCCATGTTTTTCGTGTGTTGTCACAAAAAAACTCTCTAATTTTAAATCCTCACTCAAGATGCGTTCAACATCTTGAATGACCATGTTGCCGCCTGAGCGATAGCGCTCAGACAAGCCGGGCAAAAAGAAAAAAGCCCTTTTCATGAAGTGATTTTAGCACAGCGCCGTCAATACCTTTGCGCATGATTTTTATTTGAAGAAAAAAGTATAGTATCATATACTTTGCGCCACTACGTATGGTCCGGTAGATCAACTGGTTAGATCGCGTCCCTGTCACGGACGAGGTTGCGGGTTCAAGTCCCGTCCGGACCGCCAG
>Ga0066640_10000506_pt1 | contig 22862 bp, 21 predicted proteins | sample CryGeyCG2114_020_2_FD_59505 | JGI IMG/M metagenome (GOLD analysis project Ga0066640, IMG submission 59505) | Groundwater microbial communities from aquifer - Crystal Geyser CG11_big_fil_rev_8/21/14_0.20 | ecosystem: Environmental > Aquatic > Deep subsurface > Groundwater | place: USA: Utah... | reverse complement strand
GAACCCTTTCAGGGTTTCCTTGACGGGTTTGCCGTCAATCTCGGCCAGTTCGTGCAGGAGTTCCTTCTGTCGTTTGCTCAAGTGCTTCGGGGTTTCAACGATGAGTTGAATGATCTGATCTCCCCGGCCATGCCCGCGCAGGTTGGAAACTCCGCCGCCCGGGATTCGGTAAGTCTCGCCGCTCTGGGTACCGGCGGGGATGTTGATGACCCTGGTTTTGCCGTCGATGAGGGGAACTTCCATATCGGCCCCCAGCGCGGCCTGGGAGAAGGAAATTTTCAGGCGGCAATAAACATCGGTTCCATCGCGGTGGAAGAAATCATGGGCCTCGACATGGAGGAATACATACAGATCTCCGGGCGGAAGGCCCTGAGGCCCGGCTTCTCCCTCGCCCCTCAGGCGCAGGCGCGACCCCTCATCGACCCCGGCGGGAATGTTGATGACAACCTTTTTCTTTTCCAGCACCCGGCCTTCCCCGTGGCAGGCGCTACAGGGATGGGTGATGACCTGCCCCGCGCCATGGCAGTCGTTACAGGGACTGCTCATGGTAAAGAATCCCTGTGTGCGAATGACCTGCCCCGTCCCTCGGCAGGTGCCGCACACTTTGGGCCCGTGGCCCGGTTTGGCCCCGGTTCCTTTGCAGGTCGTGCAATCGGCGTGCTTGGTGATGTCCACCTCCCGCCGGGTTCCGAACACCGCTTCTTCGAAGGAGACGGCGAGGTCCAGCCGCAGGTCATTTCCCGACCGTCCCCGGCGCGGTCCGCCGCCGAAAAAGTCTCCAAAAACGTCCCCGAAAGCCGAAAAAATGTCGTCGAAGCCGTGGAATCCGGTGAAACCCGTTCCCTTCAGCCCCTCGTGCCCGAACTGATCGTAAATGCGGCGTTTCTCGGGATCCTTGAGAACGTCGTAGGCCTCAGAGGCTTCCTTGAATTTTTCTTCCGCGTTTTTGTCGTCCGGATTTTTGTCGGGGTGAAATTTTATAGCCTGCTGGCGGTAGGCTTTTTTGATCTCGGTTTCGGAGGCGTTGCGGGATACATCCAGAATTTCGTAATAATCTCGTTTAACCATGGCCATCCTTTGCTCAATTGGGTGTTGTTTATCCCGTAACGTGCCCGAGGGCGGTCATCCATTCTTTAATTTTGCGATCTTGACCCGCGCCGGTTTGATCAGCTTTTCCTTGAACATGTACCCCGCTTCCATCTCCTCCAGGATCATTTCATTCTGTTCCGGATCGTCGGTTTCCACGGTGAAGCAGACCTCGTCGGATTTGGGATCGAACTTTCTTCCCTGCGTCGGGATGGGGGTGACTCCGTTGTCGGTCATTTCCCGGGAGAACTGGTTGATCACGAGGTCGATTCCCTTTTTGAGGCTTTCATAATCGCTGTTTTGGTTGGCGGCTCCCGCGGCCCGTTTTAAATTATCGAGAATGGGTACGAGGCGTGCAAACAGGTTGGCCTTGAACTGGTCGAGACGCGCTTCGTTTTCGCGTTGGAGCCGCTGGCGGAATTCGTCGTTCTGCACCGTGGACTGTTTATAGGCGGCGATGTATTCGCGAAGCTGACGGTCTTTTTCCTCGGCTTCGTGCTTCAGTTTTTCCACGTAAGTGGGCAGGCGCTCCTCTACGACGGAGCCATCCGTAGGGATGTCCCCATTTTCACTTTCCAGAATGGAACTCCTTCGGTCCACGACGTTGATCTTGGGGCGCTCATCGTCTCCCTGGACCGATGGGGCAATGTTTGGGGTGTTGCTTTTTGACATGGGGTAAAGGTCTCCGGCAAATAACCGCAAGGGAAGGCCGGCCGGTGCGACCCTGGCTTTCCTTTGCGGGTATAAGGGCCGACCGGTTCCGGTACGCCATCGAGCAAGGGAAAGACGGCACGCCGGAACGGGTTGGCCCGGGGGATTGATGGGGACTTCAGACCACCGGTCCTGAACCGTTCCGTGTGGATTCGGAATCAGGGCCCGGAGTCGGAAGCTTCCTTCTTAATTATTTTTTATTGCTGATATCCTCGAACTCGGCATCGACGACGTCGTCATCCTTTTTGTCGCCTCCGGATTCGCCTCCCGGTCCCTGGCCGCCCGCTTCACCGCCCTCCGTCTTCTGGCTTTGCGAGTAGATGGCCTGGGCCAGTTTGTGTGCGACTTCATTGACCTTTTCCAATTGTGCTTTCAACTCGTCGACCTCGTCCTCAAGGTGTTTGCGCGCTTCGGCGATGGCTTCCTCCGCCGCTTTCACGTCCGCCTCGGGGAGCTTGTCTTTATTCTCGCGAATGGTCTTCTCGGTGTTGTAAATCACCGAGTCGAGCTGGTTTTTGTGGTCGATTTTCTCACGGCGTTTCTTATCCGCGTCGGCGTTGGACTCGGCATCCTTGACCATCTTCTCGATTTCCTGATCGTTCAGGCCGGTGGAGCCGGTGATGGCGATCTTCTGTTCCTTGCCGGTTCCCTTATCCTTGGCCGAGACGTTGAGAATGCCGTTGGCGTCGATGTCGAACGTCACCTCGATCTGCGGCATGCCACGCGGGGCGGGGGGAATCCCGTCCAGATGGAACTTGCCGAGGGAGCGGTTGTCCTTGGCCATCTCACGCTCGCCCTGCAGAACGTTGATCTCGACGCTCGGCTGGTTGTCCGATGCGGTGGAGAAGACTTCGCTTTTGCGTGAGGGAATGGTGGTGTTCCGCTCGATCAGACGGGTGGTCACCCCGCCCAGGGTTTCGATGCCGAGGGAGAGGGGAGTCACGTCGAGAAGAAGGATGTCCTTCACTTCTCCGGAAAGAACGCCCGCCTGAACGGCGGCGCCCAGCGCGACCACTTCGTCCGGGTTGACCCCGCGGTGCGGTTCCTTGCCGAACAGTTTTTTCACCGTCTGCAGGACCAGAGGGACCCGCGTGGAACCGCCCACGAGAACCACCTCGTCGATTTTGCTCGGGTCCAGATTGGCGTCTTCCATGGCCCGCTTGCAGGGTTGCACCGTTTTCTGGACGAGATCGTCGATCATGGACTCGAACTTGGCCCGGGACAGCTTGACGTTCATGTGCTTGGGACCCGACGCGTCGGCCGTGATGAACGGCAGGTTGATGTCCGTTTCGTTTACCGTGGACAACTCCATCTTGGCTTTTTCCGAAGCCTCTTTAAGCCGTTGAAGGGCCATGTTGTCCTTGGACAGGTCGATGCCCTGATCTTTGCGGAACTCCTGAACCAGCCAATCGATGACGCGGTGGTCGAAGTTGTCGCCGCCGAGATGGGTATCGCCGTTGGTGGCTTTCACCTCAACCACGTTGTCGCCCACTTCGAGGATCGAGATGTCGAACGTTCCCCCACCCAGGTCGTAAACCGCGATGGTGTGGTCTTTCTTTTTATCCAGCCCGTATGCGAGGGCCGCCGCCGTGGGTTCGTTGATGATGCGCTTGACCTCCAGACCCGCGATGCGTCCCGCGTCCTTGGTCGCCTGCCGCTGGGAATCGTTGAAGTATGCGGGAACGGTGATGACCGCTTCTTTCACCGTTTCGCCCAGGTAGGCCTCGGCGGCTTTTTTCAGTTTTTGCAGGATCATCGCCGAAATTTCCGGGGGGGTGTACTGCTTGTTGTTATTGCTGATCGAGATTTTGACTTCGTTTTTGGCCCCCGAAACCACCTTGTAAGGAACCATTTTTTGTTCCTCGTTCACCTCGTTGGTGAACCGTCCCATGAATCGTTTAACCGAGAAGATGGTGTTTTCGGGATTGGCGATGGCCTGTCGTTTGGCGACCTGGCCGACAAGAATTTCCCCGTCTTTCGTGAAGGCGACCACCGAGGGCGTGGTGCGGCTCCCTTCTTCGTTCAGGATAACCTTGGGTTCGTTCCCCTCCATAACGGCGACCACCGAGTTGGTGGTGCCCAGGTCGATACCTACGATTTTTCCCATGGTGGTACGTCCTTTCTTAGATTAGAATCTATTGTTAATTTATATAAAAACCCAGTTTCGGGATTAGGGTGCGACTTGGCTCCAAAGCTAAATAAAACCGCAAAGTAACCCTGTCAAGGCGAAGGAAAATTATTTACGGAGCGGGGAGGGATGCGAATGGGGGTAAATTGTTATAAAATCTTTTAAATTCAAAAAGTTAGATTGGGAAAGCTGATCTTCATTTAAGTTGTCTTTTCCGCGGCATTTCCATTATACTGAGTGCAATTTCAATTCCGTTGAGGAAAACATGTCTGAAAATTCGACGCACGAAAGCCGGGAATTCACCCGGGTTCCGCTTCATTTGGAGGTTCAGCTTAAAATTGCGGATAAGGTCATCAAGTCCACCCAAACGCGCGATTTGAGCATGAAAGGGGTATTTGTGATTTGCCGGGAAAAGTTTCCCCTCCATTCCCCCTGCGACGTGTCTCTTTTTCTTCAAGCGATGGAACCCATCGAGGTCCATTTCCGGGGAAAAGTGGAGCGGGAGATGGAAGGGGGACTCGCCATTGAATTTACCGAAATGGATCTGGAAAGTTTCGAGCATTTGCAAAAACTGCTTCGATACAATTCCAGCGACAGCGATCAGATCGATGAGGAGCTCCACACTCACATCGGCTTGAAGAAAAAGTCCTGACCGGCCCGCCAGCCTTATAGAGCTTATAGAGAAAGAGAGCTTCGTAGAGCGCCGACCCTGAATGATTTCCAATTCCCCGTGGCTTTGCCCCGGGGTTTTCTCCGTCGGTGTCATTTCGATCCAGCATGGGGGGGCATGCTCCAATGATGTTCCAGCCAGATTCTTCGCGGAGTTTATCCTGAGCCTGCCGAAGGACTCAGGATGACCTTTAGAAAGGCTCCATGAAATTGTCATTCTGAGGCGCATCCGCGCCGAAGAATCTTGCCGAGGATTCGGGACGACGCCTGTGCCCGCTGTTCGGGTACCTTCCCCATTCACGTTCCAGCCAGATCCTTCGGGTGGAGTTTATCCTGAGCCTGCCGAAGGGCTCAGGATGACCTTTAGAAAGGCTCCGATTGAATTTTTTGTGACACGCGGGAACGGGTTGTCGGTTGCAGAAGAGACACCCGGAATTTCTGCTCCTCGCACAGGAAGCAGATCTGGGTGACCGGGATGGTTCCGGGAAAAAACAGGGAATGTCCTTCCAGCGCGACGATAGGGACCGAAAGATAGTTCGGTTCGGGAAGCAGGGCCTTGATATTGCCGCCGACCATATTGATCAACTCGCCCTGCGAATCCTTGATCTCTTCCGTGGTGATCTCGCCGGGCTCAAGAAAGAACATTTTCCCGGCGAGGGTGCGGGCCAGATCGGGGTGGGTTTCAAGAACGACCAGCCCGGTCCATTCTCCCATGATTTGTACGCAAGCCGTCACCCAGTCCTTAGCCAGAAGCGGGATGGGGTCGTCGGGGGACGGAACCACTTCCAGGTCCAGGAGGGTTTGCCAGACCAGTTGCGTGTACTCGCGGAGCTCGTTTTCCAAAACCGGCATGGCCTCTCCTTTCCCGCGTAAGAGTTATTTCGCTCTTTCCTTCCCGGCGGCTTTTTTCAGCAGGGAGACCACGAACCGGTGGTTCTGGTGCTGGAAAGTGATCTGGGTGACCTGCTCGCTTCCGGGTACGCGCAGGTGCTGGTTGGCGACGGCCACGGCGGGAAGGGACAGGTAGCATTCCTGCTCGGGGGTATGGAGCAGGGACTTGATATTCCCTCCGGTCATGTTGGCCAGTTCTCCAAGCGCGTCCTGAATTTCATCCTTTGAGGCGGTTTCCTCATTGGTGCCGAACATGATGGCGGCGGCTTTTCTTGCGAGAGGCAGGGGGCACGTGAGCATCACGGTTCCGTCCCAGCTTCCCATGATCTGAACGCAACCGGAAAGCGTTCCTTCGGATCCGTCGGGAAGGAATTCCTCCTGGGTCCGGTGCACTTCCAGACCGAGAATCTGTTTCCAGATATCCACGGTATATTGGCAAATTTCGTCTTCCATGAATTGCATGTTCTTACTCCTGACGAAGCCGGTAGCATCCTGACTGCTTGAAGTTCATGCGCTCGAACTTGTCATCCAGGTTCAGGGTGGTTTCGGCGGCACCCAGAAAAAGGTATCCGTCGGGTTTTAAGATATCACGAATTTTTTTCAGAATGGATTTCTTGGTTTCGATGTCAAAATAGATCAGAACATTCCGCATCATGATAATGTCCACGGACGGCATGTAAGGCCATTTTTCACAGAGATTGAGAAGACGGAAGTCGATCATCTTTCTGACATCTTCCTTGATCTGCCATTCCATCCCGGTGCGGGCGAAATATTTGACCAGCAGGGGAGCGGGGAGTCCACGGTTGATTTCCAATTGGCTGTAAAATCCGGCCTGGCAACGTTTCTGCATGTTTCTGGAAATGTCGCTGGCCATGAAAAACATTTTCCAGTTCAACAGTTGTGGAAAGTTTTCCCGGATGAGCATGGCCAGGCTGAAAGGTTCCTGCCCGCTGGAGCTGGCGCCGCACCAGATATTCAACTCACGGGTCGCCTGCCGTTTCTGGATCATTTCGGGAATGAGGGTGCTTTTGAGCAATTCAAAAGGGTGGATATCCCGGAAAAACGAGGTCTCGTTGGTGGTCATCGCCTCGACGACCCGGTCGCGCAAGTCCCTGGCCGTCTCGGTTTTCATTTTGTGGACCAGTTGCTCGATGGACCCCCACCCCTCCGTATGGATCAAAGGCATGATCCGCGATTCGACAAGGTACTCTTTACCTTTCTCCAGAACGATGGCCGAATCTTTCCGGACTACCTGGCTGATATAATCAAAATCGCTGGGGCTGATGGGCATAGAGCCGAGTTTCTCCTGGCCTCAAAACCACCCGTATTGAGATTGGGCGATGGGTTTTTTTTCAAACGGACATGCTTCCAGACCGATTCCGCCGCCGGAATTGGAAATCATGGGGCGCGCCGTTTCCCGGGATTTGAGTCCCGAAGTCGACAACAGGATGTTTCGGAATCCCTTGCCGGGAAAGGGTGAATTCAATTTTGCGAGGGCGGCTCTTGCCCGAGGTTTGCGCGGAAGATGCGATGCCGCGCGGGCTGGAGAGAGGGAAATCCATCCGCTCCGGGTGTGCCGTTTCAGGCCCCGGTGCGGTCTCTTTTCGGTTAATTCGATGTCCCCGGAGAGGATAGGGTGATAAGCCCGGGGGACGTGATTTTGTACCAACGGCGCATGGGCCACCCATGCGCCAGCCGGATTATTGTTTGGCCTTGCCAACGGACCTGCCGTGACGTTGTTCGCAAGCACCCCATCATCGATCGTCAGTAACCGCTTGAACATTATTTGCCCGTTATGATCCCGAGGAGGGTCAGTTTTTCCTGTATCATTTCTTTGGTGAACGGCTTCATGACATATTCGTTCGCGCCGGCTTCCAGAGCCTTGATCACCTGCGACATTTCCGTTTCAGTCGTGACCATCATCAGGCGCATGTCGTTATAGGCCGGGTTGCTTCGCACGGCCACCACGAAGTCATAGCCGTTCATCACGGGCATGTTCCAATCCACCATGGCCATTTCGAACTTGCCGGCTTCTTTCAGTTTATCCAGCGCTTCCTGTCCATTGCTGGCTTCCGCCACCTCAAAACCCAGTTGTTTGAGGATTTGACTCAGGATCAATCGGATTGCCCGGGAATCGTCAATTACCAGAATGCGCACCTACTCCTCCTTGACCTCGCAATATGGGTCTGCCCGTTTCGAAATGAATGAATGGTTCGGATTATTTGGAATTAACCGTTAGTTTAAAGGCTAAAGGATATCCCTCGATCCTGTCAACTTAAATCGGAAAATGGGTTTCCTTCTGGCCGCGGAGCCAGGCCCTGTTTTCGGGCTCCGTTGTTCGTGGAACGAAAGATTCCCGGATTTGATAAAGCCCATAAGGACAAAAAACCGTCCGGCGGGAACCGCCGGACGGTTTTGGGTGAATTCAGGGGCCACGCATCATTACCGGTAATCAGGGGCGAGCCCTTTAATTTCAAATCCGCGAAGCTGACGATCTGCAGGGTCAGCACCTCTCAGAGGCACCCTTCGAGTTTTGGCCTTCCCCCGTTTTCCGGAGGGGAACCCTTACTCGGCGTTTTCGTCCAATCCCTGTTCCAGAGGAAGCACTTCTTTCTGCCCGGGGAAAAGGTTGGCCTCATCCTTGTTGGATTTTTCGCGTGCCTTCCGCGCTCGAATCTCTTCCAGCTCTTCTTTCCCTTCGGGAGTGTGCGCCCACGGGGTGACCACGCCGGAATCGCGGACGCGAACAATCGTTTCGGTAATTTTCTCCAATTTGCTTCCATCGTGATCCCAAACAGAAATCAGGGCGTCTTCATGTCCGTCGTGACCGCATAGGACCGTGGTGTAACAATTGGTGTTGGCCCGGATCATTTTGAGAGTGATGTTGGCAAAATGGCAATGCACCCCGATAAAAATACAAACGTGAATTTTGTTGTGCTGGATGGTCAGGTTGGGATGGCAGGGATTGATCACCGCTTCCGGATCGATCTTGGGATAAATGGGCCGGTAATCCGGCATCGTAATGATATTCATCCCGGGGACTTCCTTAACCAGCCTCAGGCAAAGTTCCGCCCTTTGTTCTGCTTCCTTGTTCCAGGCCCACACCACATTGGGGCCGGGGAAAAAAGTCGGATTTCTTCGGGTGAGGAGTTCCACCGCCAGTTTTTCAAATGCCTCATCTTCGGGAACGTGCTCACCTTCGACCAACTGCATCCCGGAACCTTTATCCGGCTGAAAAATCCCCATTGCCGCGGCAGAAGGGGGCAAAAGGCCGATAGGTCCCAAAGTTAATTTACCCATTTTCGATAAACCTCCTAGTGATGGTCTAAAATATATAATTGCAGGTTTTTGGATTTTTTAAGAGCGTTTCTAACAATCGGGTATTTCCCGTTTGGGTCATTCGCTTGCCGGTCAACGGATTCAGGCGCAGGGACCCTCGGGGACGTTTGCAAGCCGTCCCCATAACTCTATGTAGGATTTGCTATCTTACGAGTTTCCTCCCATCAAATGGGGGGCGAACCCGGCACAAAACCTGCTTGATACAGGAGCTTGTCATACTAGTATCGTTTCCTTTGGCTGTCAATCTTAAAAAGGTTGTATTCCCCGTCTGTTATGGGAGTTGCGGATGGTCCCGGCAGGAGTGCCGGGAGGTCAGGAGAAAAAGCGGTCCGCCCAGGTGAATGGGGATTTTTTCCAATCTTCCACAAGGCGGAGATCCCCGGCGGAGAGGCCTCCGATTTCCCGTACGTGGTCCAGCAAGGTCTCCAGGGTCAGGAGGGAATGCAGGTGACATTGAGCCTGCCGAAACGCCTCCTGGCTTTCGGCAAACCCGTAATTGAAGATGCAGAGGCAATGGTCCACCCGGCATCCTTCCCCGCGTACCGCCTGCACGGCGTCGAGGGCGCTTCCCCCCGTGGAGATCAGGTCTTCCACCACCACCACCGTTTGTCCGGGGTGCAGAACGCCCTCGATCTGATTGTTCGTTCCGTGGGATTTTGGGGCGGGGCGGACGTAGATGAGAGGAAGGTTCAGCGCATTGGCCAACCCCGTCGCATGCGGAATTCCCGCGGTGGCCGTTCCCGCAACCACATCCACGGTGAGGTTTTCATTGCGGACGATTTCCTGGAATCCCCGAACGACCAGTTTCCTGTGCGCCGGGTCGCCGAGAAGCAGGCGGTTGTCGTTATATAGGGGCATACGGTACCCGGAAGCCCAGGTGAAGGGCTGGCTTGGAGAAATTTTGATGGCGCCGATGCGCAGAGCCGCGGCGGCCAGTTCCCGGGATATGGATACAGGGGGCATCAGGGTTGGGGATTGTAATATTCGTCGAACTTCCGATGAATGAGTTGTCCGCTCCGGCCGGTGCTGATACTGCCGAGCCCGCGAAGGGTAATCCCGAGCATGAACTTGGTTTCGTCGCGATCCAGCCCGCCGAAAACGATATTGCGCTGAATGAAATCGAGGGAAAATCCCCAGCATTCGCAAGGGTCATCGTACAACAGGCTGAGATCATTTTCACGAAAAGTCTTGGCATTTTCGTCAAACCGCGCGCTGTACTGGAAATTCCATCCCTGGCGGAACGCCCAGTCCAGCGTTCCCGTCCAGAAGGTAGACTCGTTGCGTATATACCGTCTTTCCATGATCAGGGACAGGGTGTCCCTGGGCTTGATCCCCATCTCGAAGTTGAAGGAGTTGATTTGGTTGTCGTAAATGTCATAAGTCGTGTCCGCGTTCAGGATCAGGGACTCGATCAGGCGGCTGTCGAGGTCGAAGCGGATGTCTGAAAAAGGTTTTTTGGAGATGGGGGAAGGGTCGCGCACGGCTTCCCGGAAGTCGTAACTTTGGCTGACCACAAAGCGAAGGGCTTCGCGGGTCTGCGAATTCCCGGCGCTGTCCAGTTCCTTCTGAAGAATTCTCTGGGTGAGGGAGAAACTCAAAAGGCTCCGTGGCTTAATGGAGTCGATATTGTCGAATACGCGGATCTTCCGCCGGTCGTCGGCATCGAGATTGGGGAGGTATTCGAAAATAAACCGGGGTTCGACGACGTGCTTGATCTTGGGGATGCCTGAATTGCCGGTCTCAAATATTTTGTTGAACTTGGGGCCTTCCAATACGGCTCGAACATCGTAAGACTCGCGCGAAAATCCCGACAGATTCTTCAGGGTGGCGGGATCATATCCCTTGCTGTAATAGGTTTCGCGCACCCCAACGGTAGGGGTCAGGGACATCCAGGGGGTGAGTCCGATCGGCAGGGAAAGCTGGGGATGAAAGTCGAACCGCTGGACCGTGAACTTGTCGTCCAGCAGGGGATCGGGGTTCAGGTCAATGAGAAATGACGAGAAGCTGGTGTCCTGGTTGAAGTAAAAGCCCGATTTGCCCAGAGGCATGCGCTGGGTTTTGAAGGTCACTTGGGGAAGCTGGGCGAAAGTATCGTCGCGCCCCGATTCGGTGCTGTCGCGGTAGCGAGCCAGGATGTCCAGCGAATGGTTGTCCCAGCTTCGGGTGAGGGTGGCATAGGAATCCGAATTCCTGCGCGTGCGTTTGTTAGGGTTGTCCTCGAAGGTTTTATTGAAACTTTCGTCGCTCTCCAGATCCAGTCTGCCGAGAAAAGTGAATTTCTCGGGAAGTTCCTGGTAATGGGACATGTCCACTTTCCAGAACTTGGCGTTCGTGTCATCGTCTTCGAGGTAAGAACCCCGAATTTCCCCATGAACCTTATGGCTGGGAGTGTAACGGTACTCCAATCCGGGCCGCACCCCGCGTTTCTGCAGGTAGTCGACGTACACCGTCGCGTCCGATTGCCGGTTGATGGCCCAGTAGTAAGCATTGCTCATGGTGAACCCGTCGGTGTTGCTACTGCCGAACGTGGGGAACAGAATACCGCTCTTACGGGTTTGGTCCACGGGGATGTAACCCGCGGGAATATACATGACGGGAATGTCGTGGACCTTGAGCTTGGCCCCGGTAAACAGCGCCCGGTCGCCGGTGATCAGATCGATGCTTTTGGCCTCGATCACCCAGTCAGGTATTTTACCCCGGCAGGTGGTCAGAGCGCCCTCATCCATCTGGAAATGGGTGTCGGAGAGACGGGTGATTTTTTTGCTTTTGACAAAATAGTTTTTCGCCACCCGTCCCTGCACGTAGAAGATTTGCCCCTGGCTGGATTTGATGTTGAACAGGGTGCGCTGGGACTTGAAACGGGTTCCGTCCGGCGCGATAGCCCATACGTTCCCCGCGGCGGCACCCTTGCCCGTTTCGGTGTTGATTTTGACCCGGTCGGCTTTGAGAATTCTTCCTTCGTAACGGATGACGACATGGCCCCAGGCCTTGACCACGTTTTTCTCTCCGCTTTGCACCATGTGGTCGGCGGAAATTTTTACCGGAGCGGTTTCCTGGGTTTGGGAGGAAGGGGCAGAGGTAGAGGGCTCCTGGGCGCAGACCTCACCCGCCAAAAGGAAGATTGTCCAGAACAGTAGTGCCAGCAATATGTGTGTTGTGAGTCGCAATGTGTTTTTTTGCTTCCGCCACCGTGAAAATGGATCCTGTGATACAGATCATATCGTCAGGAAGCGCCATTTTTATAAGGGTTTGGAGGGCTTCCCCGATGTTTTCGATCACCTGGACCCGGATATTCATCCCTGCCAACCGGTGCCGCAGGGTTTCTGGATCCATGCTTCGGTCCTGCCGGACTCGGACGAGGACGATCTGCTCGGCCCATTCAGCGATCCGGGGCAACATCTCATCCACCGGCTTATCGTTCATCACCCCGAAAATGACGTGTATTCGGCGCTGGGGGAACCATTTACGCACCGAATCCGTCAAACTTTTGACCCCGGCGGGATTGTGTGCGCAGTCCAAGATCAAAGTCGGCTGAGAACCTATGATTTCCATGCGGCCCGGCCAGCGTGCCGAAGCCAGGCCCTTTCGAATGTCCGATTCGGAGACGGCAATTCCGCTCCGGGCCAATTCGCGGCAAGCCGCTACCCCGAGAGCGGCGTTGGAAGCCTGGAAGAGGCCGGGCAAGCCGATTTCCAGACCTTCATAACGCTCGTGATCGGAGTCCGTAAAATCGAAGGTCGATCCCCCAGGATGGTGAGTCTTTATTTCAACCTGGAAGTCCCGGCCCAGTCGAAACAGGCGCGCCGACTGCTCCCGCGCATACTTCTCCACCTCGTCGATAACCCCCTGATCTTCCAAGTGAGCAAAAACCGTACCACCTTCCTTGATAATGCTGGCTTTTTCCCACGCAATCTTCCTCAGTTCGTTTCCCAGATACTGCGTATGGTCGCGGGAAACGGAAGTGATGATGGAAACCCGAGCCCGGCAAAGGTTGGTGGCGTCGAGCCGCCCGCCCAGGCCCACCTCGATAATGTTCACCCCGGTCCCCTGTTCGGCGAAATGAAGGAACGCCATCGCCGTTCCCACCTCGAAAAAACTGGCGGAAATTTCCAGCGCCTCCGCCACCTCACGCACGCGCGTGGCCAGGTCCACAACAGAATCCGGGGCGATGGGGATTCCCCCGATTTGGATCCGCTCGCGGTAATCGAGGAGGTGCGGGGAGGTGTAAAGCCCCGTGCGATGTCCGGCGGTGCGCAGAATGGATTCGGCAAAAGCGGCCGTCGAACCTTTCCCGTTGGTTCCGCCGATATGCAGGGTGGGAATCTTGAGTTGCGGATTGCCCAACCGGTCGAGAAGGCGCCGGGTGGGGTCCAGTCCCATTTTGATTCCCGTTTGGGCTAACCCGTAAAGGTAGTCCAGGGTTTCCGCGTAGGTTTTCATGTTCTCCGGACCGGCCGGGAAATGGGGTTAATGGGGAGCGAGCGGGAAATGATTTTCAAATCGGTCCCCACGAGCGTAAAATGGATCCACCGACCGGGAACGTTTCCGGCCCGTCCAAGACTGCCTCGGCCGGTCCAGGAAAATAGCGGGGAACGTAATGCCGCCCGCCCACGGGTCCGATGGTTTGAGATCCGTTGAAAAGTTTATCAAACCCTGCAAATCGGCATCCTAAATTTTTTTTAATGTTATCGGGCTTCGGGAGATCCTATCGCTCCCCGAGGAATGGAGATACAATCCATGACATTTTTTCGCGAAATTATTCCGGGAGTTTTTACCTGGAGTGAATTTTCCGGTGAAAAGCAACTCAACTTCAATGGTCATTTTCTCAAGCGTCAGGGCGAATCGGTATTGATCGACCCGCCTCCTCTGGATGAGGAAGGACAAGCCGAACTGGACGCCCTGATCGAAAATCTCAGGGATTTCCCTCTCAAGGGAATTCTCCTCACCAACGTCCATCACGATCGCGGGAGCCGGGAATTGGCGAAGCGGTACTCGGTGCCGATTTGGATCCACGAGGCGGACAAGGCATTGTTGGAGTTTAAGCCCGATGCCACTTTCCGGGATGGGGAAACGCTCCCCTGCGGGTTGAAAGTGGTTCATCTTCGGGATCAGAAGTCCCCCGGCGAATCGGCCTTTTTTGATGAAGCACACAAGGTGCTTTGGGTCGGGGATGCGCTGATCGGCAAGGTTCCCGGCAAGGTGAACCTGCTCCCCGCGGACAAATACCGCGATGTCAATCAGGCGAAAAAAAGCCTCGCCGTATTGCTGGGCTACGATTTCGATGCTCTGCTGGTGGGTGACGGCGAGCCGATTCTCAAGGGCGCGAGGAACGCGGTGGCCGAGTTCATCGAGGGTTGAGGGAGTTCTGCGGGAGGGAATTCCAGACCGGGAGTCAGGCCGTGGAAACGATACCGGACAGCACGCGCCAGGTGTTTACTCCGGCGGCGGTCCAGTTCAGGCGGGGAAATTCCGCATCGGTTACGGGGTAAAACCGGCATAGTTTGAGATAATCAAGGGTCTCCAGCCGACGGATGATATTCTCTTTCGGCTGGAGGTGAAGCGTCATGAAATTTTCATCCGTTTGCTCCCATTCCCACGGGTTGGGAGCGGTGGCCAGGAACACGTTCTTCCATTCCTCCCGGTCTTTGTCCTCCACCAGTTTTCGAGTCCAGGACCCGAATTCGCTTCCTTTCAGGATCAGCGCGAAACCCAGGTAGTGCCCCCACCAGAACAGGCTCCGGAAAGTAAACATATCGGTTTTGGAAAACATCTGGGGGCGGTCCAGGGAGATGTAGGGAAACCCGCGATGATTCTCTCCGCGGGCGACTTGACTTCTGTCCCGGTCCAAATGTGCGGGAAGACTCAGGGCGGGATTTTTCAATTCGGCGTCCATGGCCCGGTTAAGGGCCAGAAGGCGTTCCTCCGCTTTTTTCAGGATCCGGGGCTTGGCCTGAAATACGTCGACGGCGCCGATCATTTTCAGTTCATGATCGGACCAATCTTCCGAATCGCGGGGAAAAGGGGGCATGAGGGTTATGGACCGGCTGGAAAAAAAGAGCGGGAAAGGCGGATCATCGCCTATTCCCGCTGAATCATGCAGAAACGATTACAGGGTGTCTCTAAGAATCAGGTCATTTCCGAAGGGTGACGAAAACTTTCCCTTGAGCCCGAGGGGACGGCTGGGGAGACGGTCGACTATGAGATCCCGTCTACTTGTACTTCTTCTCGATCAACTCTTCTTTTTGCCGTTCCAGAATGTAGTGATGAACTTCATCTTCCTGTTCCTGGTTCATGCCCACCATTTTGCACCGGCAAATGTTTCCCTCGTCGATTTTAAGAATTTCGACCTTGACCTTGATCTCCATCACCGAGTTGGGCAAGGAGAGCTCCATGGAGTAAGTGGCTTTGTTCTTGAATCCAATGTTCTCAAACGAAATTCCGCCTGCGCTGATATCGACCGCTTTCAGGGATTTGCCATCCACAACGACCATGACGGGATCCTTGTCTGAAGGGTAGACACGAAACGCGCCCCGGGTTTCCGCCGGCATCTTGAACAATTGCTTTGGAGCGTCATCACTTTTTTTCTTTTTCCAGAACAAATTCAACCCTCCTATTTTTGGCGCGGCCTAGCTCCGAGTCGTTAGTTGCGAGAGGGAACGTGTCTGCATAGCCGGTCGCCGTCAATTTTTTTGGATCAATCCCCTTGTCAATAAAATACCGCAAAACCGCTGTCGCCCGAGCCGCCGAAAGCTCCCAGTTTGTGGGAAACCGTTCCGAGGCGATCGGTTCGTCATCGGTATGCCCCTGAATATGCGTTTTATAATTCGGATACTTTTTGACGATACGAATGACTTCGTCAAGAACCGGACGGGCCTCCTTCTGCAAATCCGCCGAACCGGACGGGAAGAGGGAGGCTCCCGGAACCCGCACGACGATCTTTGCCTCGCTGGTGTCGATGTCCAACTGGGAATCTTCGACCACCTCGTTGATGTCCTCCATAATATCCTTTGACTTCATTCCTGTCAATTGCTGGATATTTTCTTTAATTTCGGCACTGTCCAAAAGTTCAAGGAGGCCGATACTGGCCCGCTCCTCGCCCAAAATGGCTTCTTTAAACTTTGCCATGTTGACCGAGGCGATGGAATAATAGAGGATGAAAAAGGTTAAAAGCAGGGTCACCATGTCCGCGTAAGTGACCATCCATCCTTCTGCGCCTTCTTCGAAAATCTCGCCCACCAACCTGGCTTTTTCCTTTTTTATTTTCTTGAGCCGTTCCCCCCATTCTGCCTCCATCTCCTTGATTTTTTCCAGCAACTGTTTGTCAAACCGCCGCTTGGTCTCCATCAAGTCCCGTTCCAGCCGGTCCCGGTCCTTGTTCAATTCTTCAAGTTCGGTTTTGAGTTCCTTGATGATCTCCGAGGGCATTTTTTTGCCCTGCCCTCCGGTCGCATCGAACAGGACCTTTTCGTAGGAATCGATGAGTTCCTGTTTTTCTTTGATCAGCCGTTCGTATTTGTCCTGGTTTTGCTTGGTGCGTTCCTCCATCTCCTGGACCTTGCGCTTCATTTGCTTGGCCAGGTCCGGCTGTTTTTTGACCCGCTGAATTTCCAGGGTGAGGAGTTGTTTTTCCTTGGTGAGCTTGTTTTTCTCCTCCGTTTCGGCTTCGATGCGGGTGGAGAGGTCTTCGTTTTTTTTACGGAGTTTGGTGAGGGCCTTGACCAGCTTGGGGTCCTTGACGTGGACTTCCTTCTCGACCACGGTGGTGCCGCCGCTGTCGGCCCCCCCGGTTTCCGCGTGACCGATTTCGACCGAGCCCCGGGCCGAAGGACCCAGGTTTTCCGCGCGCTTGATCTGAAGGTCCTTTTCCACCAACTGGGCCTTCATTTCGGCGATCTTCTGCTTGCTGACCTCAAGGAGATGTTGGACTTTCTGTTCCTGTTTGGCCTGGTCCGAGGTGAGCCGGCTCATCTCGCGGGCCTTGGCGCGCAATTGCTCCTTGATCAATTCGATGCTTTCCCTGGCCATAGGATGTTCTCAGGGGATGGTTTACGTCGATAGATGGAAAAGGCCCTTCATCAAGCGTCGGGTCCTGGTTCCATCAGCGCTTCATTACTTTTTTCTGCATGGGTTTCCTCAACTTGGCCGGGATGTAGGAGGAAAGTTTTTCATATACCAGCAGAGGATTGTTATCTGCCAGAATCGAAATCGCCCCTTCAAATATGATTTCCAGGTTGATCACCTCCAGCATCGTTCGTGCCCTCAGTTTCCCGGCTATGGGATTGAAGATCATGGTCGCGAGCAACATTCCGTAAAACGTGGTCAACAGGGCGACCGCCATGTTGGGGCCGACCGTTTCGGGATTGGACAGTTTGGTCAACATCTGGATCAGACCGATGAGGGTCCCGATCATCCCGAACGCCGGGGAATAGGTCGCCATTTTCTTGAAAATATCCTGAATGATGAAATGGCGTTGCTTCATCGATTCGATTTCGATGGTCAGGGTATCCCGCATCATGTCTTCTTTGGATCCGTCGGCGATCAGGTTGCAGGCCTTCCTTAAAAAGTCCTGCTCGATTTCCAGTTTGCTGAGCGCCACGATCCCCTGCCGCCGGCTCAGGGTACAAAGCTCGACCATGGTGGACACCATGCTGTTGGGGTCTTCCTTTTCTTCCCGGAACACGATGGCCGCCGCTTTCCACGCCGACATCACGTCGTCGATCTGGAAAGTGAGCAGGGTGGCCGCAATGGTCCCCCCAAACACGATCATGATACTCGGGACGTTAAAAAAATTCCCCATATCGCCGCCCATGAACATGGCGGCAAAAATCAGGGCGATACCCGAAATGATTCCAGAAAATGATGCAAAATCCACGGGTCAGGCGTGTCCTTCCTTACTCGTTGATAATATTATCTTAAGGGAGCCTCCTCCAGGCCATCCGATTTCCTTTTTCCCTGCGCCCGCCGGGTTTCTCCTGCGGGCCAATGGAAACACGGAATGGTCAAAGGCACCTTTCTGTAAATGTCGTGGGATAAACCGACTTTAAATTTACCATTTTACCTATATTTCTGCAATGTTTTCCAAGAGTTAGCAAAACCCGATGGAATCCACCCCCACGGGGACGGACATTTTTTCCGGCGCAAAACCCCGCAAGAATCATAGATTATAGGTGATTTTAATAACGGAATGAGACTGGGTAATAATTAGTTTAATTTCAAAAATTTAGAGATTTTTCGATATTTCGTCTCGGCGGGGATTGTTTTGAATCGGCTGAAATTTCAATGCATTGCGGATGATTTCTTTTCACCGGGCAAAACTTTTTCCCGGTTTCCCGATAATGGTTTGAATTACTGGAGTTTATTTGTTTTTATATGTTTTGGGGCGAGGGGGTGGGGAGATGGAAGCCCGGAATTTTTCAACCGAGCCAGAGGAGCATGGCGGGAATGAGCAGGATGGAAAACAGGGTGGATAAAAAAACCGTGGAGGCCACAAGGCTACCGCCTGCATCATATTTTTGCGCCACCAGATAGCTGATGACGGCGCTGGGCATGACCGATATGAACAACGCCACTTTCCGGGGGAGCCCCGCAAGGCCAAAGGCCTTGACGCAAAGAAGGGCGATGCCCAGGCCACCCAAAAACCGGATGGCGGTGGCCAGCAGGGGCAGTTTCAGCTCGGTCACTTTGACCCAGGACAGTTGCATGCCCAGGGCCAACAGGACCACCGGCACCGTGGCTTTTTCCAGGAGGGCCAACGTGTCCATTGCCAGTTGAGGCATGGGGATTTCGTTATACTTGATGAAGAATCCCGCCACCAATACATACAGCACCGGTTCTTTGAAGATCTGAGTCGCGGCGTTCTCTGCGGAAACGATCAAAATTCCCACCGTGAAGATTCCCACCAGGCTGGCAAAATAGAACATGAGGCTCAGGGACAGGGCGTCGGGGCCATAGGCCGCCAGGAGAATGGGGAAGGGAAGATTCACCGTATTCATAAACATGATGGGAAGAAAAAGTCCGTTGGATGAAACGGGAAAAAATCGGAACAGGATGAAGCTCAGGAGCCCGTTGCCCAGGATGACGATCCAGGCGGTGAGAAAAATGGAGCTGACCAGCTGGATCTCGATCTCCATTTTGAGGATGTGGTAAAACGCAAAGGATGGAACCAGGATGATCATGGTCCAATGAACCATCTCCGACGTGTCGGACCGGGTTAATTTCCCATAGATGAATCCCATGGCGATGATGATGAAGGATGGGGCGACCAGCCCCATGACGCTTTCGAGGTTATGAAGCATATAAGGGTCAGTCCCCGTAAAGGTGGCAACTGACGAAGTGCCCCTTCGACAGTTCCACCATGCGCGGCGGCCGGGTCTTGCACTGTTCCATGGCCTCGGGACAGCGGGGATGGAAATGACATCCGGACGGGGGATTGAGAGGGGAGGGGACGTCTCCTTTCAGCGGAACGTGAACGGTCTTTTTTTTCGGATCCAGTTCGGGTTTTGCCGCCAGCAATGCCCAGGTGTATGGATGGGCCGCCTCCCGATTGAGCACGGGGGTGGGAGCCATTTCGACGATTTTCCCCAGATACATGACGGCGGTTCGATGCGAGAGATGCCGGACGACGTTGAGGTCGTGCGAAATGAAGAGCATGGAGATCCGGGTTTCCTCCTGCAGGGCCTGGAGCAGGTTGATGATCTGGGCCTGGATGGAGACATCCAGAGCGGAAACGGGCTCGTCGCAGGCAAGATACCTGGGGTCCAGGGCGAGGGCGCGGGCGATCCCGATGCGCTGGCGCTGGCCGCCGGAAAATTCGTGCGGATAGCGTTTCATGTACCGGGAGGAGAGCCCCACTTTTTCCAGCACCTCGCCCACTTTTTCTTTGAGGTTCATCCGGTTGGCCCGGTTATGGATGAGCATGGCTTCCCCGACAATGCGTTCCACGGTGAATCGGGGATTGAGGGAACTGTAAGGGTCCTGGAAAATGATCTGCATGCGCGGGCGAACCGCCGAAAGTTCCTGTGGCGAAAGTTGGAACAGGTCTTGTCCTTCGAACAGGGCCTGTCCGGAGGTCGCCTCGATCAGACGGATCGTCATGCGTCCCACGGTGGTTTTCCCGCAACCCGACTCGCCCACCAGCCCCAGCGTTTCTCCTTCAAAAATGTCGAACGAGACTTCATCGACGGCCCTCACCTGGCCGACCACATGGGACAAAAAGCCCCCGTACACAGGGAAGAATTTTTTCAACGCCCGGACCTGGAGCACCGGTTTCATGAAGCGGCTCCCGGAGCGGATTCGTAAAGCCAGCAAGCGGTGGTATGCTCCGGGTTTCCCGATACGTTAAAGGTCGGCGGAATTTTTTCGCGGCAGATGGGCATCACTTCGTTGCAACGCGGGTGAAACGCGCAACCGGCGGGGATATACGCGGGGTGGGGAACGGTGCCGGGAATGGATTCGAGTTTTTTTCTCCCGCCGTCGGGCAGGGAATTCAGCAGGCCCCGGGTGTAGGGATGGGCCGGAGCGTCGAACAGGGTTTCCACGGGTGCCTCCTCCACCACCTTGCCGGCGTACATGACCGCCACCCGCTGGGCGAACTGGGCGACGATTCCCAGGTTGTGGGTGATGAGGAGAATCGCCATCCGGGTTTCCTCTTTGAGCCGGGCCAGCAGATCGAGAATTTGCGCCTGAATGGTGACATCGAGCGCGGTGGTGGGTTCGTCCGCGATCAGCAGGCCGGGACGGCAGGCGATGGCCATGGCGATCATCACGCGTTGCTTCATTCCACCCGAAAGTTCGTGCGGATATTGGTCGATCCGCTTTTCCGGAGAGGGAATCGCCACCTGGTGAAGCGCCTCCAGCGTGAGCTCCCGCGCCTCGGGTCGATTTTTACTCCGGTGCAGAAGGATCGCCTCCGAGATCTGGTCCCCGATGGTGAAGATGGGATTCAGCGAGGTCATCGGTTCCTGGAAGATCATGCTGATGTCGTTGCCCCGGATGTTCCGCATTTGCGCTTCCGGGATCGCGAGCAGATTTTGTCCGCTGAAGGAGATGGATCCCGATTCGTATCGCCCGGGCGGTGTGGGAATCAACCGCATGGTGCTGAGGGCGGTGACCGATTTTCCGCAACCGGACTCGCCCACGAGCGCGAGGGTTTCCTCGCGGTCGATATGGAGATCCACGTTGCGCACCGCCTGGACCACCCCTTCATCCGTGTCGAAGCAGGTACTCAGATTTTCGATTTTCAGCAACGATGCCATAGGTTCAATGGGCGCGGGGGGGAGGGGATGTGGGCGGCGGCGCGTCGGGCGCCGGGCCGAGGGGAGTCAAGGGTGCCCGTCGGGAGCGTGTCCCTCGATGATATCCTCGTAACGGTAACCGTCGTCTTCGTCGATATCGTACCGGGCCAGTTGAGGTTCGACCTTGGCCGCCCAATCGTCGATGCCTCCCTCGAGACATTTCACCTGCGTGAACCCGCGTTGAGAGAGCCAGCGGGAAAAATCCGGACCGCGATCCTGTTTCCAGTCGATCAGTACGATTTCCGCATCCTTCGCCAGGCCCGACAGAAGGGATTCGCAGTTGTCCCGGGTGATGCGTTGTGAATTTGGAATGTACGCGATATCCCACTCCCATTGTTCGCGGATATCCAGCAGAACCGGCTTCGGCGGGTTTCTTTCAAGCCGGTCTTTCAATTCCCGGGAGGATATCAGGGCGATCTGGCGTTTAGCGAACTCGGCATTCAGAAAATTGACCACTTCCCCTTCGGCCTTGGAATGCGATTTGGAGACCGACGCGAGGGTTTCTCCCGCCTTATAGCCCCCGACCGGCAGGCCAAAGTGAAATTGTTTGAACAGCAGGGAATGCGCGTCGGGAAACATCCGGTTGACATCCTGCATTGAACTGCCGGGGTTGAAGGGGCCTTCCACCCGTTCGACTTCAACGTCGGCGACGCGGAGAATATGGTACCCGTAGGGAGAGTGGACGGGTCCGAGAATCTGCCCCTTACTTTCCGGAGCCAGGGTGGCGCCCAAAAGGGACGAGGCGGCGCCTTCCGGCATCCAGCCCAGGTCGCCCCCGTTGTTTTTCGAAGGACAGGTACTGTACTGTTGCACGACACTCTCAAAAGGGGTGCCCGCGTCCAGCTCTTTCTTCGCGGCGACGACATCCTCCATCGAATGGGAAAAAATCTGGCTGATACGAACTTTGACCATTATGAAAAACCTCCCTGGATGAGTTTCCTTAATATCATAATATTGCGTCCGGGCGGTGTCAAAGATTGTGTGGCAGGAATATCCGGCGGGTTTTCAGGAAGGAAGTGGGGTACGGGCGGAGCCCATGTGTCCCCGGATGGATTGAACCGGGTGGCGGGAGTATTCAAATTTTATTTTTGCGTAAAATTCCGGGTTTTCCCGCATCGCGGGCCCGGCAATGAATTTCCTTCCCGGGAGTCATTGCCGTATTCAGGGTTGATTCCCCCCATCGCGGGTTTTTACTGCCTTTTGATATTCCTCAACGCAGGTTAAAACACCTTTTTCAAAACTCTGGATGTTAAAAGGTTTTTTCATAAAGCAACAAAACTCTTCCTTGGCGATCCCTTCCCGGATTATTTCTTCGACGCCTTCGATCAAAATATATCGTTCGCTACAGGGGTGTAGGGATTTGAACCAGCTTAAAATGCCGGGGAAATGTAACCGGGTAAGCTCCCAATCGACGATCAAAACGGTGATGGAAATCGTTTCCTTAGCAATGCGTTGGATTGCCGATTTGTCGTACGCCACCAATGGGTGGTAACCCATTTCAGAAATAATTTCCATTAACAGGTCCGCCATACCCTTGTTGGGAATGGCGATCAGAATACAGATTTCCTCGTCGTCAAATGATCCCATTTGGATTCTCCAAAAACGAGACGCCGCGACAGGTTCTGTATATTAAGGAGAGCTATGCATAAGTCGGAGAAAGGCGCCGAAAGTGTCGTGCTGAGCCTGTCGAAGCACAACCGGAGATCGCCCTTCGACAAGCTCAGGGCGACATATTTGAGTTACGC